>OFHA01001684.1_pt1 | contig 14409 bp, 12 predicted proteins | sample 1521891 | NCBI WGS metagenome assembly OFHA01 (sample SAMEA3504089, study PRJEB24116) | mouse gut metagenome | biome: mouse gut; feature: mouse-associated habitat; material: faeces | place: Denmark | collected 2011
TAATTTTGGTGAATAGGAACAAAAAAACGCTCTGTTTCTGCCGAAAAGAATAAAAATTGTCCGATACTTTAGGGATCTGTTTTTTCTGTGCAGAAAAGGGTAGATTTAGAAAGAGAGGAGAAGCAGATATGAGAGGACTTTACAGGGCGCTGGCTATTTCCTTTGGCACAGTGCTCATGGCATCAGTTCTTACCGGGTGCGGAGGCAGCTCTGACGGCAAAAGGATTGTACACAATCAGGCGACAGATCATCCTACCCATGTGGCGCTTCTGGAATTTGAGAGCTATGTGGAGAGCAAGCTGGGAGATCGCTACAATGTGGAAGTGTATCCAAGTGAACTTTTAGGATCTCAGACCGATATGGTACAGCTTACCCAGACGGGAGCTATCGATTTCTGTGTGGCGAGTAATTCTATTTTAGAGACATTTTCGGACAATTACACGCTTTTTAACATGCCGTATTTATTTGCATCAGCAGAAGCTTACCATGCCTCTATGGATGATCCTGCAATTACCGGGCCGATCTTTGATTCTACGAAAAAGGCCGGGTTTGAGGCTGTTACCTGGATTGACGCAGGAACCAGGAACTTTTATACGGTTTCCACCCCTATTAATTCTCCGGCAGATTTAAAAGGCTTGAAAATCCGTGTACAGCAGTCTCCCACCAATGTGGAGATGATGAGGCTTTTGGGCGGTTCTGCCACTCCTATGGGCTTTGGCGAGGTGTACACAGCGCTTCAGTCTAAGATCATTGACGGTGCGGAGAACAATGAAATGGCATTGACTTCTAATGGCCATGGTGATGTGTGTAAGTATTATTCTTATGATATGCATCAGATGATTCCGGATATTTTAATTGGAAACTGCGCGTTTATGGACGACTTATCTGAAGAGGAAAGAAGTATTTTTGAAGAAGGCTTTGCGCTGATTAACAAAGTAGAGCGGGAAGAATGGGTAAAAGCGGTAGAAGCGGCAAAGGATAAGGCGGCAAACGAGCAGGGCGTCCAGTTCCTTTACCCGGATACCAAACCGTTCCAGGAAACATGTGCTTCCATGCACACAGAGATGCTGGCTCAGTATCCGGATCTGCAGCCGATTTATGATAAGATACAGGAACATAATGCACAGCATCCGTCAGAAGCTGAATAGGAGGTGACTGCAGATGAACACATTTCGTGACTGGATCACAAAAATATTAAACGGACTGGCAGGCATTAGTTTTCTTGCGATGGTAATTCTGACCTGCTGGCAGGTACTGACCAGATATGTCTTGAAAAATCCATCTACCTGGTCCGAAGAGCTGGTTGGGTATTTGTTCGCATGGATGAGTCTGCTTGGCGCATCGATTGTGACAAGCGAACGGGGACATATGAACATACCGATCATTGTTGAAAAATTCAGCGCTTCGGTACAAAAAGCACTGCTTTGCTTTGGAGAGCTGATCGCATTTCTTTTTTCAGCGGTCATCCTTGTATTTGGCGGCGTACAGATTACGACGCTTGCGATGGGACAGATGACGTCGTCCCTGGGAGTTCCGATCGGTATCTTTTATATCGTTTTGCCATTGTGCGGCGTTTTGAATATGATCTATACGATCTTAAATATAGTGGATATTGTAAAAAATCAGACGAATGAAAAGGAGGCGGCTTAAATGGCAATACAATCACTCGTAATTATTCTTGTTATTTTGTTGTTACTGCTTGCGTTGGGCGTACCGATTGCGTATTCTATCGGCATCTCTGCGCTGGTAGCGATTTTGCAGACGGTTCCCCTTGATGTGTCTGTCGTGACTGCGGCGCAGAGAACGTTTGTCGGCATGAGTAAATTCAGTCTGACAGCGATTCCGTTTTTTATTCTGGCAGGTAATCTGATGAACCAGGGCGGGATTGCGAAGCGCCTCGTTGATTTTGTAATGGCGATACTTGGAAAACTTCCGGGCGCTCTGCTCGTAACAAATGCCGGAGCGAACGCATTGTTTGGAGCGATTTCCGGTTCTGCTTCTGCAGCTGCTGCTGCAGTCGGAAGTATGGTCAAAGAGGGAGAAGAGGAGCAGGGATACGATCCGGCTCTGTGTGCGGCAACGAATGGAGCATCGGCGCCGTCCGGTCTTTTAATCCCGCCTTCTAACGCGTTGATTACTTATTCTCTGGCATCCGGAGGGACATCGGTAGCGGCGTTGTTTCTGGGAGGATACATCCCTGGAATTCTCTGGGCGCTCTGCTGTATTATCGTAGGGATTATTCTGGCAAAAAGCAAAGGATATCAGGGCGCGCAGGGACGGTTTGACTGGAAAAATCTTGGTGTCGCTACACTTCGCGCACTGCCGGCGTTATCACTGATTATTATCGTAATCGGCGGAATCGTAATCGGCGTATTTACCGCTACGGAAGGCTCTGCGGTTGCGGTTGTCTATGCGCTTGTGCTGGGTATCTTTTATCGGAATATCACAATCCGGTCTTTTTGGAAGATTGTAGTAGACAGTGCGAAAATGAGCGGTATGGTAGTATTTCTGATCGGTGTGTCGAACATTCTTGGATGGGTAATGGCATTTATGCAGATTCCGCAGGCAGTATCGGCAGCGCTGCTTGGACTGACCAATAATTCGGTGATCATTTTGCTGATTATGAATATTATTTTGCTGATTGCCGGTACGTTTATGGACGTAACGCCTGCGATCCTGATTTTTACTCCGCTGTTTCTGCCGATTGTACAGACGTTTGGCATGCATCCGGTACATTTTGGACTGATTCTTGTCTATAACCTGTGTATCGGGAATATTACGCCTCCGGTAGGAAACACTTTGTTTGTAGCGATTAAAGTAGGAGATACCACGCTGGCAAAGACGATTCCGTATATGCTTTGGTACTATGCCGCGATCCTGGCCGGTCTGCTGCTCGTAACCTACGTTCCGTTCTTAAGTACCGGACTGCCGATGGCTGCCGGATTAATCTAAGATCACGGGTCGGTTTGCAGCAAAAAAACGAAAAGGGAAAAAGAACAGATGGGCAGTTCATACTGCAGCAATGAAACACAAAGTCCATGAAAACAAAATTATATTATAAGGAGGAACATTTATGCAGATGACATTTCGCTGGTACGGAGAAGGCAACGACAGTATCACTCCACAGATGATCAGGCAGATACCGGGAGTGACAGGACTTGTCTGGGCCCTGCATGACAAGCAGGCTGGAGAAGTATGGGAAGTAGAAGAAATCGAAGAAGCAAGACGCCAGATCGAAGGCGCCGGTTTCCACATGGAAGTAGTAGAAAGCGTCAATGTGCACGACGATATTAAAATCGGACTGCCTTCCCGTGATCAGTATATTGAAAATTATAAGAAGACGCTTGTGAATCTTGCAAAGTTTGGAGTTAAGGTAGTTACGTACAATTTTATGCCGATTTTTGACTGGACGAGAACCGACCTGTTTCATCCGCTGGAAGATGGTTCTACCGCGTTATTTTATGAGAAAAACCGGATTCAGGACGATTATAAGGAGATGGCGGATTACATTCTGAACAATCTGCACGGCATGACATTCCCGGGCTGGGAACCGGAGCGGATGGCAAAGCTGGACGAACTGTTTGAAGCGTATCGGCCGGTGACAAAAGAAAAACTGTGGGATAACCTGAAATATTTTCTGGAAGCCATTATGCCGACCTGCCATGAGACCGGGATAAAAATGGCGATTCATCAGGACGATCCGCCATGGGATATCTTTGGTATTCCGCGTCTGTTATGTGACAAAGAATCGATCGGCCGGTTTCTTAAGATGGTAGACGATGAATATAACTGTCTGTGTCTGTGCTCCGGCTCGCTCGGCGCCAACAAAGACAACAATGTGGCGGATATTGTGCGTACGTATTGTGACCGCATTGCATTTGCTCATATCAGAAATGTCAGACATTATCCAAACGGAGACTTTACCGAGGCTTCTCACAGAGACTGCGACGGAGATACCGGTATTCTGGATATTGTAAAAGCGTACCATGACTGCGGTTATACCGGCTATGTGCGTCCGGACCATGGCCGTCATATCTGGGGCGAGCAGTGCAGACCGGGGTATGGACTTTATGACCGGGCACTTGGTATTATGTATTTGTGGGGATGCTGGGATATGCTGGAAAAGATGGAAGGTAAGGTGAAATAATATATGGAAGCATTTATGGATCAGGATTTTTTACTATCCACGCCGACTGCAAAATGGCTCTATCATGAAGTAGCTGAAAAAATGCCGATCATCGATTATCACTGCCATATCAGTCCGCAGGAAATCGCCGAAGACCGGAAGTTTGACAATATTTCACAGGTCTGGCTGGGAGGAGATCATTATAAATGGCGGCAGATGAGATTTGGCGGCATACCAGAGGCAGTCGTTACCGGCGACGCAGACCCGAGAGAAAAGTTTCGTGCGTTTGCATCCGTACTGCCCCGGCTGATCGGCAATCCGATGTATCACTGGAGTCATCTGGAATTAAAACGTGTATTTGGCGTGGAACAGCCTCTGACGGCGGAAAACGCAGATGAGATCTATGATCTGTGCAACGAAGTGCTGTCAAAGTATTCTGCCAGAGAGCTGATGCGTATGTTTCATGTAAAAGCAGTCTGTACGACAGACGATCCGGTCGACGACCTTCACTGGCATGAGCAGATTGCTGCGGATGAGACGATGGAGATCAAAGTATTGCCTGCGTTTCGGCCGGACAAGGCTGTGAATATTGAAAAAGAGGGGTTTGCGGAGTATATTCATAAATTGTCTCAGGTAACGGGGCGCAGTATACAGTGTACGGAGGATGTCATAGCAGCGCTGTGTGACCGGGCGGACTTTTTCGCTGCGCACGGATGTCTTTGCGCAGATCATGGTCTGGATTACTGTATGTATGCGAAACCGGATGCGGACGCCGCTGATCGGGCGTTTCGGACAGCGATGGAAGGAACGCGGCCGGCAAAGGAAGACGCTGATATTTATAAAACGATGGTTACGATTGCCTGTGCAAAGAAATATACGCAGATGGACTGGGTGATGCAGATTCATTTTGGCTGTCTGCGCAATAATAACCAGATCCAGTTTCAAAAACTTGGAGCAGATACCGGTTATGACGCAATCAACAGCCAGTCCGGTGTGGAACATGTGGCGCCGCTTCTCAATGCGCTTGCGGAAAATCAGGGACTGCCGGCAACGATTCTTTATTCGCTGAATCCGTCGGATAATACGGCGCTTGTATCCATTGCAGGATGTTTTCAAAAAGACGGAAAAACAGGAAGCGTACAGCAGGGAAGCGCATGGTGGTTTAATGATAATCGTCCGGGCATGCGCACACAGCTCACGGAGCTTGCCAACAATGGCATGCTTGGCTGCTTTGTCGGCATGCTGACAGATTCCCGTTCGTTCCTAAGCTATACCAGACATGAATATTTTCGCCGGATTCTTTGCGAGCTGATCGGCGAATGGGTAGAAAGCGGACAATATCCGGACGACAGAAAGCAGCTGACAAAACTGGTGGAAGATATCTGTTTCCATAATACAAATGAGTTTTTCGGGTTTCAGGTCTGAGAGAATGGCATATAAAAACGGCTGACGTACAGAAAGGGGAAGAAAGTATGAATTTACCATTAAATATTGATTTTACAGGAAAAGTAGTAGTAATTACCGGCGCAGGCGGCGTTCTTTGCGGAACGATGGTACGGGCTTTTGCACAGGCGGGAGCGAAAGTGGCGGCTCTGGACCTGAATGAAGAAGCGGTGAAAAAGATCGCTGATGAATGTAAGGCAGAAGGCTATATTTGCGAAGGATACAAGGCAAACGTACTGGAGGCTGAGACACTTAAAGACGTCCACGCACAGATCGTAAAAGATCTCGGCGTCTGTGATATTTTAATTAACGGCGCAGGCGGAAATAATCCAAGAGCTACGACAGATAACGAATATCATCATGAAGCGTCCGAGGGACAAAAGACATTTTTCGATCTGGATACGGACGGCGTGGATTTTGTATTTAAACTGAACTTTCAGGGAACATTAATCCCAACCCAGATCTTTGCAAAAGATATGGCAGAAAGAAAAGCCGGATGTATCCTGAATATTTCTTCGATGAACGCCTATACCCCATTAACCAAGATTCCTGCTTATTCTGCTGCGAAATCAGGCATTTCGAATTTTACACAGTGGCTGGCGACACATTTTGCAGGAACCGGAATCCGCTGCAATGCCATTGCTCCGGGATTTCTGATCTCAAAGCAGAATCAGTCGCTGCTGTTTGGGGAAGACGGCAAGCCGACGGCACGTGCGCATAAGATTTTAAGCGGTACGCCGATGGGACGGTTTGTAGAAGGAGAAGAGCTGCTGGGAGGCGTATTCTTCCTGTGCGACGAAAAAGCAGCCAGTGCGGTTACCGGTGTGGTACTGCCGATCGACGCTGGATTTGCGGCTTATGCAGGAGTATAATAGAACGAAAGTTTTTTAAGGAGGAAACAATGAATACAATGAAGGAAAGATTTGCACAATTTGGAGTCGTGCCGGTAGTCGTTTTGGAAGACGCCAAAGATGCCGGCCCGTTGGCAGAAGCGCTGGTAAAAGGAGGACTGCCTTGTGCGGAAGTAACGTTTCGTACAGACGCAGCCGAAGAATCCATCCGGACAATGACGACGCTGTATCCGGACATGCTGGTGGGCGCAGGCACTGTGCTGACGATCGAACAGGCGGATCGTGCCGTGGCAGCCGGAGCGAAGTTTATCGTAAGTCCTGGATTTGATCCGGAAATCGTAGATTACTGTATACAAAAAGAGATTCCGGTATTTCCGGGATGTATTACGCCATCGGAAGTAGCGCAGGGAGTGAAACGGGGACTTGAAGTCATCAAATTTTTCCCGGCGGAGCAGTTTGGAGGCGTGGATACGATCCGTGCGCTGGCAGCTCCTTATACGTCCGTGCAGTTTATGCCGACCGGCGGTATCAATGCAAAGAATTTAAAAGAGTATTTAAGCTGTGACAAGATTCTCTGCTGCGGAGGCAGCTGGATGGTCAAAGGCGATCTGGTCAGGGCAGGAGAGTTTGACAAGATCTGCGAGCTGACAAAAGAAGCGGTAGCTCTTGTAAAAAGTATCAGAAAATAACGCAGCAGGATAGTTAGCAGACGGAGGGAAAGAACATGGATTTAAAGTTGCGTGATGCAAAAGATTGTAAATATGACGCTGTGTCATTGGGCGAGGTTATGCTTCGTCTGGACCCTGGCGAGGGAAGGATACGGACCGCGCGGAGCTTTCGTGCATGGGAAGGCGGCGGAGAATATAATGTCATCCGCGGGCTGCGCAGATGCTTTGGTATGCATACGGCTGTGATTACAGCCTTTGCAGACAACGAGGGAGGGATGCTGATGGAAGATTTTGTCTTACAGGGCGGCGTCGATACTTCGCTGATTCGCTGGATGGAAACAGATGGCATCGGACGCATTTGCAGAAACGGCATCAATTTTACCGAACGCGGATATGGCATCAGAGGAGCAGTCGGTTGTTCGGATCGTGCCAATACCGCTATATCCAAAGCAACTCCGCAGGATTTTGACTTTGAGTATATATTTGGAGAACTGGGCGTACGCTGGCTGCATACCGGAGGCATATATGCCGCGCTCTCTGAGCAGTCGTGTGAAACCGTGCTTTGCGCGATTAAGACGGCAAAGAAATACGGTACGGTAATCTCGTACGATTTAAACTACCGTCCATCCATGTGGAATGCAATCGGCGGACAGAAGAAGGCGCAGGAAGTCAATAAAGAGATTGCAAATTATGTAGATGTGATGATCGGCAACGAGGAAGATTTTACCGCATGTCTGGGATTTGAAATCGAAGGAAACGACGAGCATCTCAAGGAACTGAATCTGGACGGATACAAAAAGATGATCAATCAGGCGGCGCAGACCTACCCGAATTTTAAGGCAGTGGCAACGACGCTTCGTACGGTAAAGACCGCGACCGTTAACGACTGGGGAGCGATCTGCTGGGCAGACGGTACGGTTTATAAGTCCAAAGATTACAAAGATCTGGAGATTCTGGATCGTGTCGGCGGCGGGGATTCGTTTGCATCCGGACTGATTTACGGACTGATGACGACGCAGGACGCGCAGATCGCTGTCAACTATGGCGCGGCTCACGGCGCCCTGGCGATGACGACGCCGGGAGATACGACCATGGCTTGCAAAAAAGAAGTTGAAGCTATTATGGGCGGCGCTGGAGCAAGAGTCGTAAGATAAAACATCTGAGGGTGGAGACCGTTTTGCCTGGCAAAACGGTCTCCACATAGGAAAGGAGATGCATATGGAACATACAAATCCACTGCTGTCAGGCTATGATATGGAAAACAGATTTATCACCATTGGCGAGATTATGCTTCGTCTGACTCCGCCCAATTATGAAAAAATACGTATGGCAGGGAGCTTCGAGGCCAGTTATGGAGGCAGTGAGGCAAACATTGCGCTGGCGCTGGCAAATCTTGGGATTGACAGCACTTTTTTTACTGTGGTACCGAATAACAGTCTGGGAAAAAGCGCGGTGCGTATGCTGCGCAGCAACGACGTACATTGTACGCCGGTCATTTTAAGTACGCCGGAACAAACGCCGACCCATCGTCTGGGGTGTTATTATCTGGAGACCGGATTTGGAATCCGTGCCAGCAAGGTAACCTATGACCGCAAACATAGCGCGATGACCGAGTTTGATTTTGATACGGTAGACCTTGACCAGTTGCTGGAAGGCTATACCTGGCTGCATTTAAGCGGTATTACGCCTGCATTGTCAGACGGATGCCGCAAATTAATATTGAACAGCTTAAAGACGGCAAAAGAAAAGGGAATGACCGTGAGCTTTGACGGCAATTTCAGAAGCACGCTCTGGACCTGGGAACAGGCAAGGGATTTTTGTACGCAGTGTCTGCCGTACGTAGACATACTGCTTGGCATCGAGCCGTATCATTTATGGAAAGACGAGGCGGATCACACGCAGGGCGATCTGAAAGACGGCATGCCTCTGCAGCCGGGTTATGAACAACAGGACGAGATCTTTCAGACGTTTATCGAACGCTATCCGAATCTGAAATGTATTGCAAGGCATGTACGTTATGCGCACAGCGGCAGTGAAAACAGTCTGAAAGCGTTTATGTGGTATGACGGTCATACGTATGAAAGCAAGCTGTTTCGTTTTAATATTCTGGACCGCGTCGGAGGAGGAGACGCGTTTGCCAGCGGACTCATTTATGCGATTATGAATCGGTATAAGGCGATGGACGTCGTGAACTTTGCGGTTGCAAGCAGCGCGATCAAGCATACCATCCGGGGCGATGCCAATATTACGGATGATGTGTCCACGATACGTAATCTGATGAATATGAATTATGATATCAAGCGTTAGTTTTACCTGCTTTGGCTTATGATAGGGCATGACAGTTGTTATGCCTTATTTTTTTGCGGAAATACGGACACAACAATGATTATTGCATCTCAGGTACTTTTATACCCGAATACGAAACATAAATTTTGTTTTATCTTGACAGGTTTGCTATACGGTCGTATAATACATTATACAGACGTATAAAAGGAGGCGCCGATACATGGGAATGAAATTAAAAAAATTAGGAGAAGCCGAACTGGAAATCATGCAGGTAGTCTGGGACAGTGGAAATGCGGTAACTTCAAATTATATTTTAAAAGAATTGCAGGAACGCAGGAGCTGGCAGCTTTCCACGTTAATGACGTCATTAACGAGGCTGGCAGATAAAGGATTTATCAGCTGCGACCGTTCCACTGGAAGAAATCTGTATACTTCGGTCATTTCAGAAAATGAATACAAGACCGGAGCGAGTAAACATTTTCTCGAAAAGCTGTATAATAATTCCATACAGAATATGATAACTGCACTATATAGCAGTAAAGAAATCAAAAGCTCTGATATTCAGGAACTCAGAGATTTTTTGGATAAACTGGAGGATGAATGATGGGAAATATATTTTTATCCGTTTTTGGAATTTCAGTAGCGATTGGATTGCTCGCTCTTGGACTGATTTTTCTGACGCCATGGATCAATCAAAGATATGCCGCAAAATGGAAATACATGATATGGATTTTTCTGGCATTACGGCTTTTGATTCCTCTTAACGGATCGAATGTGCAGTATGTTATGGACAGGATATCACAGCTGAAAGTCGAAACGGGTTCTGCATCGAAAGAAAAGGATACAAACCGTCCCATGGACAGAGCAGTGCCGTATCGGGGGATCGTTGTTGAGATACCGGCGCAGATGACTGCTCCGATCAAAGTCTCGCCGGAACAAAATACAGCAGAAATCACCATACTTGATATCGTGACTCTTGTCTGGATCATTGGCGGCCTCATTTTTATATCTGTACATCTTATGAGTTATTCTCATTATAAACGGCAGGTGATAAAAAAGGGGAGATTAGTAAAAGAAACACGTATTTTAAACCAGATCTGTCATCTTAAGCGCGAATTACATATCAGCCGTACCGTGTGCGTGATGGAATATGATGAAGCTGAAAGCCCTATGATCATAGGCTTTATCAAACCTGTTTTGGTTTTGCCAAAAGAGCAGTACGATTCCGGGGATTTGTTTTTTATTTTAAAACATGAGCTGGTTCATTTCAAACGGGGCGATGTGTATCTGAAACTGCTTTTCGTAACAGCGAATGCTGTTCACTGGTTCAATCCGGTCATCTGGATCATGCAGAAAGAAGCTGTGATCGATATGGAGCTGTCCTGTGATGAAAGAGTTACAAAAGGCGCAGATTTTGCGTTTCGGAAAGCATATACAGAAACATTGCTGTCCATGCTTCATAAACAATGTGTCAGGAAAACTGTTTTATCAACGCAATTTTATGGAGGAACAAAGATTATGAAAAAACGCTTTAAAAATATACTGATAAGAAACAGAAAGAAAAATGGAATATTGATATTGATATGCGCAGTCGTTTCATCTGTCGCTTTGGGAATGCTGTCAGGCTGTTCTGTTACAAAACAGAATACAGAAAAAGAAAATACAGAAAAAGAAAATATTGAAAACGGGGACGCAGCAAATGAAGATATGGAAAATGTGTCCCAACAGTCCGGGACCGAAGCGGATCAGACGGTCTCGAAGCCTGTTGACAATTCCGCTGCGGATAATCATCCATTGGAAAATACAATGACGTTTACCTTTTCGAAAGAAGGAGAGCAGGAGCAAAAACAGGCGACACTTGCGGTCGGTAATGGATATTCTTTCTATCTGCCTGATGATGAGAAGTGGCATCTGTCTGCTCATGACCTGTGGCTAACAGATATCAATGAACAGGTCGCACTTTGGGTAACGCATTTTGAAGGTGAATCAGAGGCATTTGTGAAGCAGAAACTGCAAGAGGATGGTTATACAGAGGAGGATTCCGGCAAGTGGCGGAAACAGGAGGGAGATTTCTTATATCATGCCGAACAGAAAGTGTATGAAAATGACGTATGGGCAATCTTTTATTCTTATCCGGCAGATTTTGAAGAAGGATGGGGGAGAGAATTACCTGTGATTGTAAATACATTTGCGTTATCAAAAGAAGCAGATCAGGGAACGATCAATCCTGTCGCAGGAACGGGCGAAAATCCGGGAGCTGAAGATTATCAGAAAATCAGTACCGCTGCAGAGACGTTTGCGCAGGCATATTTTAACAAAGATGCGGCTGCCGTTTTGAAGTGTCTGGCAGATACCTATGAAGGGGAGGCGGATATATATGAAAGTACAGGAACGATAAGCGATTTAACGGTGAAGGGATTATCAGATATCGATGAGGAAGAGCTTGAAAATGGAACATGTAATGTTTCCATAGAATTCAGGGACAGTAACTATGAAGATATGTTTTTGTATCTGACATGTAACCTTGTCAAAGAGCAGGGGGAATGGAAAATACAATCTTATGGTATCGAAGGATAAATAAATGAAAAAATGTGGAAACGGGTAACGAAACCCAGGCAGGGAGGAAACGATGGCTAAAAATGATTATTACGTCATTCAGGGCGAAAACTACAAACAAATGGCGATTCAGATTTTAGAGGCGGCAAATCTGGCGGCGGCGATCGGGGATAAGCAGAAACGGATCGGTATCAAGCCAAATATTCTTGGTGCGCAAAAGGCGTCTATGGGAGCCGTCACGCATCCGGAGCTGGCAGACGGCGTATTGTCTTATTTAAAAAAGGAAGGTTTTTTGCATCTGGTTGTGCTGGAAGGCTCCTGGGTGGGGGATCTGACTTCGCAGGCAGTAAGGGTCAGCGGGATTTACGACGTCTGCAAAAAGCATCAGGTACCGTTTGTGGATTTGCAGAAGGATTCTTTTCAGACGCTGGATGCGGCGGGAATGCCGATATCGGTCTGCGACGAGGCGCTGCGGCTGGATTACCTGATCAACCTGCCGGTATTAAAGGGGCACTGCCAGACGACGGTGACCTGTGCGCTGAAAAACAGCAAGGGACTGATTCCAAACTCTGAGAAGCGTCGTTTTCATACGCTTGGCCTTCATAAGCCGATTGCGCATTTAAATACGGTTATACATCAGGATTTTATTCTTCTCGACAATATCTGCGGCGATCTGGACTTTGAAGAAGGCGGTAACCCGGTCGTGATGAACCGCGTGCTTGGTTTCTGGGATCCGGTGCTCTGCGACAGCTTTGCGGCTCAAAGCATGGGCTACAATCCGCGTGACATTGCGTATATCCGCCTTGCGGAGCAGCTTGGCGTAGGAAGTACAGACATATCCGGTGCAAACAGGATATCATTAAACGAAGGCACGCTGGACAAGACGCTGATGCGGGGGACGAAACGTGTCACGCGCCTGGCAGCTTATGCTGCGCCAAAGGATGCATGTTCGGCATGTTATGGTTCCCTGATCTACGCGCTGGATCGGCTCAGCGACCAGGGGCGGCTGTCCGGACACAAAACAGGCTCGATTGCCGTGGGGCAGGGGTATCGTGGGAAAACAGGAGAAATTGGTATCGGACAGTGTACTTCCTGTTTTGAAAAAAATCTGGGCGGCTGCCCGCCGCATGCATTAGATATTGCAGAATTTTTGCGGGAATACTGGCAATGACAGCATCATTTCCCGGGCATCGCCGGGTAACGTCCGGTTCCGTTTACTGGAAATGGTGTTTCTTTCGTCTGTTTTGGTATGGTAAGTATGACTTTAAATCCGCCGTATTCGCTGTGGTCTATGAAAATATTTCCATTATGAACTTTTAGAATCTGCTTTACAAGAAGCAGTCCCAGACCATGCCGTTGTTCGGTAATATTCGTATCACAGACCATATAATGCGGCGTATGGTTCAGCCTGTCGATCTGTTCGTCGGAAGCTCCGATACCGTTATCTTCTATGCAGATCGTGCAGGTATTGTCATCCGCATCCACAGACGCATAAATGACACATCCGTTTTCATTGTGGTTTATGCTGTTTTGAATAAGGTTTGCGATTGCGCGTTTCAGCAAATCCTTATCCGCATTTATGTAGCAGGCAGACAGGCTGTCAGCGGTTTTCCATTCCATCGGAAATTTATCGTCGATATCCATATTCATAAAATCCACAAGAACCTGTCGCATTACAGATACTGCGTTTTCCTGCTTCATTGCCAGCGGCTGCATATGATATTCCAGCCTGGAGGCAAGATTGAGGTCGTTAATCAGCGCTTTGATTCGCTGACTTTGCTTTACGATGACAGAGGCTTTTTTACGCTCTGCTTCTGACAGGTTTTCTGAATGTTCCAGCTGTCCGGCATAACCCATAATCATCGACAACGGCGTTCTGACATCATGAGAAACGCCCGCTATCCAGTTTGCCCTTGCAGTTTCTTTTTTTCGCAGCTGTCTGGCCTGCATTTGCAATATTTTAGATGTTTTATTGATTTTTTCGGCTAATTCAGAAAGCACGCCTTTTTCGCTCAGGCAGACAGGAGCGCCGTCTGACAAATTTTGTATGCCATTTGTGACCGGCCGGATCGAACGCAGCAGCTTTGCGTTGGCAGCGGCATAGATGAGAAATATGGAGACGATATTAACAGCCAGAAGAATCGATGCGTTTTTGGGTAAATCGGCAATAAAGTCATATTCCCAGCTTGCCCTTGTATGTTTCCAAAAGCGGTCTTTCGGATAGCCTAATACTAATAATCCGTCCTGAGCTTCTCCCGTAAAAGTGGGGAATCCGTCTATATAGCCACGCGTTAGCTCCGCGATTTCTGATAAGGTATACTGCATAGGGATACTGTCAGGCAGTTGATCCGTCTGCCATACAACCTGCCTTGTATTATTGTCAATCAGGAAAGCCCAGGCATTTTCTTCTTTTAGTTTAGTCATAATATCATCAGATATAGAATAGCGGTCATCTGTTAATTGTAATGCGGCCGCCACA
>OFHA01001687.1_pt1 | contig 14398 bp, 9 predicted proteins | sample 1521891 | NCBI WGS metagenome assembly OFHA01 (sample SAMEA3504089, study PRJEB24116) | mouse gut metagenome | biome: mouse gut; feature: mouse-associated habitat; material: faeces | place: Denmark | collected 2011
AGCCGCCACCGCACTCAGCCAGTTTGTAGGCGGGGTGATTCCCCTTTGCTACTTTGGCCGCAGCAATACCAGCAGCCTGCGGCTGGTGAAGTGTAGATTCCAAAGGCAGGCACTTTTAAAAACCTGCGCCAATGGTTCCTCTGAACTGATGAGCAACATCTCTATGTCCCTGGTAAGTATGCTCTATAATATGCAGTTAATGAAATATGCCGGGGAGGACGGTGTTGCCGCTTATGGCGTCCTGATGTACGTAAGCCTGATATTCCAGGCAGTATTTCTGGGCTACTCCGTAGGCGCCGCGCCAGTGGCCAGCTATCATTACGGTGCAGGAGGATATGGGGAATTAAAGGGGCTGTTAAGAAAAAGCCTGATATTAATTGGCATCTTTTCCGTTTTTATGTTCATTGCAGGGCAGACCCTGGCCATGCCTTTATCCCTGCTGTTTGCCGGTTACGACCCAGGGCTTTTGGAAATGACGGTACAGGCTTTTAGCATATTTTCATTTTCCTTCCTGTTTTCGGGCTTTGCTATTTTCGGCTCCTCCTTTTTTACCGCCCTGGGAGACGGGGTTACCTCCGCACTGATTTCTTTTTTGCGTACCTTCATCTTCCAGTGCTCCGCAGTTTTAGCCTTTCCCCTTATTTGGAGCCTGGATGGCATATGGTTTTCCACCGTTGCGGCGGAAGTGATGGCAGTTGCGGCCACTGCCCTGTTCCTCTCCGCCAAACGGAATAAATACCACTACTAATCCCCCCGGCATATTTGCTACAATTAGACAGGAAAAATTCCTTCCCCTGGGGTGCCCGTGTGTATACTAAAAAAGGAACCCTCCAGAAATCATTCTTTCTAAGGGTTCCTGTAATTGGGGCCGGTTTACCAGCTCTTTTCCAGTGCCATATGGAAATCCAGGCGATAGGGGCTATCCGGTGCCGCTTTCAGCTCTTCGTAGAGTGCACGCCTCTCCTGGCTGTCCTCCTCCGCCCAGTATTCATATCCCACAAAATAGCTTTCCATAAAGCTGTCCCAGGAATCAAACTGCTCCTGAATCTGCTGGGCCAGGAAAAGGGACGCGCTCAGAGATTCCTCCTGGGTATAAAAGCCTGCCACATAATAATATCCCAAAAGTGACATGGCACGGCTGTAATCCCACGCGCCTATGGCGTTCTCCCCCTTTTCCTCATAGAAGGTATACCAATTAGCATAGTTTTGGGCTTCCGCCTGGTCTACCTCATAGTTTTCCAGGATAAAGCCTTCCCTTTCTTCAACGGGAACCTGGGCGATTCCGCTTTCTTCTAAATAAAGCATCTCATCCACAAAGGACATCCGGTGCCCTTCCCCAAGAAGCCAGTCCATTGTATCATCCGCCGTATCCCTGTCCGTCACATCCCACCATTCATCCAGCAGGCTCTGTATAATATTGACACCCAGAGGATTTGCCTCTATTCCGCCAAATATGTTATAGTCCCACCCATTGCTTTTGGTTAAAATAGCACAGGTTCCGTTAAACCACAAAATTGTATCGGTAAGAGGTACTGCAGACGCTGTTTCCGGCGCTTCCTCTTTAAAAGTAACACACACATCCTCAAAATACTGAATTTTCTTACCGTTAATTCTTGGGGCTACATACAAAATACTGTAAAATGCGTATTCCGTTTCGCCATATGCCACAACACCTTTGCCCTTTACATCATCAACTACCACATCCCCCAGATATGTTTCCAGGTTTTCCATTCCCGGGATGGCAGGGTTTACCGTGGTTTTTAAATCAGAAAGCCCAAAGGATTCCTCCGCCAGGCCCTTCACATCCTCTATATCTTCTATGCTTGCGGCATAGAGAAGCTTAGGAAGCTGCAAAACCACAATCCCTTCCGTTTCCTCCTGGTTGAAGGCCGCAAGCCAGCTCTCTGCGCCCATATCCTCCACTTTCCAGTTTTCGTCCATGCTGATGGTTAAAGACTCATCCGCAGACTTATATTCCTTTAATACCCGGGGCTTTACGCCGCAGCCTGCCAATGGAAGGGCTGCCGCAAATGCCAATATCACAGGCCAAATTAAATGCTTTTTCATCCTATCTCCTATTGATCGTCCCACTCCCGCCCGTACAAAGCGCCTGCTCCTGCAAGTGGCACTTGTACGGGCGTTTACTGTTTTTATCGTCACACCTTTGCTTTGTCCAAATCCGCCTGTACCTTTTCCAGGTCCTTGCGGATAGAGAGCTTCTGGGGGCATGCCGCCTCGCATTTTCCGCATTTTATGCAGTTTTTCGCCTGTTTTCCCTCTCCCAGGGCCTGTTCCCAGCTCCAGCTTACTAATTGATAATTCTGATATGTGTGGTATGTATTCCACGCCCGGAAACAGCCAGGGATATCCACGCCTGCCGGGCAGGGCATACAATAGCCGCAGCCAGTACAGCCATTCTGCACCCGGCTCCTTAGAATGTCCGCCACCTGGCTGACCGCCGCTTTTTCCTCTTCTGACAAAGGACGGAAGGGAGAAAAGGTTTTCAGGTTATCTTCCACCTGCTCCAGGGAAGACATTCCGCTTAAAATCACCTTAACGCCAGGCAGGCTGCCTACCCACCGCAGGGCAAAGGACGCCGCCGAGGCAGTACTGTCAAATGCATGGAATTTTTCCATAATCTCCCCTGAAAAGGAAGCCAGGGAACCGCCTTTAACAGGCTCCATAACCACCAGGGGTACGCCCCTTTCTGCCGCCAGCCCATAGCCTTTTAATCCCGCCTGCTCCTGGGTATCCATGTAATTTAACTGGATCTGGCAGAAGTCCCACTCCCTGGCACACAATATTTCCTGGAAAACTTCATAGCTGTCATGGAAAGAAAAGCCCAGATATTTTATCCTTCCCTGGGCTTTCAATTTCTCCAGATGCCCTACACAGCCAATTGCCTTCATTGCTTCCCAGCGCTCCTTATTTATGGCATGGAGGAGATAGAAATCAAAATAATCTGTCTGTAACTTCTCTAACTGTTCCTCAAATATCCTGTCCACATCCTCCAGGGAGTTTACCTGCCAAAGGGGAAGCTTGGTTGCCAGATAAAAGGAACCTCTGTCATATTTTTTCAGGGCCCTTCCCAGAAAAGACTCGCTTTTGCCATTGTGGTAGGGATAAGCGGTATCAATATAATTCACGCCCTCTGAAACTGCCCGCTGGATCATTTGTTCCGCCAGCGCCTCGTCTATCTCCCCTTCCTTTGTGGTTGGGAAACGCATACATCCAAAACCCAGCAGGGAAACCTCCGCCCCCAGGTTTTCCATTTTTCTTTTTTCCATTTTCCGCTCCTTCCAGTCCTTTGAATTTCTGCACGTTTATCTCCCTATTTTAACACAGCCGCTTCCTACATTCTATAGCTAAACAACAAAATATTGCAGATTCTGGCTATAGATTAACCTGGAATATTCTACATACCATTGAAATTGTCCCAAAATTCTATTATAATGAAAGAAATCAAATGAAATCAGGGGGAACTAAAATGTTTCGGAACAAGTCAATCCTTACCGCCGTGTTTGCGGCATTTACAGTTATCATTATGTTTTTTTCCAATAATCTGGAAGCCCATGGGGCAGGGACAGCTGCGCTGCATTCCGCGGTGGTCCAGGGCGATCAGGTGGTGGTTTCCGGCACTTCCTCGGTTTCATCGGAAGATGGTATCCTCCATCTGTATGCCCAGGAAACCTATCAAAGCGGTGCCCAGGGCGTGGAGGTAGCCCAGGCTCCCAATGGAACCGCTGCCTTTACCTTTCCGCTGAACAAAAACAGCGCCGGCAGCAACCTGTTCAAAAAATTCACCATTGTGGCAATCAAAAACGGAGTCCCTACTCCTGTGTCCAACTCCTTATACATCACCAACCCGGAAGCAGCAGCCGGCCACACCGCCCCCAGGCGGGATAACGGCATTAAGGGGATCCTCCCGGCTCCCCAGCTGCTAAACGCCGGAAACTTAACAGACCTTGGGGTCAGGCAGATTACCTACAACCTGCTCCTTGGCAGAATTACCAACGGCGGCGGCATCAATTATCAATACAACGGAAAGACCTACAGCTTTAATGCCGGCTACGTGGGAGAATACGACGCCATTGCCCGGCAGATGAACGCCCAGGGAATCCAGGTGACCTTCATTATCCTCAACGACCTTGCCCAGGACGCAACCCTGATCCATCCCCTCTCCCGGGGCGGTTCCGCTAACTATTACGCTTTAAACGCCGCCGACCAGGCAGGGGTGGAAAAGCTGGCCGCAGTAGCTTCCTTTTTGGGGCAGCGCTATTCCGATACCGGATACGGAACCGTGGATAATTGGATCGTGGGCAATGAGGTAAATGCCCGTAACCCCTGGAATTTTATGCAGACCACAGATTTGAACCAATATGCTTCGGAATACGCCAACGCTTTCCGCATCCTCTACAATGGCATCAAGTCTGAAAACGGCAACGCAAATGTTTATGTATCCACAGACCAACAGTGGGCTTTTGCTTCCAGCCCCTCCTATTTCGGCTCCCGCCCTTTCCTGGCCGCCTTCAACGATTATGTAAGGGCACAGGGAAACATTGACTGGCGGCTTGCCAGCCACCCTTATAACGTACCTCTGTACGACCCCAACAACTGGACGCCTACCTCAAATGCGTCCCACAGCCAGAATTCCAAGTATGTGACCATGCAGAACATAGACGTTATCACAGACTTTCTCTCCCAGCCGGAGCTGCGCTCCCCCAGCGGGGCTGTCCGCACGGTAAAGCTCTCGGAACTGGGCTACACTTCCAGTGCCGGGGAAGAGCAGCAGGCAATCGCAGTTACCTACGCCTATCTCCAGGCGAGCAATAACAGATATGTGGACGGCCTGATCCTCTCCCGGGAACTGGACCATGCCGCAGAAATCGCCCAGGGGCTTGCAGTGGGCTTACTTGCCCCCGATGGAAGGCATAAGCTGGCTTATGACTACTATAAACATGCAGGCGACCATAATTATCTCGCCCAGGCTTCCGCTATGGCAGGCGTTGACCTGTCGGCCTATGTTACCGCACGGTAACCGGCGCGGCCGTGTTGGGTGCAGAAAATTGAAACGTGAAATTTAGCCAAAATAAAAAATGCTATGCAGACAGTGGGCCTCCTGCATAGCATTTTTTGTTTTGGCTGCAATATTCCCTTATGTACTGCTGCCTTAAAGCCGTCCCTATTTATTTCAGCCACCTTTTCATACATTCCATGAGTTTTTCAATCATCAGCGGCTTGGTCATATGTTCATTCATGCCTGCTTTCCTGCTGGCAATCACATCCTCTGTATAGGCGTTCGCTGTCAGTGCAATGATAGGGATCCTGGCCGCGTCCTTCCGGTCAAGCTTTCTGATTGCCTCGGTTGCCTCATGCCCGTTCATTACAGGCATCTGGATATCCATAAATATCAGGTCATAGTAGCCTTCTTCTTTTTCCAGGAATTTTTCTACCCCCTGTTTGCCGTCCTCGGCGCACTCTACGATAGCCCCGGTGCTTCCGATGATTTCCATGGCAATCTCCCGGTTCAGCTCGTTATCCTCTGTCAGCAGGATCCTCTTTCCATGGAAGCTGGGCATGGCGTCTTCTCCCTCCCCGGGACCTTCCGCCTTTTCTTCCATCTTATCCTCAATAGCGATTTTCTTTAAAAGATATACCAGCCGGGACTTCAGCAAAGGCTTGGAAAGGAAGCCGTCCACTCCGGCATCCCGCACCTCCGACTCCACCTCGCTCCAGTCATAGCCGGAGAGCATGATGACCTTTATCCTCTCTCCCGCTTCCCGGCGGATTGCCTTGGCAGTTTCAATCCCATCCATATCCGGCATCTGCCAGTCCAGGATGACCGCAAAATACCCTTCCCCTGCATCCTCCGCTTCCCGTACAAGCCTGACTGCGTCCCTTCCTCTCTGGGTCCACTTGCCCACAATCTTCATTTCTTCCAGGACGCCGCAGACCACCTCGCAGATATAGCGGTCGTCGTCCACCACTAAAACCCTCAGCCCTGCGTACCGCTCCAGGTCCGCTACTTTGGTGCTCTGCTGTTTCAAAAATACGGTCACGGAAATCTGGGTGCCACTCCCTACCTGGCTGTCAATGCAGATGTCCCCATTCATCATTTTAATAATATTCTGGGCAATAGTCATTCCCAGCCCTGCGCCCTCCACCTTGCTGATGCGGGAATCCTCCGCCCGGCTGAATGGCTCAAATATCCTCTCCACAAATTCCGGCGTCATGCCCACGCCGTTATCCTTGAAAACAAACTCATAGCAGCCATAGCCAAAATCCCGGCAGTCCTTTTCCCTGATTTCCAGCTCCAGCTTCCCCTCCGGCATGGTATACTTCACCGCGTTCTCCAGAATGTTGATAAATACCTGCTGCAGCCGCATCACGTCCCCGATCACATCCTCATGGGCAAGCTCCACATGGAATTTCAGTTCATGGCATTTTGCCTGCAGGGCAGGGCGCACTGTGGCAAGCACATCCTGAAGCAGGTCAGACAGATTAAATTCTTCTTCCGCCAGGTCAATCTTCCCCGTCTCTATCTTGCTCATATCCAGGATCTCATTCACCAGGGATAGCAAATGGCGGCTGGCGGCATTGATCTTATTCAGGCAGTCCTCCACTCTCTCAGGCTCCTGCAGATGCGCCCCGGCGATAGCCGTCATTCCGATAATGGCATTCATGGGGGTCCGGATATCATGGCTCATCCTGGATAAAAAGTCACTTTTGGAAGCGCTTGCGTTAAGGGCCACCTCATAGGCATCCTTTAAAAGCCTGTGTTCGCGCTCCTCCTTTTCCTTGCTCTCCGTCACATCCTGAACCACATACAATGCCTTTTTGGGCATCCCATCCTGGGCTTCTGACAAAACCACCGTGGCACGCATCCAGCCGTCATTTTTCCCCATCCCCTCTTCCCTGGCGCTTCTGCGGTATTCCAGGGCAAACTGGCGCTGCTCCTGGGAGAGCCTTCTCCTGAAGTTCCCACAATTCATTTTTTCCAGGAATTCTTTCCGGTCATCCGGGTGCACATACCCCATGGCATGTTTACGGAAAGCCTCGGTACAGCTCCTTTCCTCCCCCAGAAGCTTTCCCACCATACCCTTATGGGCCACCATTTTGTAAGTGTCTGCCTCCAGGTCTAGGTAATAGGCTGCAAGGAACAGGCTCCCCATACTGTTAATGATATGGTTCCTCTCCCGCTTTTCCCTGGAGTATTCCGCCTCCCTTTTCTTTTCCCTGGTAACATCCCTGCTTAGGATGTTGGCTGTCACCCCGCCGTCCTGGCGGATAAGGAACAGTTCCTCCTCCACCCACTCCATTTTCGGGTCCTTTGTGCGGAACTGGCTGCTAAACTGGGCGGAATCTTCCATGGAAGATGCCATATGCCTTAAATTTTTCAGGGACATCACTATGCGGAAACGCTCCCTGTCATCCTCATGGATCCATTCATTGGCCGCTTTCTGGACATAATATTCGTAATCCTGTGTATATACCTTGCCCAGGTCGCCTTTCCCGTTAAGATAAATCCGCTCACACACTCCTGTAGCCAGGTTTACTGAATTCATCACGTCATATCCGTGCTTAATGATCGCCGCCATCCGCCGGTCATCCTGGTTATGTTTGATTTCCTTCCGGATCCGCTCGTCCACATCAAGCAGCGCCAGCACCACATTCCGCTCCCTGTCCCCTCCTTCAAAAAAGTGGGCTGTGACAGAGACATAACGGTATTCCCCCTCCCGGAGGTAACGGCACAGCGCCTCCTTCTTCCCGCCTTTTTCCCATATCCCATTCAGGGCACTCAAGGAAAAAGACGCCAGTATTTCCTTGCGGCTGTCAGGATGGAAAAAAACCTCCAGAAGGCAGTTCAGGGTATCATCCCATGCCATCATTTTCGGGCACATCACTTCTCCCATAAAATCCGCTGTCCGCACAGGATGGGAAATGCCTGTGGAAAGGTTGACCAGGTATACCCCAAAGTTCATCTCTCCCAGGGATTTAATGATCTCACGGTGCTGGATATTGATTTCTTCCAGCTCCAGCCCCTTTCTGTAAACATCATGGACATCTTTTATGTAAAGCATGGCAAACTGCCCGCTGTCCCCATTGTCAAAGGACGGGACAACCTCCATCATATACCACCGGTATTCCTTCCCCTGCCTGCGCCTGTAAGTACAGGTAAGGGCCTGGTCCCCCTCCCCAAGCTTGCGCCTTAGATAGGAAAGCCGTGCAAACCTCCGCACACGGTCAATATCCCCTCCGTAAATGCTCCCCTCCCCTGCCAGGTCTTCAATCCATTCCTGCAGGTTCCGGGTTCTTGCCAGGGAGCTCTCATGCCCCCCTATCTCCCCCTGTATAACATCCAAAAGGCCCGTTTGCAGGTTTACCCGGAAAATCCAGCCATAAGTAAAGCTCACTGCATCCACATGGGAAGTGATCGCAATGGAAAATGCCGGGATACCCTCCCAGAGAATCCGGGACGCCACAATATCCACTGCCCTGCCAAAGGGATTATCATAGTCGATGGACCGGCTTTCCTTTTTATCTCCGATGGTCAAAAGGGGGCAGTTGGAGCAGAAGCCTGCCAGCAGTTCATGGCACACCATACCAATCTCTACATTGGGCAGGATATCCCTTACCCGCCTGTTAAAGTACATAATCTGGTGATTATCTTCCCGTATCACATAAATCGCCGCAATCTGGAGCGAATCCAGAAGTGTCTCATAGTTTTTCTGCATCGCAACAATCCTCCCCGCAACTCATCTTCCACTTAAATCTCATCATTATATTTTATCACAGTGAAGCTATGGAACACAATGCCGCAGCAAAGATTTTTGTGTTGGTTACTCCTTATTTTTATATTTCCTGTAACCAAGGGCAAGGCAGGCTATGGTGGCCCCAAGGGCAATCCCCACCATAACCGGCAACATTAACAGATACCGGATCTCATAAACATTGTGGGGCATGATCAGATAAAGGGGCGTAACCCGCATGGAAAAGGATACCCTCCCTGAAAAAGCCAACAGCAAAATAGGCAGCACCCACAAAAGCGCATCTGCCACTACTACATGGAAAGGGCTTTTACACCATGCCGACAGGAGCATGGTGACAGCGCAAAGCTCCAGTTGCCCTACAAAAGCAAACAACAGGTACAGTAAAATAAATCCCTTTACCGGCAGCAAAGCTGTCTTAAACCAGGTAGAAAGATAACCAAAAATCAGCCCTGTGAAGCTCTCCAGCCCGCCAAAACCAAAAAACATGCCGCACAGCGCTAAGGCCATTAAAACAATGGCCAGGTAAGAAGCGGCAGCAACCGTCAGTCCTGCGGCAATTTTCGCCCGGATATCCCTCCCCTTCCCCTCCTTTGCCGTAAACAGAAGCGGCAGCGTTTCTATATGCGACTCCTCCGCAAAGATTGGGGAAATGCCAAAGATGACCAGGATCCCCACAAGTATAAAACCCAGGTTCAGTACATTGATAAACACCTCCCAGCCATAATGATATTCCAGTATCATTTCCCTTCCGGTAAGCGCCTCCATCTCCCCAAGCTGCGTTTCCGCTATGGGATACGTACAGGTGGCAACCTGGTAATCGTCCCACCCTCTCATATAGCCGTCTGACAGATAATACATCACAAAGCCATTGAGATAGTTGGTGTCCACAAACATATTGATCCCTTCCCTGGCCTCCTTGGGAAAACCATATTTTTTTACAATCTGGCCTACCTTTTCATCAGTGAGAATGCCCTGAAATTCCTGGGTGATCCTGCGGTCTGCAATAATCGCCTCATACCCCCTGTAGCGCACGCCGTTAATTGTTGACTCTGCCCCAGAGACATAGGACAGGAAATAAAGCAGCGTTATTCCTATCATCCCTGCTGCCCCAAACAAAAACAGCTTTCTTGTACAAATCTTAAATAACTCCATCCTGTATAGCCTCATTTTTCCTCCTATTCCAGTCCCGCGTCCGCCCTCCCAAAGCCTTTAACCTTCAGAGGAAATTCCGCCTGCTTTCCCAGCCTGAATTCCCTCTGGGCTTTCTTTGAGCCCCTGCTGTTTTATTCCAATTCCCCATGGTTTAAAGTGTGGTATAGGTATGCGTCCTCCAGCCCAGGGGCGGCGGGTTTTGCCCCAGGTGTGGGCCTTTCCATGGACACTATGCGCAGTGATACCTGGCTGCCCTGGTTGCGCAGGTTGCTGACGGTATAGCGTCTGTCCAGTTCCTCCGCCTCCCTCCCATCTACCAGGCACTGCCATACACAGCCCTTTACCTCTTCCAGGCTTTGGGCTTCGGTCCCTGTCCAAATCATCCGCCCGCCTTTCATAATCATAATGTGGTCCGCAATATATTCCACATCGGAAACGATATGGGTGGACAAGACCACAATCCGGTTTTTCCCAAGGGCGCTTATAATGTTCCGGAAACGTACCCTCTCCTTGGGGTCCAGCCCCGCCGTAGGCTCGTCCAGGATCAGTATTTCCGGGTCGTTTAAAAGAGCCTGGGCAATTCCTATGCGCCGTATCATACCGCCTGAGTAGGTTTTCAGTTTCCTGTCCTTTACCGACAGCAAATCCACTGTTTCCAACAGCTCCAGTATCCTGCTTCGGGCATAATCCCGGGGGAGGGCTTTTAATGCCGCCATATAGCTTAAAAACCGCCATCCAGTAAAATCCTTATAATAGCCGAAGTTCTGGGGCAGGTAGCCCAGCAGCTTCCGGTATTCCCCTCCCAGCCGCTCTATGGAAATGCCGTCACAGGTAATGCTTCCCCGGGTGGGTTTCAGGATGCCGCACACCATCCTCATAAGGGTGGTCTTCCCTGCCCCATTCTCCCCCAAAAGCCCATATACGCCGCTGGAAAAAACAGCCTCCAGGTTCTCCACGGCTATTTTATCCCGATAAGTTTTTTCTACCTGAAAGAGCTCTAATTCATGCATAAAATTTCCCCCTCGCCTAACATGTGAAATAATCTTTTAATCTGCCATCCAAATGCCGCCACCTCCACGCCAAAAGCAATTTCCCAAAAGGCCAGCGCAGAGGTCCTGTAAACTGCCGGAAAGGAAGCGGCCGCCCCACAGGAAATGGCCGCAAAGGCGCCCACCAGGCATGCCAGTCCGGGGCTTTTTCTCCCCGCCTTTGTAAGGGCCGCTCCCAGGGCGCAGCACTGGGTAAACAAAAAGGGAACCAACACATACAAGGAAATCTGCACAAAGGGAATCTGCCACCCAAAACCCAGGAAAAAAATCCCGGCAAACATCCCCCCCAGGTTCAGGGTTCCATAATACACCAGTTGGAACATGGTCATCTGGCTGACATTAAAGTAACAGCTCCCGCTTAGCTCCGCCATATCTGAGTAAAAAGCATGGCAGATCCCCATCATAGAAACAATGCCCACTGCCCCTGCCATCATTGCCACCACTGCAAGCACCCCTTCCCTTTCCGTCCCCAGCGCATACAGCCTTGCCACAAGCAGGGCAGCCAAAAAATACAGCGCCACCTGCAAAATCCACATGGTTTTGTCCATATAACCAAGCTGGTTTTTAAGAATCTCCTTCCTGCTGTAAACAAGAGAAATCTCCTTTTCCTTTGCCGCCTGTTTTAAAAAGGTAACCGCCCGTCCCTTCCTGCCTTTATCAATCTCCATGGCAGCTCCCGCCTGCCGGAAAATGTTTTTAATCTCCTTTTCGCTTTTTCCCATAGGACTTTTCCATCTCCCTCCTGATGCTGGCAATTCCCAGCTTATACCTTGATTTCACGGTAGCAGTATTACATCCAAGCATTACTGCAATTTCACAAAACTTCCGTTCTTCATAAAGCCGAAGTAAAACCACTTCCCTCTGCTGGACCGGCAGCTTTCCAAGAATCTCCTCTAAAAACATCTCATCTTCAACCTTCCCGATCCCTTTGTCTTCCTCCCCCTCTTCCGGCGCATTCTCCAGTCCAAGGACCTCCCTTTTTTTCCTGAAAAAATCCAGGCACAGGTTGCGGGCAATGGTGAGCAAATAGCCTTTGAGATTTTTATGCCGGTAAGCGTCCGCATAGCGGATAAATTTCAAAAATACCTCCTGGGTTATATCATAAGCTTCTGTCTCCATACCGGTGTAGAAACGGCAGAAACGATAGATATGGTCATAATATTTTTCTATGATCATGCCAAGGGCTTCCTTATTCCCATTTTGTACCTGCCTGACCAGTTCCCTGTCCTCCATCTGCTTCCCCCTTTCTGCCCCCCTATCTATATAACTCCCAAATAGCTGAAAAAGATCAATAAAATAGAAAAAAAGGTATGCAAAATTTCCCATCTATCCTTTCATGGCAAACCTTACATACCTTTTCCATTCTTTATCCTTTATTCTGTTTTCCTCTATTTGTCATATGTAAACTGGCCAATCAGCTCGTCCAGGGTAGTGGCCTGGGCCGACAGCTCCTGGCTGGTAGCGGAAGACTCCTGGGCAGCCGCCGAGTTGTTCTGTACTACCTCCGAAATCTGGGTGACACCCTGCTCCGCCTGGTAGATGGTTTCTTTCTGGTCCCCAATCATGACGCTTAAGCTCTTAGACGCATCTGCAATCTGTTTGATGCCGTCCACTACTACTTCAATGGAAGTGGATGCACTCTCCACAGCATGGTTTCCTTCTGCAATTTCCTGAAGGGAGCCTTCTATCAGTTCCCTGGTATCAACTGCCGCCTTGGCACTTTGCTCTGCAAGCTGCCTGATCTGGTCTGCCACTACCGCAAAGCCGCGGCCTGCTTCCCCTGCTCTTGCTGCCTCAATGGATGCATTTAAGGATAAAAGGTTGGTCTGTGACGCGATGGATTCGATTTCGGAAATAATATTTCCAATCTTTGCGGAAGTCTCGTTGATCCGCGCCATAGCCGCCATCATATTATTCATGCCTGTACGGCTGCGGTCTGCCTCGTCTGCATATTTCTTAGCCTGGACATAAGACTGCTCTGCACTTTCTGCGCTTTTTTCCACTGTTTCTGTAATATTGATAATGGTTGCCTGCAATTCTTCCACTGCCCCAGCCTGCTCTGTTGCTCCTTCCGCCAGTGCCTGGGATGCTTCTGCTAAATTGCTGGATCCTGCGGATACTTGGCTGGATGCTTCTCCGATAGAGCGGATGGTCGTTGTCATCTGGTCCCTTAAACCTCTCATGGAGGCAAACAATTTAGCAAATTCCCCGGTGTATTTTTCCGGGATCTTGGAACGGACTGCGTAGTTGCCGCTTGCCATCTTTCCTAACAAATCTTCCAAATCATGGATAATTACATTCAGGTTCTCTGCCATGATAGTAGCTTCTTTTACCAGGGCTGCCACTTCGTCATCCGTATTTATGACAGGGAAATAGGATACCAGATCCCCCTGTGCAAAAGTAACCAGACGCTGTCCCAGTTCCTTAAGAGGACGTGCAATCCCTATGGCAATGCTCTTTCCTATCCGTGTGGAGATAACCATTGCCGCAGCAATTACGATTATGATTACTATTGCCAGTATCCAGCTTAATATGGTTAGGTTGGTTGCCAGACTGTTCCCTTCCGTTACCTTTACATTCAAAAGATTTTCCAGCTTTGTGTAAATGCTACTGTAGGCTCCGCCTAATTCATTTAGGGCAATCTCCTGCGCCTGCTTGCACAGCTCTCTGTCGGTAGTCGCCCCAAGGCTTACAATCCTGTTATCCAGTTCCCAGTAAGCGTCCAGCTCCGCCTTGATGGCATCATAAGTTTCCCTTCCATCTTCTGAAACAATGGATTTTTCCACATCCGCAAAATACTGCTCAAACAACGCCTTGTGTTCCGCATGCTGGGCCACTACTGTTGCAATGGCATCGGCATCATCATACCCGATTGCCGCCCGCAAAGACGATCTTACATCTGCAAACTCAAACATGGCCTTCCCGATATCTCCCTGGGCAAAACCAAAGTTAGTCAGTGCATAAGAATACCTTGCAGCTACAATAAACATTGCTATAATCCCCACAATAGCTGACAGTGCCGTGATTGATGACACTACAAGAAAAGATTTGGTGAGCCTTTTCTCGATTTTCTCTTTTTTAAACATTACCCTTTCCTCCCTGTCTCATAATGCTGCTATACCGCAAGCTGGAATTTCTCTACACTAATTCTACCATCTTTTAAAAACTTTACAATATATCTGTGCATATTTTCCAATTTTTTTCTAAAAAAATACCGTCTGACAGGTAATTCATACCTGTCAGACGGCACTATCTGCCTTTCTCTCCAATCAATGCAGTAAAAACATTCTGACAGAGAGATTTTATTTGCCTTCCAAAACAAACTGGCTTACAAGGTCGTCCAGTGTAATTGCCTGTGCGGAAAGTTCCTCGCTTGTGGCGGACGCTTCTTCTGCAGTTGCCGAATTACTCTGCACTACCTCTGAG
>OFHA01001691.1_pt1 | contig 14372 bp, 10 predicted proteins | sample 1521891 | NCBI WGS metagenome assembly OFHA01 (sample SAMEA3504089, study PRJEB24116) | mouse gut metagenome | biome: mouse gut; feature: mouse-associated habitat; material: faeces | place: Denmark | collected 2011
TTATTTTCGGCGCCGATGGAACAGATAAACATCTTTGCAGCCTGGCTGGGTGCGGCTGCCTATATGCTGCAGATTTATTTTGACTTTAGCGGATACAGTGATATGGCAATCGGGCTGGGTCATATGTTCGGATTCCATTTCAGGGAGAATTTTCGTTATCCTTACGGAGCGTCGTCTATCCGGGATTTTTGGAGAAGATGGCATATTTCCTTATCCGGATGGTTTCGGGACTATTTGTATATACCTCTTGGCGGCAGCCGGAAAGGTCGGGCGCGCACCTGCGTCAACAAACTGATTGTATTTGCCTGTACCGGTATCTGGCATGGCGCGAATATCACGTTTTTATTCTGGGGTCTGTTTCATGGGTGTTTATTGATGATGGAGGAATTTCTGCCGTTTTTCCGGAAAGAAACCAAAGGTTTTCGAAAGATAGCCGCGCATATTTATGTGATTGTGGCAGTGATGACAGGGTTTGTGTTTTTCCGTGCGGACAGCATGAGTCAGGGAGCGGGCTGGGTGTTGAAGATGTTTGCGGGAATGCAGTTTGACAATGTTTCCATGTGTCTGGTACGATCGCTGCTGACGCCGCTGCATCTGACGGCATTTGCGGCTGGGATCGTAGCGTCTTTGCCGGTTATGGAGCAGGCTGGACAGGCAAAAAGACTGCAGAAGATACTCTGGCCATGTTCGCTGGCTGTACTGATTCTCTGTATGCTGAATCTTGCCGGAAGTACCTATCATCCGTTTATTTATTTTCGGTTTTAGGCTCCGGACTATTGTATGAGGGAAGGTCGAATATGAAAAATAAATATCGGATTTATATAGCATTGTTTATTCTTATCTGCCTGTTCCCGTCGGCCGGACTGTTGCTTTCAGGCGTGGAACAATCGTCGGAAAACAGGGAAACGGCCAAAGCGCCGGTTCTGATGAATGAAGAAGGAATCAACGTGCATGTCCTAAGCGATGCCGGAGCATGGTTTGAAGATCATTTTGCATTTCGAAACGAATGTGTGACCGGATATGCGCTGCTTTTAGGAAAGCTGTTTGGCGTGTCTGCACAGACAGGAGTGATTACCGGAACGGACGGATGGCTGTTTTATAAAGATTCTCTGGAGGATTTTCAGGGAACCGGCCAAATGACGCAAAGACAGCTGTTTGACGTGGCGCATACGATGGCGATGATCCAGGAATATGCAAATAACAACGGCGCGGAGTTTGCGTTTATGATAGCGCCGAATAAAAATTCATTATACAGAGAGTATATGCCATACTACTATCAGCCGTTCCGTACAAACAAGAGTAATATGGAGCGTTTAAAACCATATCTGCAGGCGGAACGCGTGAACTATATTGACTTATATGAGAGGCTGCGCAGTGAAAATGAGATCCTTTATCATAAAAGGGATTCTCACTGGAACAACGAAGGCGCGGCAATGGCGGCGGATGAGATTCTGACATGCATGGGACTGGAACATCCGTCGTATGCGGACAGAAGCTGTACGGTCAGAAAAGATTTTCAGGGCGATCTGGATCGTATGTTATATCCTGCGGCAATTGAAAATGAGGAAGAGATTTATTATGAACCGTCTCCGCAGTTTGCGTATTGTGAAAAAACGCAAAGTAATTTTGACCCGAAAATCAGCACCCGTTCGAACGGAACCGGCAGCCTTGTGATGTATCGGGACTCGTTTGGGAACGCTTTGCTGCCTTATCTTGCCGAAGTTTTTGAACAAGCGTATTTTTCACGGGCGCTGCCTTATCAGATGCAGGATCTGACAACGCGTCAGGCGGATACGCTGCTGATCGAGCGGGCGGAACGTTTTTTGCCGGATATGGCAAAAGAAGCTCCTTATATGGAAGCGCCGGCAGTGAAACCTGCCGTTGACGGCACGATCGTGGAGCCGGTGGATTTACAGATCGTGAACCAGGGGGAATATACAAAAGTAACAGGGAACATACCTGCCAGTCAGCTGACTACGAATTCCAGAATTTTTGTAAAGATCGGGGAAGACCTTTGCTATGAAGCGTTTCCGGTGTCCCCTGCGGATGATCAGGAAGGATTTTCCCTGCTGCTGCCTGCGGATATCTGTCCGACGCAGGGCAGTGCAATTACGATAATTTTGTCAGAATCATAGTTTGCCGGATGGCGGCTGACAGAAAAATAGCGGTGCGGTTACGATAATTTTGTCAGAATCACAGTTTGCCGGACGGCGGACGACAGAAGAATAATGGAGATACAAAATGATGATAAATAACAGAGTTATGAAAAATGTTGTATGCGGTCTGATTACAATTTTTATCCTGTGCAGCGCCAGATCTGTCGTTTCAGGCGCCGATTTGCCGGGAGCGTATCAAAAGGAACAGACATATGCCCAAACTGTCGGTCAGACAGCCGGCTGGCGGGAGATCGGGGGACGCAGATATTATGTTTCGGCAGAGACAGGCGCCGTACTTACCGGCTGGCAGGAGATCGACGGCAAATCTTATTACTTTGAGCCAGAGACCGGAGAAATGCTCACCGGCCGGCAGGAGCTGGAAGATGGGATATATTATTTTTCTCCTCAGACGGGAGAAATGCTTACGGGCTGGCAGCAGATCGGAGAGGAAAAGCGTTATTTTTCTCCTTCCAGCGGCCGGATGACAGCCGGCTGGCAGGAAATGGAAGATCAGACCTATTATATTTCAAAACAAAGCGGAGAGACGCTGACCGGACTGCAAAAGATCGATGGTAACAGATATTATTTTGACAGGGACGGAGTCCTGCTGACAGAACAATGGATCAATCAGGGCAGTAAAAGGTATTACAGCGATTCGGAAGGAGTACTGCTGTCTGACTGGCAGGAAATCGACGGAGCAACGTATTATTTTCTGCCGGAAAATAACCGTATGGCTGCAGGTTCGCAGGAAATCGATGGAGAGTATTATATTTTTCACCGCAACGGACGGCTTGCCAGATCAAAACGTACAGGCATCGTTACCGTTGGAAATAAGAACTACTGTGCGGATCGTCAGGGAAAAGCGGCAGAGGGCTGGCAGATCATCGGTAAGAAACTGTATTATGCCACCCATACCGGAAAGGTTAAGAGCAGTACTACCTGGCAGGGAATTACATTTCGCGCGAACGGAGCGGCAAAGGATAATGAGCAATCCAGATTAAAGATAAAAGTAATGCAGACAGTGGCATCTGTGACAAACGACCGCATGACAAAGTCCCAGAAACTGAATGCATGCTGGTCGTATGTGTCAGGCGGCAGCTTTCGTTATGCAGTAAAATACCCGAATCTGAATGCGTCCGGCTGGCAGAGACAGACAGCATACGATATGCTTTCTTCGAAATCCGGCAACTGTTATGGATTTGCATGTGCGTTTGCAGCGCTGGCAGAAGAGATCGGCTATCAGCCTTATATTATATGCGGACGGGTACGCGGTTCCAGGGATCGGGCCGCGGATGGATACACCCGTCATGCATGGGTGAGGATTAACGGGCGCAATTACGATCCTGAAGCGCAGTATGCCGGATGGCGCAGAGGCATCTATGGGAATACGAATTATCCGGTATCACATGCGGTGCAGAAGATTGTGGCTTATTAAAGAATGATGGGCAGGGGATGGTGACAATATCGCCTTTGCATACAAAAAGGACGGCTTTCGAGAAATCGAAAGCCGTCCTTTTTGTATGCAAAGGCCAATTCTTTTATTCAACCGCTTCGATAGAATCCACGATACTCATTTTGCTGATTCTTCTTAATGGAATACACGTTGCCAGCAGGCAGGCTCCGACCGCAAGTATGGCTGCCGCAGCGATTGGGATAACGGGAATGGCAACCAACTGAATGGTATCCGTCTTTGCGGCCTCTACGAAAATCGTGCAAATATATCCGGCCAAACTTCCGATTCCTGCTGCGAACAAACCATAATAGGCTCCTTCCCACAAGAATACTTTGAACAGACTTCCTGCGCTCATGCCAATAGCCCGTTGCATACCAATTTCTGCAACGCGGGTATGGATGTTTGTATAGACGGTATTGATGATATTCAGTAAACCGATCAGCGCTACAAACAAAATCAAACCCCAGGCCAGAAATTGAATCTGCTGGAAACTCTCTGCCAACTGTCGGTCTGTATCCTCGTAGGACAGCCAAAGTGTGCCGGGAATCCGCCCGGCCAGAGCTTCCACAGTACCGTCAAATCCTTTTCGGTCAACTCCTTCCGCTAAATCTGGCAGCAGCCAGTTATACGTCGTTTTTCCGGTGAGAGCAGCATACAGATCTTCATTCACAACGACCTGAATACCGTTTACAAATCCATTGTTTCCCACGCTCAAATAAGTATCATAGCCATTCAGGGTAGTCAGCACTTCCAGTTCCTGACCTGCCACAGTGATGACATCCCCTGTCTGTATGCTGGTGCGGGGAATCTCCTGGCCTTCAAAGACCAATGGCAGAGGGTTACGAACCATACAGCCCTTCCCGGATTTCAGCTTTTCGAGAATCTCCGATGGCAGAGTGGAAAAAGCCTTATCCCAGTAAGCCTCGTTCAGCCCTAACACCTGGAAGGTCTCCGCTGGCTGGAGAGGGAATCCAAATCCGATCCCATCCGGATAGCCGTCTGCTCCCTGGTCATAAAGGGAAAACTGCATAGCGGTCAGTTCCGCTACCTGTGTGTTATCCCTCAGTTCCTGGTACTCCTTCGGAGAAAATCCCGCAGATTCGTTGGTGATGGAGTAGTCCCCGTAATGTTCCGTCACACCGTCCCCAGCGGTATCCAGCAGCCCCACAGCCCCCTGGAGCGCGATGAAAACCGTGATGCTCATAACCAGGGACAGGACGGTGATGGCTGTACGACCCCGGCTGCGCTTCAAATTAAGCCGGGCGTAAAATGCCTCAAAATTGTGGATTTTCTTTTTCTTTCGGCTCCGACGTTTGATTTTCACTTTACTGCCTGCCATCGCAACAGTGGGAGCTACCCGCGCTGCGTACAGTGCCGCGGGCAGGGCGGCAATCAGGGCAAAGAGCAGCGTAATGCCGGCGCTGGTCAGCAGGAACAGGACCTTGCCGCCGCTATTTTCTACAATCAGGCGGTTCAGCTCTGCGGCATCACGGGCCAAAAAAATTTTCGGGGACAACAGACCTGTGGCAGCGGTGAGAATGCCCTTTGCCGACAGAGTTCCCAACAGCAGGCCCAGGGGGATACCTACCGCACACAGAAGAAGAACCTGGGCGGATACCAGAAAGCAGAGCTGGCTCCTGTCTGCGCCTATGGCCCGGAGAACGCCGTATTGGGCCGTACGCCGGGTGACGGCGATTTTCAGTATATTGTAGATCACCAGTCCCGCTGCCAGCAGAAGCAGTGCCCCCAACAGGATACCCGCCGCCAGCATCAGGGAGAAGCCTGAGTCGGAAGTGTCCGCCGCATCAGCCGCCTCGGCACTGTATCGGATGCCCAAAGCCTCCAAATATGGGACATTGTATGTGGTATCCAGCTCATGGACATTCAGTGCCGTTACCAAATCGTCAATCGTAGCCTGAAATACCCTTTTGTCCGTCACGCGAACGTCTACGTTGTAATAAAAATATTTTTTCGGAAGCAGCATTTCCGCTGTCCCAGGCCCTGCAATGCCATTGACAACTCCGGCGGAATAGTTGAGGTAATTGCTTTTGGCGATACCCACCAGGGTAAATGCGGCGGTGAAGTCATAGGACTGGGTCACGACCCCGTGGCGCAGGGCCTTGGAGGGGGAGAGGGTCAGGGCGTCCCCCAGACGGCCCGCAAAGCCCAGATAGCCCAGTACATCTTCGGGCAAAGCGATTTCCATAGGCGCTTCGGGCAGACGGCCCTCTTTGATGGCGGATATAGACGGATAGATGGCCCGTACATCTTCGTGAAACTCGCTAAGGCCCAGAATCAGGGTGTTGTCCAGCTTTGCGCTCCCCACCACAACGGAGCTGCCCACAAAGGACAGGCGCGGGTCGTTTTCCAGCACTGTCAGTTGTTCTTCGTCCATCTGAACAAAGCTCACGTGACGGTTTCCGCCGATGGCGATGGCCTGTTGCTGCCGCATGGCGGACAGGATACCGATGGACTGGCCGATCACCGCCGTCAGCATGGTGGATAACAGGATTGCCAGGAGAATCAAAACCGAAGTGACCCGCTGGGCCAGCAGTTCTTTTAGTGTCAGAGTATGGTATCGTTTCATTTCGCCGCCACCTCCGAAAGAACGCCATCCACGATCATAAACTGTCGGTCAGCCATCTGCGCTATCCGGCTGTCATGGGTAATGACAACCAGCTTTGTTCCCAGCTTTTTCCAAATATTTTGCAGCAGCTCCATGACCTCGCCCCCGCTTTTGCTGTCCAGATTTCCCGTCGGCTCGTCCGCAAAGACAATGTCAGGCCGGGCAATCAGCGCACGCGCAATCGCGACACGCTGCTGCTGTCCGCCGGAAAGTTCATGGGGCAAATGGGTCAGGCGGTCATAAATCCCCAGCATCTGGGAAAGCTCCCGGAGATACTCCTCGTCCGGCTGTTTTCTGTCCAGAAGCAGGGGCATGATAATGTTCTCTCGTGCCGTCAGAACAGGAAGAAGATTAAACTGCTGGAAGATGAAACCAATACGCCGGCGGCGAAAGTCGGACAGCTCCTGATCGTTAAAGCTGTAAATGTTCCTGCCGTCATAGGTCAGAGTGCCGGACGTCGGCCTGTCCAGCCCGGACAAAAGATGGAGAAGTGTACTTTTGCCGCTGCCCGATGGCCCTATGATAGAAATAAAATCATTCACATCAATTTTCAGATTGACCTTATCTAAAGCAACAATCCGGTTCTCGCCGCTGCCATACACTTTAGATAAATCATTTGCTTCAATTTTCATTAAAAAGCCCTCCTTATTGTTGATAAGGAGAGCTTACAATACAAATCTCAAGAAACGTTCAAAGTTTGGAATTTATCTGAATGGATGCTGTGGTGACTGCACCGTCTGGACGGTTCTCCAGCCGGAGGTTTCCTCCATGCTTTAGGCAGAGGAGGCTGCTGCTGTACAGTCCCATGCCAAAATGTTCAGAACCTGCTTCTATCCTCCCAAAAGGCTGCGGTCCGCTTTTGATTAGTTCAACAGGAAAGCCGGGGCCATCGTCTGTAACTGAAAGGAGCAGAATGTCTTTCTCTATGGCAAGCGTGATTTTTATTTTTGTCTGAGCAAAGCGCGCCGCATTTCCAATCAGATTTTCCGCAACATTCAGGAACACTCCATGGTCAATTCGGAGTACCCCCAGGTCTGGCACGGAAACTTCAATATGCAAAGCGGGCGCGAATAATCCGGCGGTTTCCTCTAACTCTGTCCGCAAAACAGAGGCGTTCACTTCACCGATTCGCACCGGCATCTGTTCAATGCGCTGGATACTGCTCATGGACTCTACATACTGTTCTATTCTCAAAGTATAGCTTTCCAGGCGGTTCATGGCCAGTTCATCCGCCGTATCGTTTCGCAGCAATTTCAGGTTGCCCTTTAAGACGGTAATCGGATTTCGCAGATCATGGGCAAATGCAGCATTAAGCCGTTTGCGTTCCTCGGCTTGCCGCCATAATTCCCGGTTGGTTTTCAATAGTTCCAGCCGCATATTCTCAAACGCGGCGCAAATCTGTCCCAGTTCATCCGCAGAGGGGGTTGGGAGCGTAAAGTCCAGGTCGTGGTCCTGAATGCGCCTTGTCCCCTCCATCAAAATGCGAATCGGTTCTGTCAGTTTCCAGCGGTAAAAGAGCGCCCCGGCCATTCCCAGCCCCGCTACCGGAAACACGACCCAGCCCAGCAGCGAGACAATATCTAACATCGATAGCACCCGTAGCTGTTCCGGTGTGAGCTTGGGCAGTGGGGTTATTGTGCCGTTAGGGCTGATGCTCACACCGCCCAATGGATATTGGGACGAAATCCATCTGCAGCCTGTCCACAGTAGAGCGGCCAGCGTCACCGCCGTCAGCAGCCCAAAAAAGGTCAGCAGAAAAAACGCCCGCTGCAGGCTCATATTTTTCAGCCGTTCCATTTATACCCGCACCCCCAGACCGTTTCAATGTAGCTGTGAGGCGTGTGTGCCGCCAGCTTTGTCCGGATTTTTCGGATATGCTCCATGACGGTATCGCTGTAGCCATCCGCGTCAAGCCCCCATATGGTTTCATAAATGCGCTCCCGGTCAAATACCTGCCCTGCGTTCAAAGAAAGCAGTTCCAGTATGTCAAATTCCCGCCTGGACAGTGCGATCGATGCATTAGCAACCGACACAGTCCGGGCAGAGTAGTCAACCGCAAGTTCTCCAAAGAAGCGCACTATGGACTGGCTGTGCCGCCGCTGCTCCCTGCGCAGATGGGCAGCGATCCTTGCCGACAGCTCGTCCAAATCAAAGGGCTTTACGATATAATCATCAGCCCCAGCCTGAAAGCCTGTAATCTTATCAGCAGATGCAATACGAGCCGTCAGAAACAGAATTGGACAGGCAACGTGTTTCCGTATGGTCTGACAGACGGTTAGACCGTCTATTCCCGGCATATTGATGTCCAGTAAGATCAAATCCGGCTGACTTTCCGCTTTTTGTATCGCTTCTTCTCCGCTGTAAGCGGTCAAAACTTCATATTGTGGAAAAAAGCAGGCTTTCATCGTGTCAACAATGCCGCGTTCATCATCCACAATTAATATTCTTTCTTTCAGCTTTGATACCTCCCCTGTGTATATTGCGCTTATCATACCATACAAATCTCAAGAAATTCTCAAGAACAGTGTGTTGCTTTTTCTTTCTTATGGGTCATCGTCCGATATAGGCGCAATTCTGTTCTTTTGCAATGAATCAGAATTTAAAGAGGTTTCTGCACTAAATACAACGGTATTGTATCTGTAATGATAATTTCATTTCCAGCCTCCATAATTGCGTTTCTAATACCTGCATAAAAATTCGATTTATATGGCTCCTCTAAAGTTATGTGGTCACAGTGAGTGCTGATATAACAAATATATTCATCTGCATTCAGTTTCCGCACACTTTTCCATTCTTTGTATTTCATGTTCTCAAATCCATAATTAAGAACATTTTCATAATCTATTTTACAATGATATCTTTCCTTTACATGGAAGTATTTATGATACACTTTGTCAATTTCAGTTCTTAACGACGGATTTGCGCTTGTTTCATCCGAACGAGTCATAAACATGGCAAAATAGCCGCCCGGCTTTAATATCTTATATGTTTTAGCAAATGCTGTTTCTTCAGGAATCCACTGGATCGTCGCTGCCGAATAAACGAAATCAAATATATTTTTGTTAAAACTATAATTCTCAAAATCCGCATTCACAATATGAAAATTCTGATAGCAGCCAAACTTGTCTTTCATCAAAGCAGTGAAATTTTCTCCAAGCTCGATTGCAGTATAATCACACCCTGTTTTTAATACAGGCTCTGTTGCCTGACCCGTTCCCGGTCCGATTTCAAGTACTTTTTTCCCCAATTTTAATCCACATACCATTTCCAGTTCCTGAAATAACTCTTTACAATATCTGGGTCTATACTTGTCAAAGCGTTCTGGTATTTTATCAAATGTTTTACGAAAATCCATCGTCTTGCCTCCTCTGCTCTGTTATCTGAATCGTGGAGCTACGGCGCTTGCCGTGGCTATGTAATTATGGTGATGGAAAACTGCGGCTCACTGGATAATTCCGCTTCGCTGATCCTGTATTTTACGGCTGCATCGCTTTTATTTATTTCATTGTTGTAAATTTGTCTGCCGATGTCTGGCTATTCTTCTTTCGTGTAATCTATTGTTTATGAAGGTTTAACGTCAAAAGAAGTTCGTCATTAAGAGAAGAAAAAGGCGTGTGCAGCAGTGGCACACGCCTTTTTCTTTTGGATATAATCCGAACAGATCAGCATGAGTACCAGTGCGGACAAGGTACAGCTCTTTTTATCATTTATACGATATATGAGCGGCCAGTCTGGCGTGATCTGACATTCCCCTTCTCCAATGTGTTTCCAGAAAGAGAGTGATCTTTGTTTTTCGATGACAATAGAGCAGGAGTGCACAGTGTATTAACGGTTGGACGTAATTAATCCCAGTTAATGGCATTGTGATTTATTGTTTCGCCGTTTGCATATTCTGTACGTGCCATATATACATCTTCAAGATCATCAGGAGTTGCTGTATCATCAGGAACAAATCTTTTTACAATTTCGAAGAGCAATAACTGTTCCTGATCTGGAAGGCAGTCAATCATTTGTACGAGTTGGTTTCTGACTGGTGACATATTTTATACCCCCTTATATGCTTCGCCGCGCGGCTTTATTTTTTCTATCAATACTGTATTTTTTTCTGGATATGAAAATATTATGCGTAAATCCCCGACACGCAACCGATAGCTTCCATTGCAGCCTTTTAGAGGCTTTATATCTCCGCTGGGAATATTTTCTACAGCTGTCTTTATGCGTTGTTTTGTACGCTTATCCATGCTGTTAATCGCTTTTACTGACTGTTTTGAATATTCAATATTCATATGAAAGCTGTATCCTGTCTTTTTATTGTATTTGTTGATGCTTTTTGTAACAGTGTTATGATGTATTCATATTATTTATATTTTAGTGCCATCTGGAAAGATAAAACAAAATTCATAGATACCGCCCTTGTAAAAGTATCAGTCCGGCAAAGGCAGAGTAACCCGTCAGCTCAGCAATCAGGGTATGCAGGCAGTATAGCACGACTGCGGCCCTTTGTCAAAAAATTATGAAGATGGAGGAATAGAGAATTGCAGAGCATGGAAATGAAACCGCAAAACGGAACCGCGGGGATAGGGGAGAGAAACAGGGAAGGATATGTATGAAAACATACACATAACAAAATAAATGCAAAAAAGGATTGCATATTCAGAATAAATGTGTTAATATAATTTCTGCAGATAACAGCAACTGCCGCTGTGGCGGAATTGGCAGACGCATACGACTCAAAATCGTACGGGAAACCATATGGGTTCAAGTCCCATCAGCGGCATTTTCAAAATTTCATCTATAACAAATAAGGCCGGGATTTCCAGAAGATGGGAGTATCCGGTTTCGTATATTATTTCCAATTCATCGGATTATCCAAATAAATAACAAATCAGGCAGTCGATTTCGTGTGCCTGTAATTACGCAGAGAGGAAAAAAGAAGGTGTAAAGCGCCTCTTTTCAGGTGGTTTATGGACAAATATGGCATATTAAAGAAATATTTTGGCTATCCGGATTTTCGGGAAGGCCAGGAGCTTTTAATTGATAGTATTTTGCAAGGGCGGGATGTGCTTGGCATTATGCCGACCGGAGCTGGTAAATCGATCTGTTATCAGGTGCCGGCGCTGCTTTTGCCCGGAATTACGCTGGTTATTTCCCCGCTGATTTCTCTGATGAAAGATCAGGTGCAGGCATTAAATCAGGCTGGCGTTCATGCTGCCTATATCAACAGCTCACTGAGCGAATCGCAAATATCCAGGGCATTGCGGCTGGCTGCTGCAGGACAATATAAGATTATTTATGTCGCACCGGAAAGACTGGAGACGTATGAGTTTTTGCAGTTTGCACTACAGGTTGATATTTCCATGCTTACTGTCGACGAGGCGCACTGCATTTCACAATGGGGCCAGGATTTTCGTCCGGGCTATTTAAAGATTATACAGTTTATCCGCAGACTGAAGCGCAGACCTGTCATAAGCGCGTTTACCGCGACAGCGACTGAAAAGGTAAAAGAAGATATTGCCTGTGTGCTGGGACTGATACAACCGCAGGTACTGGTCACTGGGTTTGATCGTAAAAATCTGTATTTTGCAGTGGAAACTCCGGCAAAAAAGGACACTTATACTATGCGGTATATTGAGGAGCATGAAGCAGAAAGCGGCATTATATACTGCTCGACAAGGAAAAATGTGGACAAGCTCTATGAAAAGCTGGCAGCAGCAGGGGTTCTGGCTGCAAAATACCACGCGGGACTTGGAAATGAAGAGCGCAGGCAGAATCAGGAGGACTTTATATACGACAAAAAACCGGTTATGGTCGCGACAAATGCGTTTGGAATGGGCATTGATAAGTCGAATGTCCGCTATGTCATACATTATAATATGCCGCAGAGCCTGGAAAATTATTATCAGGAGGCGGGCAGGGCGGGCCGTGACGGGGAGCCTTCAGAATGTATCCTGCTGTATTCCGCACAGGATGTTGTAGTCAGCCGTTTTCTTTTGGACAGTAAGGAGCCAAATGACGAGCAGACGCGGGAAGAGGCAGCGCAGGTAAGGGAGCGCGACGAAGAGCGCCTGCGCGCCATGACCCGTTACTGCCAGACGACAGACTGCCTGCGCGGCTATATCCTGCGGTATTTTGGGGAAAACGGACAGCTGCGGTGTGAAAACTGCCGCAACTGCACAAGAGAATATGAAGAGACGGACATTACAAAAGAAGCCCAAAAGATAATATCATGCATTCTGGAAGTCAGGCAGCGGTACGGCATTAACGTGACTGCGGGCATGCTGGCAGGCGAGAGCCGTGCGAAGCTGCGGGAATATGGCGTATCGCAGTATGAGGCCTTTGGCAGCTTAAAGGAATACAAGGAGAACGAAATTAAAGCCATGATTCAGGTGCTGCTGGCTGAGGGGCTGCTGCTTATGACAGCTGACCGCTATTCGCTTTTAAAAGTTTTATCTGGGGCAGACGAGGTGCTGCAGGGGAATAGGCAGGTTATCTGGAAAAAAGCAAAGCAGAATCCGCAGCAGGCTGCCTCAGAAAAAAAGACAGACAAAAACAGCCTGCGCAGGTCAGATCTGTTAAATTCCAAAGGCCTGGAGATGTTCGAGCGGCTGGGGGCGCTTAGGACGGAAATAGCCCGAGAAAAAAGTGTGCCGCCGTATGTTATTTTTTCGGACAAAACGCTGGTCGATATGTGTGTGAAGGCTCCGTTTGAGAAACAGGAAATGATGAAGGTCACAGGCGTTGGAGAGAATAAGTATGAGTGGTACGGAGAGCGTTTTTTAAAGGTAATTTTTGAGTTTTCGGGCGGGGAACGGGAAAAATATTATTTTGGCGAAACAGACCCGGTGCAGCCCCGGAGCGAATACGTACAGCAGGGCACAGCCAGAGCGAAAAAGGCGGATTTTTATCTGACAAAAGACCAGGCAGAGAGGTTTCCATATGCGGAAAGGTATCTGGCCGCTGAGATCGCAGAACAGCTGAATGAGCTGCGCGATGAGCAGACGACCAAAAAGACATCCGGCGCAGAGCTGTTCCGCAGGATGCAGGCAGAGGAGTATGCAGGAGAGAAGCGCATAAACGGCATATGGAAAAAGTATGTCACAAATAAAGGACAGGAGGCAGGGCTGTTTATCGGAATGCGGTCCAGCAGGACGGGGAAGGAATATGAGGATATATATTATGGTGAAAAGGCACAGCGCATGATTGTAGAGCATATGATCAAAATGTAACAGGATAATCTTAATATTTTATAAAATCCATTGAAAAAATAGACGAATGCAGCAAAATGCGTTATATTATTAACGCAATAAACGATACATATATTTCCTGCATGCTGCCAGCCATTCCGCATACAAACAAGCAGCTGCAGGCAGGTATTAAGCTACATGAATATATAGAGAAAGAAGAGGATGAGACAATGGATTTTGAACTGGACGTACATACGCATACGCTTGCAAGCGGCCATGCATATGGGACGATAACTGAAATGGCGCGGGCTGCCAAAGATCTGGGACTCAAGCTGCTTGGCATTACAGACCATGCCCATAATATGCCGGGGACATGTAATGATCTCTATTTTGTAAACCTGCGCATAGTACCGAGGGAAATGTTCGGCGTAAAGCTGATGCTTGGCACAGAGCTTAATATTATGGATTACGAAGGCACAATAGACCTTCCTGACTGGATACTGGACAGGCTTGACCTGCGCATTGCCAGCATACATGGCAATTTATATAAAATAGGCACAATCAGCCAGAATACGGCAGCGGTGGTCGCAGCGATGAAAAATCCGAAAATTGATATTATCGGGCACCCTGATGACAGCAATTGCCCGCTGGATTACGAACAGGTGGTATGTGCGTCTAAAAAATATCATACACTGATTGAGATTAACAACAATTCACTGCGTGCCCCTGCACGCAGGAATGTGAAAGAAAATATCACAAAAATACTAAAGCTGTGTGAAAAGTACGATGTGCCGGTAATTATGAACAGTGACGCACATTATATGACGGACCTTGCAAATACAGATCATTCTATGCCGGTCATAGAAGAGACAGGATTTCCAAAAGAATTGATTTTGAATTACTCGATGAAAAAATTCGAAGAATATATCGCTGAAAATCGGAAGCGGGAACAC
>OFHA01001694.1_pt1 | contig 14361 bp, 16 predicted proteins | sample 1521891 | NCBI WGS metagenome assembly OFHA01 (sample SAMEA3504089, study PRJEB24116) | mouse gut metagenome | biome: mouse gut; feature: mouse-associated habitat; material: faeces | place: Denmark | collected 2011
AGAAGCAGGGTACATAGGGGACGACATTGAGAGCGTGGTTTCCAAGCTGCTGGCGGCAGCGGACAACGACGTGGAGAAGGCGGAGCATGGGATTATTTTTATTGACGAGATAGACAAGATTGCCAAGAAGAAAAATACCCACCAGAGGGACGTCAGCGGTGAAAGCGTCCAGCAGGGGATGCTGAAATTACTGGAAGGGGCGGAAATTGAAGTCCCGGTAGGGGCCAACAGCAAGAATGCCATGGTGCCCCTTGCCACAGTAAATACAAGGAACATCCTCTTTATCTGCGGCGGCGCATTTCCCGATCTGGCAGATATTATCAAGGAACGCCTGAATAAGAAATCCTCCATGGGCTTCCATGCAGACTTAAAAGACAAATATGACAAGGAGGAGAACCTCCTGCACCGGGTGGAGGTGGAGGATATCCGCAAATATGGGATGATACCGGAATTTTTAGGCCGCCTTCCGGTGATTTTTGCCCTGGATGCCCTGTCCGAAGATATGCTGGTGCGCATCCTGACAGAGCCGAAAAACGCCATTCTCAAGCAGTACAAAAAGCTCCTTGCCATGGACGAGGTGAAGCTTGAGCTGGACGAGGGGGCGCTGCGCGCCATTGCAAGGAAGGCGAAGAAAAAGGATGTGGGGGCAAGGGCGCTGCGGGCCATTATAGAGGAATTTATGCTGGATATCATGTATGAGATCCCCAAGGATGACAATATCGGGATGGTTACGATTACGGAAGATTACATTGAGAACAGGGGCGGCCCGCTTATCAGCATGAGGGGATGCCCTGCGCTGGAAGAACAGGCAGGCATGGCAGGGGCGTGATTCTTTCCTTACGGCTGAATATTTGCCTGTTTCCCTGCATAATGTAGTAAGGAAAAGAACAGCCTATGGAATGGAGCTGCCAATGGAATGTGAAGAAGCCGTATACTCAAACGATTACCTTGATATCATTATGGAATATACCCTGCGCAAGCGGGGCGCCCTCCTCCATGAATGCGTCCAGAAAGTAAGTGAAATATTTGATGTTGCCTATCTGCCCAAAACGGAGAACCTGGCACTGAATATCCAGAATTATGAATATACTTCGATTCCAAAATGTTATACCCTGATGGATGAGAGCGCGTTGGAGGCGAGTGGGATTCTGAAAATACAGAACCAGCCAGCCCTGTCCTTAAAGGGGCAGGGCGTTTTAATTGGCTTTTTGGATACGGGCATTGACTATGAAAACCCAGTATTTAAAAACAGTGATGGCAGTACCCGGATTACAGCAGTCTGGGACCAGACGGACAGGAGCGGGACGCCGCCGGAAGGCTTTATTTATGGGAGCGAATATCAGGATGCGCAGATTAATGAGGCGCTGCAGTCCATGAACCCCAAAGGGGTAGTCCCTGTCACCGACCCGGAAGGCCATGGGACCTTTATGGCAAGCGTGGCGGCAGGGAGCCGTATCCCAGAGCAGGGATTTATCGGCGCAGCCCCGTACTGTAAGATTGCAATGGTAAAGCTGAAGCCTGCCAAGCCTTACCTGCGGGAATTTTTCTTTATCCCGGAAGATGCGGAGGCTTATCAGGAAAACGACATTATGGCGGGGCTGGCGTATCTGGAACAGCTTGCCGTAAGGCGCCACATGCCCCTGGTGGTCTGTTTTGGGCTGGGTTCCAATATGGGGAGCCATACCGGGGTCAGCCATTTAAGCACCATGCTGAACGACATGGGGGTGCGCAATGGGCGGGTGGCTGTGGTAGCCAGCGGAAACGAAGGGAATGAACGCCACCATTATTTTGGGCAGATGGAGGAAGGGCAGGCCTACCAGAATGTGGAAATCAGCGTTGGGGAAGGGGTAACGGGCTTTTCCGTGGAATTGTGGGCCCGTGCGCCCCAGCGGTTTGTGGTGGAAATCATTTCCCCGACAGGGGAGCGGATGCCCAGCGAATATATCCTTTCCGGCGGCAGGGAATACCGGTTTTTGTTCGAGGACACAAGGGTGACGGTGGATTACCGGATTACCGGGATTTTAAATGGGGCGCAGGTGATTTACATGCGTTTTGAGAAGCCCTCCCAGGGGCTGTGGAATGTCCGGGTGTTCCCGGAAGCGGACATGGCAAGCATTTTTGACATGTGGCTGCCTGCGGAGGAGCTTTCCAGCGGGGAGGTATTTTTTGTCCGCTCCAATCCTGATACAACCCTTACGGTCCCTTCCACGGCCATTGTCCCCATCAGCGTGGGGGCGTATGATGTGCGGGACAACAGCATTTACCTGCGTTCCGGCCGGGGCTATACCTCCAACGGCTGGATTAAGCCGGATTTGGTGGCCCCAGGGGTAGGCGTGTTCGGGGCAGGGCCCAGGAACCAGTTTACGACCAGGGATGGGACCAGCGTGGCGGCAGCCATTACGGCGGGGGCGGTGGCCCTGATGCTGGAATGGGGGATTGTCCGGGGCAATTATACGGACATTACAAGTGCAGAAGTGAAAAATGTGTTAATCCGCGGGGCGTCCAGGGACAGCAAGCGGACGTACCCAGATAAGGCGTTTGGCTGGGGCAGGCTGAACCTGTATCAGGCCTTTGAGGATTTCCGCATCCGGTAAAGAGGAGGGAAAAGATGAAATATGCATTCGTTGCGGCAGCGGTGTTTGCCGGGGATTTTTTCCTGAAAAGGCATATGGAAGAACGGGAATTTCAGGAAGGGACAGAATTATTATGGGGCAGGGTTGTGCTGAAAAAATACCACAACAAAGGGGCGGCGATGAATTTCTTAGAGAAGAAGCCCGCCACGGTAAAGAGTGCCTGCGGGGCATTGCTGCTGGCCCTGGGCGTATTCTGGTGGATTTTGCTGCGCAGGAAAGCCAACCCATGTATCCTCCTTGGATTAAGCCTGATCCTTGGGGGTGGGGCAAACAATTTTTACGACCGGGTGAAACGGGGATATGTGGTAGATTATTTCAGCTTCCGCACACCAATTAAAAGACTCAACCGGATTATCTTTAATATTTCCGACCTGTGCATTTTTTCAGGGGCGCTGCTGTTTGCGGCTTTTGGGAAGGAGCTGTAGCAGATCCGGCAGATCTGGGGCTGCTTTGGCGTTAAGGGCAGGGCAGCGCAGCTCCCGGGCTTGTTTTTGCGCAAAAAGAAGGGGCTATTGCAAACAAGGATTTCCCATCGCATATGGCATACCATAAGGTCTGCCATAGCTGCGGATTCCCTGTATGTTGCAACAGTCCCTTCTTTTCTAATCAATTGTAATTCCTCTATATCTTATATCAAAATAAAAACCGAAATTTCTATATTATTGACAAAGGTACATGGTATCAAACTGATTAAATTAGTGAACCACAGTCACGTTTACAGCCTGAGGGCCTTTAGAACCTTCTGTAACGTCGAATTCTACAGACGCACCCTCTTCTAAAGATTTGAAGCCTTCCATATTCAGCCCGGAATAATGAACGAATACGTCGTTCCCAGCTTCGTCAGAGATAAATCCATATCCCTTTTGGTTGTTGAACCACTTTACTGTACCTTGCATGTCAAGTACCTCCAAAAAAATAATATATGCCTTAGCCCATCTAAAGCATGGGACTATGGTAACATATATTGTAGAAAAAGTAAAGGAATATTCCCGGAAAATTAAAAAAAATGTAAGAAAAAACGAAAAAGCAAATGTAGATTCGGTTTTGTGAAGGGGTCTTTCTAAAAAGAGCCCCTTTTTGGACAACCCAGGCATAATAAAATAAACATTTCAAGACAGGGTTTCAAAGGCAATCTGGTGTTTCCGGAAAAAAAGCTTTACCATATCGTCCCAGGCCTGCCCCAGGGATTTGTCCATGGAAAAAACGTGGCAGGAAATCCCGGTGGTGCATACAAGCTGCTGGTTCTGGTATTTCAGGTTCAGGTACATGCCGGAAACCTCCTCCGGCGAAAAACTGCTGTTTATGGAGGAAACAGTGCGTTTCTGGTTCTCACTGGAGAGCTGGAACACAAAGTGGAAGGAGGAGGGCGTCCGTTTTCCCTTGATAATGTCAAAGCAGATGGGGCGCACAAGGGAGAAAGGCACATAGCTTTCCTGGGAAATTAAGCCGTATGCCTCATCCTCCGGGCTGAAAAAACCGGCCTTTGCGCGCCCGTCCAACTGGAAGGACATGCAGGTGGTGACAGACCCCTCCCGCAGCAGGAAGCTGTCAAAGGTATCTGTGCGCAGCAGGATATTCATAAATTCTTTCACGTCCAAAATGGATAATGCTGTCATAATGTGCCTCCTTATGGTTCTTTTTTATTCAGGTAACGGTAAACCGTTGGGACTGATACGGAAAGCTGCGCGGCAATCTCCGCCACAGATCCTTTTACCTTGAGGATGCCCTCGCTGTGCATCCGGTGGACAATATGCACTTTTTCCGGTATGGACATCCGTGCCGGGGGAATCCCGCTCTCTGCGATGATTTCCTTAATTTTTTCCCGCATCAGGCTTGGCATAGGCTTGTCCAAGCTTTCTGAATATTCTGTTTCCCCGCATTTGGACAGGTTGAACCACTCCAAAAGGCTGGAAACGGCGTGATTTAAGTTCTGTACGGCGTTCATGTCCTTGTTGATGCAGAGAAGGCCAATCAGGCGTTTTTCATTTTTAATAAAATAGGTGGAGGACAGAAATTCCCCATTTTTGTTCCGCCCAGTGTAGTTGGCCAGATAGTCGGCGTTTAAATAAGAGCCTTTTTCAATAATGTCTTTGGCAAGGTCTGTCAGGGGGTTGCCAATTTCCCTGTCAGACACGTTGTTTTGGATGGCGACCAGCGAATGTTCCGGGTCTGCTACGTCATGGAGGGCTATCTCGCTGCCGGGCCCGCAGACCGCTGCCAAAAATGGCACAATGTTGATATATGCCTGTAAAACTTCTTTATCTGTCATATGTATGCACCTGCCTTGCTTTCCTTCCGCATAGTTAAAACCCGCTTTTATCCTAATTATAACAAGAACCTCACTTTTTCGCAATTATATTATTAGGGAAGGCTTAATGGGCCACCTGGCGGTATGTGCCCTGTGCACGTGCTGTGTATGGCTGGAAAAAATTTCTATCAAATATTTTTGATAAAATTCTTTACAAGTTGAGAAAAATATTATAATATATAGCTATAGTGATAATAAAATTATTAATTAATAAAATTATTATCATCACAATTAATAGAAAAGGAGAGGATACTATGGGAAAAAAAGTGATTTCCACTAAAAATGCCCCTGCAGCAATTGGGCCGTACGCACAGGGAATAGACGGGGGCGGTACGGTCTATGTGTCCGGCCAGCTTCCGGCCGATCCGGAAACGGGGGAACTTGCAGGGGAGGACATTGCAAGCCAGACGGAACAGTCCCTGAAAAATGTGCAGGCTGTGCTTGGGGAAGCGGGGCTTACGCTGGGGCATGTGGTGAAAGCCTCCGTCTTTTTAAAGGATATGGGGGATTTTGCCGGGATGAATGAAGTATATGCCCGCTATTTTACGGAACACTGCCCAGCCAGGTCTGCCGTCCAGGTTGCAGCCCTCCCAAAGGATGCGTTGGTTGAAATCGAGGTAATAGCGGTAAGGTAAGCCGGCAGCCCGGGCAGACGGTTACAATTTTATAGTAAATGTACTATAATAAAGGAGGTACGGATATGGAAGAAAAAGGAAAGAAACTAAAGACAATGAATATCGTTGGGCTGGGGCTTGGCGGGGCCATCGGTACAGGCATTTTCCTGCTGTTGGGGTTTGGGATTGCATATTCCGGGAGGTCCATCATCCTTGTCTGTGCAGCAGGGTGCTTTTTCATGCTGCTGGCTTACTGGTACCAGTTTGCCATCCCAACCATGTTTGTCTTAAAGGGCGGGGACTACAGCATGAAAACCATGCTTTTTTCCCCTCTTATCAGCGGGATTGGCGCATGGTTCGGCGTTGTGGGCGGATTTGCATTTTCCGGCTATGCCATTGGCATTACAGACTATATCAGCGTAGTCGTCCCGGAGGTGAAAAATTTTTCCATGGTTTGCTCGCTGGTAATTATAACCCTGGTATTTGCGGCAAGCTATAAAGGCTCCCGTTTTATTACGGTCCTGGAAAATCTGGTTACCCTCCTGCTGGTGGCTGCCCTTGCGCTGTTCATTGTGTTTGGCGTTGCCAAGGTGGACGCAGGGAATTTCTTTTCCCCAACGTATGACGGCGGGTTTTTCCGGAATGGGTTCGGCGGGTTTGTCGCTGCAATTGCAGTGATGGGCTGGGCCTGCCAGGGAACTACCATGGCCCCGATTTCCATGGCGGCAGTGACAGAGCGGCCAAAGCACACCATACCAAAGGCAATTATCATTATCACGCTGCTGCTTGCTGTTATTTACGCTTTTATGGCTTATGCTGCATCAGGCGTCCTTCCCTATGAACAGGTGGCAGGGGCAAATATCAGCGTAACGGCAGAAGCCATTTTCCCCAAAGGGCTGTACCTGTTCTTTGTGATTGGGGGCGGGGTCGGCGCCCTTGCAAGCTCCATGCTGGGCGGCATCGGCATGATGCGCTACCCAATGATCCAGGTGGCGGAGGATGGATGGCTCCCTGCCATATTTAAGAAAACGACGAAAAGCGGCTATCCTTACATTACGTACCTGATGTTTTATCTTATCAGCATTTTTCCCATTGTAACGGGGATGGGGCTGGACAGCGTAGTTTCCCTGGTTATGATCCCTACGATGCTGATGAACATTTACATGAATTTTGCCTGCCTTTCCCTCCCCAAAAAATACCCGGAACAATGGGCGAAGGTTTCCATTAAAATGCCCCTCTGGTTTTGGAAGGCGTGCTGCATCCTTGGGGTATTCTGCGCAGGGGTCGTGTCCTATAACCTGTTTATAGAGCTTTCCCTGAAAGATTCCATAATCTGCGTCATTATGGTAGCCGCTTTGGTAGGGCTTTCCGCCCTCCGCCTCAGGCAAGGGGCTGTTTCCAGAGAGGCACTGGAGGAAAATAAAAGGGCTGTGATTGCCCAGGCAATTGCAGATGATGCAGACTGACCCAGCCATCCGGCAAAATAAGCCGCCAGCAAACCATCAGGGCTGGCAAGGAAAGGAGAAATTGATTATGAAGTACGATTTTACATCTATTATGGACCGCCATGGCAAGGACGCCATAGCAGTGGACGGGCTTGGCGCAATGCCCGGGTTTACCCCAAGCGCCCCCAAGGAAGGCTTTGACGCAATCCCTATGTGGGTGGCCGATATGAATTTCCCCACAGTCCCCACAATCCCGGAAGCAATCATTGAGCGGGCGAGGCACCCGGCTTACGGGTATTTCCAGCCTACGGACGAATATTATGGCGCCATTATCAAATGGCAGGAAACCCGCAACGGCGTAACTGGCCTGACGAAAGAATGCATTGGGTATGAAAATGGGGTGCTGGGGGGCGTAGTTTCGGCACTGACGGCGTTTGCAGCCCCGGGGGATGCAGTGCTCCTCCACAGCCCCACTTATATCGGGTTTACCATGAGCATTGGCAACAATGGGTTTAAGATTGTCCACAGCCCGCTGGTAAAGGATGAGGACGGCGTTTGGCGGATGGACTATGAAGATATGGACATGAAAATCAAGATGGAAAATATCCATGTGGCAGTCCTGTGCAGCCCCCACAACCCCTGCGGGCGCGTCTGGGAACGCTGGGAACTGGAAAAGGCAATGGAAATTTATAAGGCAAACGACTGCGTTGTCATTTCCGATGAAATCTGGTCTGACATTATCCTTGCAGGCCATAAGCATATCCCCACCCAAATGGTAAGCGAGGATGCAAGGGAACGGACCGTTGGGGTATATGCCCCCAGCAAGACCTTCAACCTTGCGGGGCTGGTGGGCAGCTACCATATCATATATAATAAGTATCTCCGGGACCGTACCGTTGCCAAGGGCAGCAAGCCCCATTACAACGATATGAACGTGCTTTCCATGCACGCCCTGCTTGGGGCCTACAAGCCGGAAGGGTATGAATGGGTGGACGAGCTCTGCGGGGTGATTACGGAAAATGTGGACTATGCCTGCAGGTTTATCCAGGAACACTTTGAAGGGGTGGAGGTATTTAAGCCTGAAGGGACCTATATGCTTTTCCTGGATTGTACCAAGTGGTGCGAAGCCCATGGGAAAACCATTGGGGAGCTCCAGCAGGCGGGATGGGACGTAGGCGTAGCATGGCAGGACGGCAGGATGTTCCACGGGCCGTGTGCCATCCGCATGAACCTTGCCCTGCCCTTAAGCCGCGTCCAGGAAGCTTTCCGGCGGCTGGACAAATATGTGTTTAACGGCGGGCTTGCCAAGGAAGATGGCTACCAGGCGCCCCTGTCTGTGGGGGATGTTATGGAGGACTTTACCTTTGATACCCCATTTACCCAGGGGCGTACCTTGATGGAAACTCTGAAAGCCGCCCCAAAGACGGCAATCCTGTTCCTCAGGTATTATGGCTGCACCCTATGCCAGATGGACATTCACCAGCTTGCAAAGGACCATGGGAAAATCACTGCAGGCGGCGGGCAGCTCCTGCTGGTGCTCCAGTCAGAGCCGGAGGTGGTTTCCAGCCAGATCAGCGAGGATACCCTGCCCTTTGAAATTATCTGCGACCCAGAGCAGGCTCTGTACAAGCGGTTTGGCATCCAGGGGGCGGAAGACATGAGGGCAATGGTGGATGGAAAAGCCTTTGCAAAGCTGGCAAAAGCCGCAGTTACCGGGTACAGGCATGGGAAATACGAGGGTAACGAACTCCAGCTCCCGGCGGCATTTGTGGTGGATGCCAATGGGAAGGTAGGGTATGCCCATTATGGGAAAACCGTATCGGATTTCCCGGATGCGGAAAAACTGGCAAGGGTGCTGGCAGAATAAAAGCTGCTGTGCGGTTTTTAACAGGAGGGCGGAAACGTCCTCCTGTTTTATACTCCGGGCAGGATGCGCACTCGCATAAGAGGTAAAATATTGCTTCGCAATTGTGCTCGGCGCGCAAAATGTGCAAGCCCCTCATGAGTGAGGGGTCCGGAGAGCTGAAGTGGGCTTGCCCACTTTGTTTTAGGAAAGATCTTACCTCTGCCAGAGAATATCTTTTCCCTTTCTGCCGTGACAAATCTTTCAGAGTTGGGTGTGGAAAAATAAGCATAGTTATAGTATAATGGTGGAAAACTTTGATGTTATGGGCGCCCCGGCGGGCAATGCAGGATATAAAATTTTCAGGAGGTAGGCATGGAGAAGGAATTATTTCATTTAGTGGAAAAAGGCACCAGCGCAGTAATGGCGGTGCGGGAGGCAGCAAGGCAGCTTCAGGAGGCAGGATTTGAGGAACTTAGTTTCCAACGGGGCTGGGGGCTGACGGAAAACGGCAGGTATTTTGTGAAGCACCATGACACAACGCTGTTTGCCTTTGCCATTGGGGCGCAGGCAGATTTGCGGGGGGCTGTGCGGATTGGGGCGGCACACACGGATTTCCCATGCCTGCGGATTAAGCCCAACCCGGATGTATCTGCCGGGGGATATGGGCAGGTAAATGTGGAAGCTTACGGCGGGATGATATTAAATACATGGCTGGACCGTCCCCTGGGCATTTCCGGGCGGATCGCCCTTGCAGGGGAAGACGTGATGCACCCAGAGATGCGCTATATTTCCGTGGACCGGCCCTTTATGGTAATCCCGAACCTTGCCATCCATATGAACCGGGAAGTCAATAAGGGCATAGAACTTAACAAGCAGACCGATATGCTCCCTATCCTTGGGCTTTTGGGGGAAGGGGCAAAGGAAGAAAAAATGCTGATGGATTTCCTTGCAGAGGAGCTGCAGGTAAAGAGGGAGGACATCTTAGACTATGAATTGTGGGCTTACTGCCTGGAAAAGCCCCAGCGCGCAGGGATCAAGGGGGAACTGCTCCTTTCCCCAAGGCTTGACAACCTTACCTCCGTGCAGGCGCTGCTGACAGGCCTGATAAACAGCAATCCCAAAAAGGGGCTGAACCTTATCGCATTGTTCGACCATGAGGAGATTGGCAGCAAAACCAAGCAGGGGGCGGATTCCATGCTTTTATTGAGCCTGCTGGAAAAAATTAATGACAGCCTTGGGAAAACCCCGGAACAGGCAAGGGAAGGCTTGTACGATGCATTTTTCCTGTCTTTGGACGTGGCCCATGGGCTCCACCCCAACCAGATGGGGAAAATGGATCCCACGAATAAGCCGGTGCTGGGCCGGGGGCTGTGCATCAAGGAGGCAGCTTCCCAGTCGTATGCCACGGACTGTGAAGCGGTGGCAGTGGCAGAGCAGATTTGCCGGAAGGGGGACATTCCGTACCAGAAGTTCGTAAACCGTTCCGACATGGCTGGGGGAAGGACCCTTGGGGCACTGGCTTCCGCTATTCTGCCGGTACGGACGGTGGATATCGGGGTGCCCATCCTTGCCATGCATTCGGCAGTGGAAACTATGGGGGCGGCAGATTTAGAAGCATTGGCGGATTTTGCCACGGCATATTTCCAGACCATATAATAAAGGCTGGGATGGCCTGGGGCTTAGAAGGGAAAAGGAAGGTAATTAGGGATGAAGTGGATAAAATGCAGGGCGGCGGGGATTTTGCTGGCTTTCCTGTTTGGGGGCATGGCAAGTGCATGTTCCATGGGAGATGTAGGGGAACTCTTGCAGGAGCGCATGGAGTCTGAAAGTGTTGATACAGAAGAAAGCAAGCAGCAGGCAGAGCCCAGGGAGGCAGAAACCAAGCAGCTTGAAAATCAGCCGGCAGCCCGGGAACAGATTTCCGTGGGGAAATATGCCTATGAACATTTGGACGAGGAGGGGAAGGCTGTTTATGACGAGATGCTCACGGCTATTTTAAACCATGAGGAAAAAATCAAGCTTTCCACCACGGACCTGGATTTGATGCGCAGGGCATATACGGCGGTCTGCGGGGATTACGGCGGCCTGTTTTGGGTAGAAGGCTATGTGTTTACCAGATATACCAAAGGTGAGGAGCTGGTAAGCCTGGAATTTGCCCCCAAATATACCATGACAAAGGAAGAACGCAGGATTATGCAGGTCCAGATAGATGATATTGTGGCGGTGTGGCTTGCAGGCATTTCTATTAATGACACAGATTATGACAAGGCAAAATATGTTTACGAGCTGCTTGCGCTAAATACGGAGTATGTAAAGGACGCTACGGACAGCCAGAACATTATCAGTGTATTTATCAAGCGGCAGACGGTATGCCAGGGCTATGCATGTGCCGTCCAGTACCTCTTGGAGCAGCTTGGGATCCAGAGCGTGATTGTAAGCGGCACTGCGCTGGGGGATGCCCATGCCTGGAATTTAATCCGGCTGGATGGGGAATACTATTACATGGACGCCACTTGGGGGAACAATGGCTACCAGAATGGCCAAGGCCCGGAAAAATCCTTCATTGACTATAACTATATGGCTATGACAACGGAGGAAATGAAGATGGGGCATGTGCCGGATGCTAATATGGAGCTGCCGGATTGTACCGCGGTCATGAACAATTATTTTATCCGGGAAGGCACTTACATTGAGGAATGGGACCCGGAACGGATGGGCGCGGTCCTTTCACAGGCCTGGATGCAGGGAAGGGTAGTGACGCTGCGCTTTTCCGATGAAATACTGAAAAAACAGGCGTTCCGGTACTTTATTGACGAAGGGTATATTGCAGATTACTGCGACGGGATTACGCAAATTAATTATATTGAAGATAACCTTTGGAAAGAAATAAGCTTTTGCTTTGATTAATATGGTTAGGGTGCCAAAAGGGGCTGTCGCACTAATCATTAATATTATAAAAAATGGGGAAACTTAAGCCAAATGGGTCTTTTCAAAATGCCATATTTATGCTAGTATTAAGTAGTATTAAAAACTACATGGAAAAACAACAATAACAGGAAAAGTTATTTCAAATATCAAGTGTAGTATAACAGGATACTATTTAGGAGGAAGGACATGAGCTATAAGATTGTAGTAGACAGTTGCGGGGAGCTGACAGAACAGCAAAAACAGGATGGCCATTTTGAATCTGTGCCGTTAGAAATTTTTGTGGATGATTACCATATTGTGGATGATGAAACATTTGACCAGCAGGAATTTTTAAAACGGGTGGCAGCAAGCTCCAACTGCCCCAAATCAACCTGCCCTTCGCCGGAACGGTATGTGGAAGCCTATGACTGCGACGCAGGGAATGTCTATGCAGTGACGCTTTCCTCACAGCTCAGCGGTTCCTATAACAGCGCGGAGTTAGGCAGGAAGCTGTATTTGGAGGAGAAGGGGGAAAAGAACATCCATGTGTTTGATTCCAAATCCGCTTCTGTAGGGGAAACCGTGATTGCCATGAAGATTCAGGAGTGTGAGGAAGCTGGCCTTAGCTTTGAAGAAGTCATTGGAAAAGTGGACGCCTTTATTGCAGGGCTGAATACGTCCTTTGTGTTGGAAACATTGGAAACACTCAGGAAAAATGGCAGGCTCAGCAACATCAAGGCGTTTGTGGCAAATACCCTGAATATCAAGCCTATTATGGCAGGCACGGCCGAAGGCACTATTTGCCAGATTGGGCAGGCAAGGGGGATTGGGAAGGCTGTCAACAAAATGATTTCCGACCTTGTTGCCAAAACAGCCAACCCACGGGAAAAAATCCTTGCGGTTTCCCACTGCAACTGCCCCAAACGTGCCAGGGAAGCAGTGGAAAAGATAAAAGGGCTGGCGGAATTTAAAGAGATTATTGTGGTGGAAACCGCTGGGATCAGCAGTATGTATGCCAGCGATGGGGGCATAATTATTGTGGCTTAAGATGCAGCAGGGGATTGGCGGCAGGAGGGCTGCCGCAGCTAAGGGCGTGCAGGGATTTTGCCCGCATTTTTGCATGGGGCATGCAGGCCGGGCTTTACAGATAGAAAAGGAACAGCTTTTGGGGATGGGCTGTTCCTTTTTCCTGTCATTCTTCTATGTAGGCTGCTTTATCCAAGGCTGATTGGATTGCATTTAACAATACCATGGAGGTGTATTGGCTGTCGTCCCCATAAGAAATATCCTCCAGGGACTGCTTTTCATAAACCTGCTGGGTGATGTTATCCAGGGTGGGCTGCATCAGGGGGTACATGGCAGCAGTGGATTCATCTAAATTTACCAGCGTAATGGAATTGATGTGGCTTTCGTCTACCACAACTTCCACGTCGATGGCATTGTCATTTAATTGTATGGAGGAAGTATAAACCCCCGCCGTATATTTCATGGTTTCTTTTGTGGCCTTTTCTTTGTTGTCCGGCAGGAACATAAAAATCAGAAGTATAATCAGCAGGATTCCAAGCACAGCAAAAATAGCGGTGTAGATGACTTCTTTCAGGTGCAGGACAACAATTTTTGTTTTTGAACTCACAGGATTCCTCCTTAATTTCTCTTTAAACTACTATATGTGGGCAGGGGTTAAAATATTCTTGATGAAAATTTTAAAAAAAGTATTGACAAACAGGAAAAATAGTTGTATTATGAACGAGATGAAACGCGATAGTGGCGTAGTTGGTAACGCGCGACCTTGCCAAGGTCGAGACCGCGGGTTCGAGCCCCGTCTATCGCTCTAATGGATAAGAGCCGTAAACTTCGAGGTTTTCCTGTAAGACCGTGGGTTTGCGGCTCTTTTTGTCCCCATGTTTATTACTATGCATAATACGGTATTACATGTTATAATAAATTTTTTTGCCATGATATTTGTCATGAGGTTTTTAAATAAAGATGGAATTCCGTAGCTTTTCTGCAGCCTTCCTTTTTGCATCTTCTTCCCTGTCCATCGTGGAATGCCTGTAGACCGACTTCATGATATGGTCTGTCTCCCAGCCACCCATTTTCATGATGTCCGCATCCGGGATATTTAAGGCGCTCATTTTTGATGCAAAGTAGTGCCGTAGCTTGTGTACGGAAAACTTTGGTATTCCAAGTTTATCCTGCGCAGAATGCAGGAAAGCAGTAATGAAAATGATGAAAGACTGATTGCAACCCCTCCATAAAATTGCTATAATGAGGGAAATACAGGGTGGAGGTTTGGGAATGGAAAATAAAAGGGCAGAAATGCTCTTTTTTTTCTGCAAAAAAGTATTGAATTATACGCATAACAGACGCATAATTGTAATTGCAAGGAGGAAACAGAATGAAAACAAAAGACCTGATTAAGCTATTAGAAAGCAATGGTTGGAAGTTCAAGCGGCACGGTGGAAACCATGATGTCTATGTAAAGGATGGAAAGAGGGAGGGCATCGTAAGGCACAGAGAAACAGATGAAGATTTAGCAAAAGCAATCATCAGGCGGAACGGGCTGAAATAAGCCCGGTATCCGCAGGATATAATATATAAGTCATGT
>OFHA01001695.1_pt1 | contig 14351 bp, 13 predicted proteins | sample 1521891 | NCBI WGS metagenome assembly OFHA01 (sample SAMEA3504089, study PRJEB24116) | mouse gut metagenome | biome: mouse gut; feature: mouse-associated habitat; material: faeces | place: Denmark | collected 2011
CCGCGCTCCGGCGCGAGAGTCCGGCGTGCCGGACTCTTTGTTCTATGTCCTGAAAAATTCACATACTATTTTTGTCTGCGGCGGCATAGGAATAGAAGGAGGAACTGTTCTGAACGCCGGCAGGCGGAAAGGAAGGTTATGAAAAGTGTTTTGTATGAAGGGCCGGATATTTCAATACACAACGGGGCTGTGGACATAAAGCGGGTGAGGGATGCCGGTTACAGGCGGATAGGAATCCGGGCAGGATACGGCAGGGACAATGTGGATGAGAGGTATATTTCCAATGCGCTGGCATGTTATAACCTTGGTGTGGATGTACTGCTGTACTGGTTTTCGTATGCTTATACAAAGGAGATGGCGGCGGCAGAAGCCGGTTACGCCATAGCGCAGGCGGCGAAATATTGGAGAAAGTGCCCGATCGCATATGATTTTGAGTATGCCTCCGTCAATTATGCGAGAAAAAACGGTGTGTCGGTCACAAAGGGGTTGTGTACGGAGATGGCGGCGGCGTTTTTGAAGCGCGTCAGGGAGGCGGGATATATTCCGGTACTTTATGCAGGCAGGGACTATCTGCAAAATTATTTTGATATGAGGTATCTTGCTGAGGATCTGGAGAAGGTGTATGTCTGGTACGCGCGTTATCGATCGGTGCTGCCGGAGAAGGAAGCGGATATTGATATCTGGCAGTATACATCGAAGGGCAGGGTACCCGGTGTAAAGGGCAGTGTGGATATCAACAGGTTTTATACGGACTTTTCGGAAGATACGGAGGCGGAAGGAGAGATCATAAAGCGCCCCAATATCAATATAGCGGAATTTCAGGAGGCGGCAAATGCTGACGGATATCGGGACAGACAGGGAAGGGCGCTGGCGGTGGACGGTATCGATGGCCCGGAGACGCAGTATGTGCGCAGGCAGATTTTTTTAAAAGCCAAAAGATCCGGTGAAACCTATGTGACGGGATCGGTGGGGCAGGTGGTGAGATGGTGGCAGCGCAGGTGCAATGAGATACTTGGGAGAAGCCAGGCGGTGGACGGCAAATACGGCAGAGCGGCAAGGGCGGCGACCATAGCGCTGCAAAAGCGGCTGAATCTGGCGGCGGACGGAATCGCTGGCTATAACAGTATACAGGCGGCATTCTACAATTGAACTAAAGAGAGAGACAAATGCGCGGCGGCAAGTTGACATTATGAGTATTATGCCATATGATATTTTAGTGGCAGCAAAAGGCCGTATATCAAAGGACGGCTTTTGCCGCAGGTTCATGACAGGAATGATTGTGATGAGATAAGTGCATGAGCAGGAAGAATGGAATAAAGGAAAGGACAAAGGAGAAGATAAGATTATGTGGGATGTACAGAATATTTCCATGTTGGCAAAAGAGGCATGGATCACGATCTATATGACGCTTTCTTCCACGGCGCTTGCCTATGTGATCGGGCTGCCGATGGGGATAGCACTGGTGCTGACGGCAAAGGATGGTTTAAAGCCGAATCAGGTTATTTATAAGGTGCTGGATTTTATTGTAAATATTGTGAGGAGCGTACCGTTTATCATTCTGCTGATTATGCTGATGCCCTTTACAAAGCTGATCGTGGGAAAGAGTTATGGTCCGACGGCGACGATCGTGCCTCTGACAATTGCGGCGGCGCCTTTTATCGCAAGGATGGTAGAGTCTTCCCTCCTGGAGGTGGATAAAGGTGTGATCGAGGCGGCGCAGAGCATGGGCGCGGGTGTCTGGCATATTGTGTGGAAAGTGCTTTTAGCGGAGGCGAGAGTATCCCTGATCGTGGGCGGGACCATTGCCCTTGCGACGATCCTTGGTTATTCCGCCATGTCCGGCGCGGTGGGCGGCGGCGGTCTTGGCGACGTTGCGATCCGTTACGGGTATCACCGTTATCAGGTGGGTATTATGATGGTTACGGTGGTGCTGCTGATTTTGCTGGTACAGATTATGCAGTATATCGGGACGAAGATATCAAAGAAGATGGATAAGAGAAACCGGTAAAGCGAAAAACGGCGTGGCTGTTAAGATCAGGACTCGGGATAATACGGCATAGCCTGCAAGATATATGGAGTGGACAAAATAAAACGCCCCGGCTCACTCGCCAGGGCGTTTTATTTACTTTTAAAACAAGGGGGAGATATGAAAAGTGTAATAGATGCAGGAACCATTCCGAAGTCTTCACAAGGAAGGTGGGGTAGTATCGGTAGGTTTGTGTCCTGCTCTATGTTTATTATAATAAATGGTAAATGTGTCAAAAGTGTGGCAGGAATCTAAAAGAAAAATTTCTTTTATTAAGAAAATCTAAAGGAAAAGAAAAGAAACCTGAAATACGACATTTTCAGCGCAAAATTTTCTTCTGGACATGTTCTGCGGTTGAACGTATACTGGTATTACAGGCATTACCGGGCGAGTCCGGTGATCGGTTAATGTGACAGGAGCGGGGCGCACGGAAAAAGCTTTGCGGCACGGATAAAGGGTTATCATATGAAAAAGACAACAACCATATGTTTTTGTAATAACAAAGGGGGAAGCGGTAAGAGCACGTCCTGTTCCAATATAGGATATGCGATATCGCTTCTGGGATATAAGGTGCTGCTGATCGACGGCGATATGCAGCTCAATCTGTCTTTGTCCTTCTTTGGAGAGGAGGAGGTGCTGGAGATGGCTAAGGGGGAGAGAAACCTGTACATTGCCATGAAAAACCAGCAGGATCTGCAGGATTTTATTGTGCCCACAGGGTATGATAATCTGGATATCATCCCCTCATCCACACTGATGAGTTCCATAGAGTATGAACTGTTCGCGAAGTGGCAGCGGGAGTTTATTTTGAGAAAGTCATTAAAGGGCATAAAAGAATCGGGCGGCTATGATTTTATCCTGATCGATGCGCCGCCGACGCTGGGCGGCTGGGTGATGAATATACTCTGTGCTTCGGATAAGATGGTGATTCCGGTGGAATCGAGTCCCTGGGGGCTTTTTGGACTGGCAAATATGTTTGAGTTTCTGGGCGGGGCGGAGGAGATCGCGCCTGATCTTCAGCTTCTCGGCATCGCGGTCACAAAGGTGGACGAACGGAAAAACTATTTCAGGCAGACACTGGAGACGTTAAAGGAACTGGATGATGTAAAGGTATTTGAGAATTATATTCATGTGGACAGCGCGATAGAATGGGCGCAGGATGATTCGAGTCCTGTCCTTGTGTATAAAAAAAGCAGCAGAAGCGCAAAAGAATATTATGAGTTGGCAAAGGAGGTCATTCAATTATGTCGGTAGGGAAGGGCAGTATTCAGAGAGCAGCGAAAGCGAAGGGAAAAAAAGAAGAGATAGTGGAGGCGGCGGATATGGAACAGAAGGAAACAAAGGATATGGCAGATGCGGAAGGAAAGGAAGCAGCGGAGACGGCAGGGAAGAAAGAAGCGGTAAAAACAGCGCCTGAGAAAACGGTGAAGGCTGCAAAGGCGGCGCCGAAAAAGAAAGCGGCACCTGCTAAAAAGACGGTTAAGAAAGCGCCGGCAAAGAAACCGGAGACGGTAGTGGCGGCTTCTGTCATTTCCTCCGATGATATTCATGAGAAGAAGTTTGAGGCGGTAAGCCGTATTTACTGTGAATTGCCGACGTATCTTCTGTAGGTGGAGCAGATAAATTCCCGGGAGCGGGGACAAAAAAGGGTGTACTGTGATGGGCGGATCAGCAGATCAGGACCTGCTGGTGTCCGTGCATCATAAGGAGTGTAAAGCGGTATGAAAAAAATCGTATTTTTCGATGCGGACGGAACCATACTGGATATAAAAAGAGGAGTCCCGGAAAGTGCAAAGGAAGCGCTCAGGAAGCTGACCTGTAACGGCAATGATGCGTTCCTCTGCACCGGACGGGCTTTTTCTTTTGTGCCTGATGAAGTAAAGCGGATGGCATTTACCGGTATGATTGCTAACTGCGGGACTTATATTGCGTATCGGGGGAAGGTGCTTCTGGATAAGGAGATGACAAAGGAGGAAGCGCGGCTCTCCGTAAAAATTCTTCGCGAAAACGGGTTGATTCCGGTGATGGAAGGGACTCATTTTATGTACTATGACAAAGAGGAGTATACCGATGAGGTGGATTGGTTTGCGGGACTGATCACGGAGCAGCTCGGGGAGAGATGGAAGCCCATTCGCGGAAACGAGGATAAAATGCATATTGCGAAAATCAGTGCGAAGGTTCGGCCGGGATGTCTGGAGAAAAAAGCCTGCTTGGAACTTTCTCCCTATTATGATTATGTAAAACATGAGGAGGGCATGGCGGGAGGAACCATTGAGTTTGTGAAAAAGGGTTTTTCCAAGGGCTTTGCCATCGCGCTGGTATGCGGTATTCTTGGGTATGAGAGGAAGGACACGGTCTGTTTCGGGGACAGCAACAACGATATTTCCATGTTTGAAGTGACGGATACCGGCGTGGCGATGGGGAATGCGTCGCCGGAGATCATAAAGAGGGCATCGCTTGTGACGGAGGATATGTTTCATGACGGGATTTATCTGGGGCTTGAGAGGCTGGGGCTGATATAAGTCCCTGGGATGGTCCGTGGGGGATGTTTGGTTATTTGAAATACTGATTATATAGAAATAAGTTTATAGCCGGAGGGGATGGCTGTAAGCTTATTTTTTTGTTCCCGGATAGAGATACGGTGTAATAGAAGCGGCCAAGAAAAAGATACTCATTTGTTCAGAAAAAGTTACTTTTTATTTTGGCGGAACGGATTATATTTAGAGTAAACAGAGAATCGGGAGGCAGAATATGACGGCAGGACTGGATCTGGGATCTTCATCGGTGAAACTATTGCTTACAGATGGTAAACAGAGCTATATTTTTCGCAGTTCGCATCTAAATAGAAATATAAGAGAACTGTGGGAGTGCGTATTGGACGTTTTTGGGCAGGCAGATAAATTTTTAGGATGTTCCGGGATTGAAGCTTTGGGAATCACTTCACAGAGTTGTTCTTATATTCTCTATGACGGGACACAGGTCAGCCCTTTTTATGATTGGTCCGGTTTGTCGAATCAGTCATATGTGGAGCAGGTGAAAGGGAAATTTACGCGGGATGAATTTATAAAATTTACTTCGATGTTATGTCCGCCTATGAATTCGTACCCTATGCCGGGGATATTATGGTTTCAAAGTGAGAAAAAGAGTGAATGGAAGAGGATGCGGAAATTGCTGCAGCCGAAGGATTATATATATTACCGTATGACAGGGCTTTTTGTTTCGGACCGGTTTATGTGGCGGGGGCTTGCGAATTCGGAAAAGAACAGGTTTGAGGAGGAGGCATTGAAGCGGATAGGTGTGGAGATCGGGCAGCTTCCGCAGCTTGCAGACATTATGGAAAGTCCGGGGGGTATATGTGGTGAGGCGGCGAAAGAACTGCATATGAAAACGGGAACGCCGGTTTTTACGGGGTGTAATGATTTCTTTTCCGGGCTTCTTGGGATGGGGATCATGGAAAAAGGACAGGTTTTTGATGTGACGGGAACATCAGAGCATATCGGAACCGTCACAGGCACTCTTCAAATAACAGAGAAAATGATCAGTGGTGCATATATCAGGGATTATGTCCTTTATGGTGTGAACAGCAACAGTGGAAGATCGATACAATGGATGAATCATTGCTTTCCGGCAAAAAAGGAGGTAGATATTTATGAGGTGCTTAAAAACAGACCGCCTGTTTATCTGCCGTATCTGGAAGGAGAAAGGGCTCCTATCTGGAAAAGCGGGGCATCAGGAATATTTTGGGGTATCAGGAGCCGGCATCGGGCGGAAGATTTCAGATATGCAGTATATGAAGGGACGGTATTCAGCATCTATCATATATGGAAATATATCACGGAAAAAGGCGATAAGGGGGTGGTTGTCGGGGGAGGCGCCGGCAGGAATGAGCTGCTTAATCTGATGAAAGCCTCACTTTTTGAGCGGGAAATTATTGTTTTGGAAGAAAAGGAGACTTCGGCGTTGGGAGCAGTGATCTGCGCGGCAGTTGGGAGCGGAAAATATGCGGATATAGAAGATGCGGTGGGAAATCTTGTGAAAACCGATCGCATTGTTTCAGGGAAAAAGGATATTGGAGATGAGCTGCGCGACAGATTCCATACATATGAAAAACTTGTCGCGCAGATGATGCCTTTGTGGGAGGAGTAAACGGATGGGAAAGCATATTATTATAGGTGCGGGAAAGATTGGGCGTGGTTTTATAGCACAGCTGCTGGAGAATAGTGGTGAAGAGTTCTGTTTTATTGAGAATTATGAAAAACTGGCACAGGGATTGAATCAGGCGGGCAGATACCATATTCATGTGCTGGGAAACGAACAAAGAGACAGCGAGATTATCGGCAGAAAAGTATATACTTATCAGGATACAAAGGAAATAAAAGAGAAAGTATTGGATGCGGATTGTATTTTTACGTCTGTGGGAGGCAAAAATCTGGAGGGGCTGTGCGAAGTGCTGGGATGTGCTGTGAGAAACAGGCTGGAGCAGGGCGTGGCGAAGCCGCTGAACTTTATCACCTGTGAGAACTGGAAAAGACCGGCAGAAATATTGAGAGCCGGTATTGGAAAATACTGCGGCGGTTATGAAGAGGAGTATAATAAGAAATTCGGTTTTACGGAGGCTGTTATATTGCGTTCAGGAATCGAAAATAAAGAAGATTGGTTGGCGGTCAATGTGCAGGACTATTGGGAACTGCCGGTGAACGCCGGGAAAGTGGTGGGAAAACTGCCGGATATGGAAGGGATAGTCCTGATGGAGGACTTTGATGGTTTTCTGGAAAGAAAATTTTATACCTATAACGCTGCAAACGGGACAGTTGCATATATCGGTACCCTGATGGGATATCAAAAAATTGCGGAAGGTGCCCATGATTCTTTTATATTGAAAATACTGCGAGGCGTATATGATGAGACATCGAAGGCACTCTGCGCGAAATATAATTTTCCGTTGGAAAAACAGTTGGAATTTACCGAATCTTCTTTACAAAAAATGCAAAACCGGATCATTGAAGATACGCTTGAGAGGAACGCGAGAGATCCTATGAGAAAACTGGGGGCGGAGGACAGGCTGCTCGGACCGGCATTGATGGCATATAGATATGGGATTATACCGGAAAATCTGGCTGTTTCTATTGCGGCTGCAATCCATTATGAGAATGAGCAGGATGAAAGTGCCTGTGAATTAAAAAAATTGAGAGAAAAGGAGGGGGTGGAGGGGGTGTTACAAAAGGCAGGAAAACTTGAAAAACGGCATCCGCTTATAAAACTGGTAAAAGAGAAAGAGGAATTTTTGATCAGGGAAAGGATCATCATATGAGTGTTTTAATGATAGGGGCAGGAAAAACCGGAAGAGGATATCTGGCAAGATTGCTTACGGAGTCAGGCATTTCCGTTGTTCTGGCGGACAGTGACAAGGAACTGATGAGGACTTTTCCCGAACGATATGACGTCTCATTTTTTTCGGACAGGGAGAAGGCGGTCATCATACCTGAGTATGCCGGGGATATGGATGATCCCGTTATTCATAAATACTGCCGGAGTGCCGGATGTATTTTTGTGAGTGTGGGGATGGAGAATCTGGCGGATGTGGGGGAAAAATTGGAGGTACTGATTCCGGATCGGTGTCATGTTATTCTGTGTGAAAACGGAAATGATGCATGCTCGGTATTTATGGAAAAAATGAAGGGAGGAAAGTGTTTCAGAACAGCGCAGGCGGCTGTTTTTTGTACAACCATAGAGGGGGAGGGTTACAATATTCTTTCGGAGGATTATAGTGTTTTATTTTGCCAGAACAGCGAATCCGCGGGGGGATTGGGATTCGGGTTTATAGAATATGTAGATGATTTTGAAGTATTGATGAAAAGAAAACTGTATACATATAATACTTTATCGGCGATCATCAGCTATGCCGGCGCCTTTTATGGATATGAGGAGTTTACGGAGGCAGCGAAAGATAAGAATATTATCAATTTGGAGGATCAATATCTGAGGGAACTTCGGGTTCCGATCTGCCTTGAATATGGTTTTACGCCTGCGGATCAGGATGATTTTTGCCGGGGCGCAAAAAGAAAGTTTGGAGATGAGAGAATAAGGGATAATATTAAAAGAAATGCCAGAGATCCCAAAAGGAAGCTGGCAAAAGATGAGAGGATCATAGGACCGCTGCGGCTGATTCAGAAATATGGAGGCGATACTTCGGTTTTGGAAAAGATCCTTGCTATGTGTTTTGGCTATCGGGGAGATCCGGAGTGGGTTGCTCTTCTGGAGAAATATTCTACGAAGGAAATACTTTGTGGTGTATGTATGATAAGGCCGGAGGAAAGTCTTTACACCAGAATCGTGAATCTGATAGAGGAAATGAATATGAGGCAGTAGTAATTGCGCCCCAAAGGGAAAGGACAAAAGTAGTAAATGATAGAGAAATTATTTGATCAAAACGGCTGGCTCTTTCGCTTCCTTTGCAGGACACTGGATCTGATCTGTCTGAATTTCCTGTTTATACTCACCTGCATTCCGGTGGTGACGGTTGGCGCTTCGGTCTGTGCGATGTACAGTGTCCTGCTGAAGGCAGTCAGAAATGAGGAGTCTTATATTTTCAGGAGTTATCTGCGCGCCTTCAGGAAAAATCTGGGAAAAGGGATTTTGACAGGGGTACTGTGCTTCGGGATAGCAGGGACATTGCTGATTCATATTTTTTATGTGGCAGGGAAAATGGGACGCTGCGAAAGTGTATGGGTATTTATATGCGGGGTATGCCTGGTGTTTTTCTGCCTGCCCGCGCATTATTTGTTTCCTCTGCAGGCGCGGTATGAGGGGACGCTGACGGAACTGTTTGGCAGATCCTTTTTCATCAGTATAAAATATTTGTCCGCTACGGTACAACTGATCAGCATCAGGGTTTTTCCTGTGGCGCTGACGGTTTTTGTGGCATTGTCTGCGGTGGAAAAGCTGGTATGGATCTGTACGGTGATGACGCTGATCGGCTTCAGCGGGATAATGTTTCTCTCATCCTTCGTGTATCGCAGGGTGTTTGATGATATAGAACATGGAATGGAAGAGCGGGATAAAAAAAGTTACTAATTCTATTGTGAAAAGTTACCATAGCGGATGTTATCATATAGAAAAGATATAAAAAAATATCTAAAAAGAAGGAGGATAAAAAATTGAAAAGAAAAGTAATGAGCCTGTGGATGGCGGCAGTAATGACAGCTTCTTTGATCGGATGCGGAAGTGCGGGAACAGATACCCCGGATGTGGAGCCGGCGGCACCCGCTGAGACGATTGAGGAAGTGGAAGAAACAACGGATGCGGCAGAGGAAGCGGATAAGCCTGCGCCAAAGGAAGTGGTCGGGATCGACGCTCTTGAGGATGTGTCGGAGCCGGTAACACTATCCCTGATGGTGACGACAAGGCCCTCAACGGACAGCAAAGATTTCTTCCTCGATTGGCTCCCGGAACTTGTCCATGAGAAATTCCCGAATATTACGATTGAGGTGGAGCAGCTTCCTTCCGATGAGTACAAGCAGACGGTGCGTATGAAATACGCGAGCGGTGAAGGTCCTGATTTGTTTACCTGGTGGCCGCAGCTTCAGGCGGTGGATCTGGTTGAGGCGGGGTATGTAAGAGATATATCCGATTTCTCACTGCTGGGGAAATTCGATCAGTCGATTGCGGACCTGTATGCGTTTGATGGTAAAAATTATGGTGTGCCGCTCGGGACAAGCTTTTTGACGACCTGGTATAACAAGGACATGTTTGCGGATGCAGGCGTAACAGAACTGCCCCAGAATTATGATGAGTTTGTGGAAGTTTGTGAAAAATTAAAAGCGAAAGGCTATACGCCCATTGTCTGTGGTGATAAAGACGCATTTGTTATTCAATTTGGCGTTTACCAGCTTGGAGCCGGTGCTATTTATCCGGATAATATTGATTTTGACGCCCAGCTTTTTACAGGGGAAACGAAATTTACCGATGACGTATGGGTAGATACCGTTACGAAGTTTGCCAACCTTTATGAAAAGGGATATGTTATGGAAAATACATTGGGCATCTCCCAGCAGCAGAGTCGGCAGAGTTTTATCGACGGAGAGGCGGCAATGATCTTTGACGGCAGTTTCGGGTATGCGGCTATGATGGCGGAAGGCGCCGCAGATTTTGAGAGAGGTATGTTCTGTATTCCCGGAAATGATCCTGATGGGGAATACTATTACAACTGGACTCCTGCCAATGCATTGTTTACAAGCAATATTTCCGATGAACTCCATAAACAGGCATGTGATCTGGTGATGCAGTACTGGTTTAACGAAGAATCTCCTTTGTTTGAAAAGTGGGTGGAAAATACAACCGATATCATCTGCTATGAAGGCGTGGAAGATCCGAGAGAGATGATCAATGAGTATTTAGACCGCTATAAAGATTCCACAAATCTGTATAACCTGAATAATGCATGGCCGGAAGGGGTAAGTGACGCGCTTACAACAAATTTCCAGAACGTGATCACAGGTGATGCAACACCGGAAGAGGTGTGTGAGCAGATGCAGATGAAATTTGAGGAAGTGACGGAGTAAACATAAAAAAGAGGGGAGGGCGTCTGCAAACCTGCGGAGGAATGCGCATGGCAGATGCCCTTTTAGCAGGAAAGGAGAAATAATGCCAACCAAAAAAGTTCGTAAAGTATTATTGTGCTTTCTGATTCCGGCTCTGCTCTTCTATGTTATTTTCTGGGTAACTCCGGTTCTGATGTCATTTTATTATGGGGTAACAAACTGGAAAGGCGTGGGAGATTATGATTTTGTGGGATTAAAGAATTATAAATTCCTGATAAAGCAGGGCACGCTGTCGAATGCGTTGTTTAATACAATCAAATATACCCTGTTTGTGGTGATCTGGGGAAATCTGCAGGCGCTTACTCTGGCAATGATCCTGAATATGAAGATCAAAGCAAAGGGCGCGTTTAGAACGATCTTTTATATTCCGGCGCTTTTCAGTACCATCGTGATCGCATTTATCTGGAGTTATGTTTATGCGCCCTACGACGGACTTTTGTCGGAGATAGGAAGGCTGTTTGGGAGCGGTTATGTATCCAATCTTCTTGGAGAGAAAGCGACATCCCTGTTTGCCACGGCGTTTGTTGAGACGTGGAAGACATCAGGTACCATGACAATCATCTATCTGGCAGGGCTGCAGAATCTGTCGGAGGAAGTGCTGGAGTCGGCGAGAATTGACGGATGCTCCCCGTGGCAGGCAATCCGCTATGTCAAGATACCAATGCTGGCCAATACGATCACAGTCAATGTGATGTTGGGGCTGATCGGAGGATTTAAGTCTTTTGACTATATCTTTGCCCTGACAGGCGGCGGTCCCGGTACATCATCGAGTACGCTGATGTACACGATCTACAAGATGGCGTTCGTGGAGATGCAGTACGGAAAGGCAGAGGCGCTTGCGGCGTGCGCGTTTGTATTTATCCTGATAATTTCAACGATCACGCTTGGAATGATGAAAAGAAAGGAGCTGGAAGCATAATGAAAAAATCGAAAAGGTCGGAGGTTGCCGTTACGATAGGGCTTACGCTTTTTTTCCTGATCTTTTTATCGCCGATCCTGATCGCATTTTCGGCATCTTTCAGGCATGTGGACGATACCTCGAATTATCTGAAACTGTTTCAGTATTTCTGTCTGGATAGTTACAGGTTGGCGTTTGGAAAACTGAACTATTTCAGATCGCTGAAAAACAGCATATTGATCACGACATCATCGGTTTTTCTGCTGCTTCTTTTCAGTTCCATGGCAGGATATGCGGTGGCGAGACTGAAGGGAAAACTGGGTTCTTTCTTTCAGATATTCTTTCTGTCAGGGATGATCGTTTCGGCGCAGATGTCCATTATTCCGATGTACAGGATTATCAACGGCCTTGGGCTGAGTAATACCAGGGTTGCGCCGGTGTGTATGTATGTGACGGCGGCACTGCCCTTTTCCATATTTCTTTATACAAATTTTGTGAAATCGGGCGTTCCTTATACGTTGGAGGAGGCGGCAAGGATTGATGGGGCGAAAATTCCGTATATTTATGCCAGGATCGTGCTGCCATTGACAAAACCGGCGTTATCTTCTCTGGTTATTACCCAGGGGGTTCCGATCTGGAACGATTTCTTTTTCGCCATGCTGTTTTTGTCCTCGCCGACGAAAAAGACACTGCCCCTGCAGATGTTGAATTTTATCGGGGATATGGAAAACGCGACACAGTGGAATATGCTGTTTGCGGCGTGTATGGTGAGCGCGCTGCCGATCCTGATCATTTATTCCTTCCTGCAGAGATACTTTGTGGCGGGGCTGACTGTGGGAGCGGTGAAAGAATGAGAATCAGAAACAGTATTAATTTCAAATTCCTCTGCGGGCTCTTATCGATCTCTCTGATCCCGCTTTTCATGATCATCGCAGTGACGATATATTCGGATTCCCGCTTTTACAGCGATATGTTTTCGCAGGCCAGCTATCAGGAACTGAAACAGCTTGTGGATGAGGTGGACGGAAATCTGGAACAGGTTGACGATATAGCGATGGCTCTGATCATGAGCCAGATGAACAGTGAGAGCATTGTTCTGTCGATCTGCGAGCAGGAGGGAGAGGGCGAGATATCCCAGAGCAGCCGTTTGAAAAATTACAGGAATTTCAAGTATATCTGTTCCAATCTGATCGGGGTGGACCGGTATGTGGAGGCTATCTATCTGTTTTGTGATAACGGGTACAACTATTCTTATTCTAAAAGTAAAGAATTTTATCTGGAAAGAAATGTGGAGGAGCAGAACTGGTTTTGGCAGATGAAGCATGGAGCGGACATACATGTCATGGACTTTTATGAGCCGCTTAAGATTGCAGGCTGTGAGGAGCCGGTACTGATTTCCGCCAGAAAATTTACGGATCTGCACGGGGAGCATCAGGGTATTATCGTACTTGTGTGCAACATGGATATTTTTCGGACCGTTTCGGGCAGCAATCTTCCATGGAGCAATAATTTTATTATCGATGATAAAGGGAAGGTATTGTATGGGGATATGGAATCGGCTGACTTTTTGACGGAGAAAGATTTAAGGGAAATCCGCGATAAGGGCAGCGGTGTTATTACAAAGGGGAAAGCAAGTGAGGCTTATATTTACGGAAAACTGCATGAAAATGACTGGAATCTGATCTCCACCGTATCCTTTGATTCACTGTATCAACTGTATCGGAGCAATCTGTTATATATTTTTGCGGCAGTGCTTTTTATACTGGTACTTATCACCGGGATTTTACTTTATATCAAAAAAAGCCTGATCAGGCCGCTGACGGATCTGGCGCAGATCATGGACCATGCCGCCGAGGAGGATTTCTGTTTTCAGAATATTTACAGCGGCAGGAGGGACGAAATCGGTATGCTGTATGCTTACTATGATAAGATGTTAAAACAGATCAGTGAGCTGATCGGGGAAAAGTATGAGTATCAGATCAGGCTGCTTCGGACAAAACTCCAGAACCTGATGTCCCAGATCAATGCGCATTTTATTTTTAATACGCTGGAGAATATCAGTTGTCTGGCGGAGTTTGAGGAAAACAGACAGATTGCCGATATGTCAAAATCCCTTGGGGATATGCTCAGATACAGTATCAACTGTGAAAGCGAATATGCGGTTTTTTCAAGAGAGGTGAAACATGTCAGGGATTATATTAAGGAATTGTCGCGAAATAATTTGTATATTTTTGGAATCTATGTTAATATCTGTCATGAACGAGTTTGGTGATTCAGGAGGACATTTTCATGGCACATAATAACGATAAAACATTGAGCATCATTGAGCAGGTTTTCAAGACAATGCCCCAACTACTGGATGAGCGCCAACGTCGTCTTCTGGCCGCAAGTATTGCAAAGGGCTATGGCCATGGCGGCATCAAACTTGTCAGCGAAGCCAGTGGCATGGATATCCGCACAATACGTTCTGGCATCCATGAGATCAAGGACGGCATGCCTTTCCCTTCCGGATCGGAAAAGGTCAGAAAAAGCGGTGCTGGCAGAAAACCTGTAAAACAACTGCAGCCCAAGCTTCTGGATGACATCAGGGCAGTTGTTGAAAACAATACTTACGGTGATCCCCAGAAGGTTATTACATGGACTGACCTGAGCCTCCGGGATATTTCGTCAATCCTGAAAGAACGTTTCGGGATTGATGCCGGGAAAGACATTGTGTCGCGTGCGTTGGATGAGCTTGGCTACAGTAAGCAGGTAAACCAAAAAATGCTCCAAGTTGGAAGCCAGCACATTGACCGGGATGCCCAGTTCCAATACATCAACACGAAAG
>OFHA01001697.1_pt1 | contig 14346 bp, 17 predicted proteins | sample 1521891 | NCBI WGS metagenome assembly OFHA01 (sample SAMEA3504089, study PRJEB24116) | mouse gut metagenome | biome: mouse gut; feature: mouse-associated habitat; material: faeces | place: Denmark | collected 2011
ACACACACACACAAACACATATATATATATACATATATATATATGATGTAATTTTAGTCAAAGGAAAAGTAGCTTGCCACAGACAAACCTCACTTAGGTCCTCGATCCATTGGCATAACTTGGGTTCTGGGTACCGGTAGGCAAGGATTAGCCAAGAAGAGGGGCTGAGAAACTGACACGACCAAACAGAGGGTTGATCTGAATGTAATTTGTCTCAAAGCGAGCACTAGTCTTATAAGTGACTTTTACACAAAATAGAGGAATGCCTACAAAGGACTGGGAGGGACCAATTGGGATAGAATTCAATGTTAACAACTGTGATTACAAGCAGCCCCCCTCCAAGGTTTGCTTAATCTTAGAAGCAATAGGCAAGAGTCTCATGCCCTTACAATGGTTCCTCTTCTAGTCTATCATATAGTACCCCTCCACCCTAGGCCATTGTAAATTCCTGTGCATGGTTGAAACTCAACTATCTATAGTTCTAAGTATCTATTCTGCTTGATCCTTATAACATAACATTCCTTATTTCGAGATAATGGTAAATTCTTGCATATGGTAGTTTGTCCTGAGATTTCTAACTCTATGTAGCAGTTAGTAATGCCTGATTTCTTTCACTGTCTCTCTTACAATACTAGAGGTTAATCTGAATGTACCCAAATAGGCAGCATCCTTACTGAATTCAAAGACCATGGTTTGCTCAAGGACTGCCTAGGAGAGGAATTTATATGTGTGGAATCTAACTTAGCAATATGTCAAAACCAATCCTTAGAGGCACTTACAATAAATCAATATTAAGAGAAAGCACACAGATCCATTTACCGACTAAAGCAAGGGCACTGGAGCATTCATTATACATGTTGCCATGAATACAGGAGACTAAATTTCCATGAATTTTTCGCCTCAGGACCATGTCTAGGCTTTTTGGCCTGTCAGGTGGGTCACTACTCGTGTGTTTGTAGCAGTTGCTGAAATCAAGGCATGGAGGAAAATGGATGGAAGGAGAGTGTTTTGTTAGGTGAGTTAACATAGATTTGGAATGAGGGTATTAACATAGGTTTGCTCTCATACGGGTTTGAGATCATTTTTATATATTTTCATGCATGTGTGTGGTTGAGTGATATTATTATCTAGGAGAAAGATAGAAAACAAAGTAGAATACATATCATAAAAAATATAAAATGGTGTATAGCAATTGCTGTATTATTGCCGTGATAAACCATTATTACCAAGACAACTAGTAGAAGGAAAGCTTTTTTTGTCTTATCATTCCAGAGAGATAAGATTTCGTCATGATGCCACAACTCAGCCCTGAGGCAGAGCTGGGGCTCCAGAACTCCTCCCACATACAAAGATACCTTGACTACCAGATCTGTCATAGCCAAGCTCACAGATGAGATACCCCTTGCAGCAATACCTGGACTACCTGGGACCTCCAGGGTCCCTGTGCAGGCAAAACCTATTTGTCTTGCCCTGCTACAGACACATCTTCTTTTTGGCCCACTTCTTGGCCTGTGCCAGAGCCACTTTTCCAGATCCCATCCCACAACCCTAGACAGCCTGATTCCTGGTAGCTGAATCCCAACCAGTACACAAGCTCATACAAGGAACAGGATCCAGTCAGAAACAATAAGCCAAGTTAAAATCTGAGATAAACAGATATCAAGAGGCAAGTGAAAAATTGGAAAAGACCCAAAAAACACTGAAAGCTTTAAAAAATCAACAAAACCCTAAAAAAAGAAAACTATATACATTTAAATTCTAAAACTAAGAACATAAAACACTAACAAAATATCCCAAAATTAAAAAAAAAGACAAACAAACACATTTCTAGAACTCTAAAAAGAGCCCCCCCCAAAAAAAACTAAAACCTTTAACAAACCCATAAGCCAAAAAGAAACAAACAACAGCAACAAAACAAAACAGATAGAAGGTTTAAAAAAATATCCTAAAATTCTTTAAAAGCCCTAAAAAATCCTAGTACCCCAAAATACCTTAAAATCCATATGAATTCAAGAAACATCCAACCCCCCAAAAAATAAACCCCAAAAAACCCTAAAACCCCCCAAAATCCAAAATTATTTTAAAAATCATAAAAAACTAAAACCCTACATAAAGTCCCTAAGTCATTCAATCCCCCCTAAAATTGTAAAAACTCTAAAATACTTATAACACCATAAAGATACCTAAAACCTTAAAAATAGGAAACCCTCAAAAACCTTAGCATCTTTAAACAAACCCTAAAAAAGCCCTAAAAAGCTTTCTAAAATAACCTAAAGTGCTTTATATTTAGTATATTTTATCTATCTACCTATCTACCTCTCTACCTCTCAGCCTATCTTATCTATCTCATCTATCTCTTCTATCTCATCTATCTATCCATCTATCTATCTATCTATCTATCTATCTATCTATCTATCTATCTATCTATCTATCCATCCATCCATCCATCCATCCATCCATCCATCCATCCATCCATCCATCCATCTATCCATCCATCCATCCATCCACCCATCTATCTGGGAGTATCTTGCATGGATGACAAAGATGCTATGATCTCTTTGGTGACAGGTGTTATATCTGAATGGTTTTGCATACATGGCCATGTTTATAATTTGTCCTCGGCAAAAAGTCCAAGATCTTTAGGATCAGATGGTGAATAACCTAAAGCCTCTTTTTCCAAACAGGGTTTTTGGGTCTCTTGTGATAAAAAGGAAGTGTCTGAAGGTCATTGTGCAGGTGTTGATAGTCCTACTATACCATGGGCATACAGAGAAAGTCTCTGAGGAAAAAAATCCAGGTTGTATCACTCAAATCCAATTGGACAGATAAAGGAAACCCTAGACTCACTATGGTAGATAGTGAAATTTCCAAAGCTCCTGGTGAAACATTCGCTATTCCTGGCTTGCTTTTTGTACATGACAAGCTTCCAGATTTTCCTGTAGAAGACAGGCATGGGCCTACAACTTCTAGAATAGATAAAGAAGGTTCTGATTCACTTGAGCAGATGAGGGCATTGTCAAAGATTCTAGGGCAGATGATACAGGTCATAGTGTTCCCTGTCCAGATAAAGAAATTACCATGAAGCCTTTGGAAGAATGAGTAGATCCTGAAGCATCTGAAGCATATGGATCTGTTTGTTGGACCATTTGTGGAGTAATCAAATAATAATTTGGTCCGTAGCATGAAGTTTAAGACCCCTCTGTAGGTTTAGAGTGATTATGTGTAAATGAATGGATTCAAAATGCTTAAGGAAAAAAGTGAGGAACTAAGATGGACAGAAATTGCAAGTTACACTGGTGAGTCACTGCATATCACATGTCCTGGGGTAGCTGTTGAAAATGATTGTCCACCTGATGCAAATGATGAATATCCTAGAGTCCCCTGGGGAGATGGCAAAGGTTCTATAGAGCCTTATGCAGTTCCTGAAATACTCAGAGGTCCTTGGATAGATCTAAAAGTCCTTGCTTTATTTGGAGCAGGGTCAGTATATCCCTGACACAGCTGGGAAGTTGGTGAGTCTTCTACTGTATAGTATGTAGATGTGGACTGAGTTCCTATACCTTGTTTATGTAAAGAAGGATTTAAAAGCCTTTGGAACATGTAGAATCTTGGGTAGACCTTTGTGGACATGTGGAGAGACATAAGGTCTCCTGTGCAGAGAGGCAGGGACTCACACCTCCAAGAGGAGAATCTGAAGATGCTGGAGTCCCTTGTTCTGAGGAGGAAAGACCTAGAGAATTAGAAGAACATTCATATCATTGGTATGTATTCATCACTGCCTATGATGAGATAGAAAGTTTCAGAGGCCCCTGGGTAAATTTCAGAGGTGCTAGATACCCTTAGCCAAATGGGAAAGTCTCTGCACATCCTTGGGTAGAATATGAATGTCTAAAAGTTTTTGGAGGTGATGGTGGCAAAGTTCATAGAGTCACTGAAGTTGAATGAGAAGGTTCTATATCCTCTATCACTCCAGGCAAATGCCCTAAACTACTCTGTGAGTCTTTTTTTTTTGTGTGTGTGTGTGTGTCAATATCCATGTGAAACCTGTTGAATTTTCCAGATTTATATGGTTGAAGAAAAAATAACTTTGTATGTGCAAAGTTCCCTCTTCTGTCCTGAAAATTTTCTTGGGCTTTTGAAAAGATGGAAAAGCTTCTAAAACCACATAGGTACAATATGCTCCTGAACACCTAGTAGAGGTGTGAAATGTCCTCCATATGATGGTGAAGGACAAATGGATACTTGACATTTCTGACTAGGTAGGGAAATTCCAGTGTTTTTTGGGAAAGCTGGGAATCTTTATGCAAAATGTTAGTAAGTTGGAAAAAATCCCATATCTGTTTGCAAAGAAGTTGGAGCATTCAAACTATTTTGAGCAGATAAAACATTTTGTGCAGTCCCTTGTTTAGATGTGGACAGTTTTAGAGACATTTGGGTAGAACAGAAATGTCCAAAGGCCTCTTGGGAAGATGAAGAACTTAGAGTTCCCTGTGAAGCTAAAGAAACTCACAGAGGCCTCTGATCAGATGACACAGATTCTGGTAGCACCTGAGTATATTTGGTAGACCCCAAAGGTCCTGGAGTGGGAGGCAAAGTTCTCACAGTCTGCACAGTGTGCCCAGACAAAGAACTTTGCACAGGCAAATTTCCAATTGCAACTGTTCAGATATGTACTTCCCTACTATGGCTTGTGCAGATAAAGAATGCCCCTCTGTGGCCTGAGCAGATGTGGAATACCCTATAGTACTTTCTTTAGATTTAGTCACTTTCAGACACCTTTCTTCTGATAGACAAGAATCCCACAGTTCCTTACTCAGATCTCAAAGATGATGGTGTCATCTGTAGCTATGTAGTAAGATTCAGATGCAGTCCAGCACATCTGTAAGTGTCTGAAGTCCCTCAGAAAGATGGAGCATATTCATTTGTTTCTGATACAGCTGGGCAAGGAGCTGAATGCAGTAGAGCCCTGTCAGTAGGCCTTGAGTGATGTGTCATTGCCTGGGCTGAGATGGAAAGTGCCAGAGGCCCCAGGGCTGATTGCAAATGTCCTAGAATTTCTGGACCAGATGGAAATATTTCTGCACCACCTTTAGGAAAAGATGAATGTCTACCAGGTTCTTGAGGTGATGGTGGCAAAGTTCATAGAATAGGCAAAGCAGATGGAGAAGATTCTATATCCTTCATTACTTGAGGCAATGGGCCCACAGTAGTCTCTGTGTCTTTACATTGTCCCATTCCCAATATCCTTGTGGATTCTGCCAAAGGTTCTACATACCTTTGGATGGATGACAAAGAAATTTGCATAGTCAAAGTTCTCTTTGCAGCTGTGGGACATTCCTTAGACTTTAGAGAGGTCAGAAAATATCCTTGAAACTCTGGACTAGAAAGAGGGTGATCCTGAGTACCTAGTACAGATGATGAGTATGTTACATCTCGTGATGAATGATGAAATGGATTTTTGAGATTTCTGGCGAGGTAGGAACAGACCAATGAACCTTGAAAAAGCTGGGGATTTTTGTCCAAAATGTTAGAAAGAGGAGAAAATCTCATAGCTTCCTGGCAATATGTTGGATGATGCACAGTCTTTGGAGAAGATGTCACAGTTTCTACAGACCCTAATTTTGATGTGGACTGTTTTAGAGACCCTTGCTCAGAAAGGGATATTCCAAAAGCCTCTATGGAAGACGAAGAGCCTAGAGTTCCCGTTGAAGTTAAATAAATTCCCAGAGGCCTCTGATCAGATGACAATGACTCTGAGACTACAAGAGTCACTTGTGTAGACCCCAAAGGTCCTGTAGTGGTAGCCAAAGTTTCCAAGTCTGCTTTGCAGACATGGACTTTCATACTGTGGCTTGTGCAGATAAAGAATGCCCCATAGTATCCTGAGCATAAGCATACAACCCTATAGATGTTTCTTTAAATTTAGTCCCTTGTTCAGATAAGCAAGTTTCCACAATTCCTTGTTCAAATCTTGAAGATGATTGTGTTACCGGTAGTGATGTAGTAAGATCCAGATGCAATCCAGATCTTTTGGAACTTTCTGAAGTCCCTTGGGTAAATGGAGAATATTCATTTCTTTCTGAAACTGCTGGGGAAGAAGCTGAATGCAGTACAACCCCATTGGCAGATCCTGAGTTATGTGTCATTGTCTGGGCTGAGATATAAAGTGTCAAAGGCCCCTGGATTGATTGCAAAGGTACTAGATTCCCTAGACCAGTTGAGAGCATTTCTATACCTCCTTTAGGAAAAGATGAATGTCTCACAGGTTCTCGAGGTGATGGTGACTAATTTCCTACAGTAGGGAAAGCAGATTTAGAAGATCTGGCATCCTTCTTCACTTGAGGCAAAGGGTCCAAAAAAGTCTCTGTGTGTTTACATTGTCTTAATTCCAATATACCTATGGAATCTGACAAAGGTAATGGATTCCTTTGAATGGATGACAAAGAACTTTGAAAATGCAAAGTTTCCATTGCAATTGTTAAGTTTTTCTTGTGCCCTTGAGAAGTAAGCAAAAGTATTACAGCTACTCGAGTAGGTATTATATGCCCCTGACCATCTGGTGCAGATAGGTAGTGTTCTGGATAACCTGGCAAATATAAAAATTTCTTCTGATTTTTCTGGCTAGAAAGGAGAGGTTCATTAGTGTGGGGAACATGATGAACATTGTATGTTGAGCACATGGAAAAAATTTGAGAGCCCTCTAGTGTGTAGATTGATATTTGAAAGACTTTGTTAGAGATGCAGAGTACCTACAGGTTCTTGTTTGGGTGTGAACAGAGACTCTTGGACAGATAGGGAAGTTCCCAGAACCCTTTGTACAGATGGTCAAGATCCTACCATTCCCTCTGCAGGTAAGGAAATTCCCAGAAGTACTTGGTAAGATGGAAAAATTCCTATTTCCTGCTTGTCACTTTCTTTATAACCTGGGCTGGACAACAAAAGTTGTTGAACTCCCTGGGCAGCTATGGGCTGTCCCAAAGTAGATTCTTGATTGAGGTAAGCTTGTCCATTCACCTGAGTAGATGGTGAGAACAATGGAGAGATTTATGCTACAAGAGTTGCTTGTGAATACAAGTTGTCACAGTTTCTTTTCATAGATGGTGGAGGGGATTGACATGCTTGTATTGGTGAGGAATGTCCAATAGGCTTTGGGACTTGTAGCAATGTTCCTGTCATCCATAGGACACATGAATACATTCCCAAAGAACCTGAGACGAAAGAAAAATGTTAATGAATACACTTGGCACACTCTGATGTTCCCAGAATCTTTTGGGAAGATGATGACTGCTGGATAGACTGTTGAGCATATAGTGAAAGGCCTAGACATGCCTCAACAGATATGAAAATTTGGTAGACTTCAAAGGTGCTAGATCCCTTGGGACTTCTAAAGAATTCTCCTGAGATCATTGGTCAGGTTGTGAATATCCTGTATGACTTGAGGGATGTGGCAAAGGGCCTGTAGTACTTTGGAATATTGGTGAGGTATCCTGAGATTCTACCATGTTGACTAGTTCCCTCGCTTCTGTTGGAAAGATGCTGAATGTTCTAGAAACCCCGGGAATCGTCAGCAAAAAATCCAAAGTTTCCTGGACAGGTATAGAATATTCTGGAACTGCTTGTTTACATCTCACAGTTGTTGGAGTACCTGATGTAATTAGTGGAAATTTCTGAGCACATGGTACAGAAGACAAAGGTTTCACAGTCACTTGGGAAGATAACAATGTTTTTTTTTTTGTTGTTTGTTTGTTTTGTTTTGTTTTTGTTTTTTGTTTGTTTGTTTTTCTTTCTTTTTTTTTTTTTTTAGTTTTCCTGGTGGATGAAGAATTTTTTTCAGATGGAGATGTTTCTGACTTCCTAGGTTCAGATTTGGGAGGTCACATAACCTCTGTAGAAGGCAGAGGATTTGTAGTCCCATGGAAAGATGGCAAGGTATCTAGAGATTCTACCATGTGTGACAAGTACCATAGCTTCTTTTGGAAAGGTGCTGAATGCTCTTAGAATTCCTGAGATAGAAGTAAAAATCCCTCCTTCACCTGGACAGGCACAGAATCTTCTAGAGGCCCTTGGTTACATCTGACATTTGTTAAAGTTCCCGTCATTGTGCATGGAGGTTTCTGAGCATGTGTTGCAGTTGATGAAGGTTTCACATTCCCTTTGGAAGATAACAATGTTTTCTTAGTCCCCTGGTTAGATGGAGAAGATGTAAGAACCTCTGTATCAAATGGTAGATGTCACAGGGTATCTTACAAAAATAGAGAACGTGTAGAAGACTTCCCAAAAAAAAAAAAAACTGAAAATTTTCTCAGGTCCTGGTTCAGATGGTGAATTTTTTAGGGCCTAGTTTCAGATTTGGGTAGTCCCATAGCCCCTCTAAGAGACAAAGAATGTTTCTCAGTTCCTTGAGTAGATGGAAATATTTGAGCCTTCCCATGAGCATGTTGAGTAGATCCTAAAGCCCTTGTATTACTTTGTGATGGTTCTACAGTCCCCCGTGGTGATATAGACTGTCACAGAATGTCTTATTCTGATTTGTATTTTGTACCTTTCCTTGTGGGATGATATAAAGACTCTAGTGTTCCTTGTGCCAGTGATGACATTTCAACATTTCTTTGCAAATGGAAATACCCTAGTGTAGATATTGAAGAATGCAGAGTCTGTTTATAAGGTATGTAAGTGGGCAACATGCTCTTGGGTAGACAAGAAAGTTTCCACAGTCCCTTGGTCATTTGTTGAACATTTCAAGGTATTTTGGATAGAGATGTTGTGGGACTCACCTGAGGAATAGTTGTAGCTTTTGATGTTTTTTTTTTGTTTGTTTTTTTTTCAGCAGGACATGATGCAAGTATTACCTTTTAACAGAATTTCTGAAGTGTCCTATTTCAGAAGGATCAACAATTAACCTGGTTTTTTTGTTTGTTTGTTTGTTTGTTTTTTGTTTTTGTTTTTGTTTTTTTTTTAATTCCTAGAAACTGGATGCCTGTGGATCACTTTGGTAGAGGGCAAATGTCTACTGCTTTCAACCAGACAAGACAAGGAAAATAAACACTCTAGGGTAGATGGAAATAATTGTAAAGCACCCTGTTCAGATATGATAGACATATGACCTTTTGCACAGATGGTGAAGGTCTAAATTTCCTTGTGTATATGTACAAGTCTTGACAATAGCTTCAGAATTAGGAGAAGGCCCTAGAGATACCTGCGTAGATGTGGCCTCTCTTAGAGCTTCATGGACATGTGTAAAAGGTCTAAGAGCCTCATGGGCATTTAGTGAAATTTTTAGACCTCCTTGTGTAACAGTGGAAGTTCCAAGAAAATTTTCTTCAGCTAGAGAATTGGATAACAACTTCTGTGTAGATATTTCAGGTGTCATAGACTACTTGATGGGCAAACAGGTTCCAAGGGCCCTTTGGAAGATGAAGTAAAATCCAGAGCTTTTTCAGGCATTTGGAATATATTATGGAGACTTATGCAGGCATGGAGAAGGACCAACAGCCCTTGTGCAGGTGGATAAGAATGTGTATTTGGAGAAGAGGGCTGATCCTCTTGAGAGATAGAGAAGTTCTCATAGTCTCCTGTGAAGTTTGGGGAGATCATATGAATTCTTGTGCACAGGTAGAATACATGGAATTCCCTTCTTTGGGCTGTACAGGATGCTACAGACTCTTGTGCGTGCAAATCACATCCGATAGCACCATGTTCACATAGGATTGGATCCAGACCCTTCTTTACAGATGGAATCTGTCCTAGAACATCTTTTGAAGATGTATCATATCCATGAGCCATTTCTAAAGATGGGACTGTGGCTAGAACTCTCTTCTGTAGATTTATCCTGTCCTACAGTCCCTTTATGTGATAGAGTAGTATGCAGAGACTCCTGTACAGGTTTTGGAAATCCTAGAAACTTGGACATATATGGGGAATTCTTCACAGCCTCTAGTGTGCCCAGTGGCAGCTGAGAGGGTGATATCCTCTTAGTTGTGTATTCTACGACAAATATTGAAATTGTTTAGCTCACTGGAAGTGTTTTGGAATAATCTCTCAGGTGTTTGGGGCCTGCTGACAAATCAAGAGGGCTCTTTTGGCTGATAAGAGATATCTGAATAATTCTTGATCAGATCAGGACTTTCTGAAGACCCATTGTTTGGACAGAGCATCTTTCAGTCTTCTACTAGAATGACAATGTTTGTGTCACATTTCATAGCAGGAGAATGATATAATCTTCCTTTCTGTGGTAGAGAAAACTTAAGAACTGTCTTTGAATCTGTTCCATAGAGGGGGATAATCTTCTTGGCCCCCTGACAGAATGAGAATTTATCATAACCCCTGGGGAAGTTGCCTATGGTTCTAGTTCACTTTGTGCAGAAGTAAAGTAGAGTCCCTTTGGAGGACTTAAGTGATTCTACCACATCTTGAGTATGTGTGGAACACTCAAGTGCAATTCCATGAATGGCAAAGTACTTGAGCTCCTTGTGGAATTTTTTTCTCTCTGCTTGGGCAGGTATGAGCTGTGTGAGGCTCACTTAGGAAGTTGTGCATTTAATTCCCTTTTACTGTAAGAGATGACATGAGCCCATTTTATAATGATAAATGACTTTGAAATCCCTCTTGGTTTAATGGGGAAGTTTTGAAACCCCCTTGTTCAGCAGGGTCCGCTCTCAAACTCATTTTACTAAAAGCAGATTGCATATGGCACTTTGGGGGAGAAAGGGAACATCTTTGGCTGTCATTTTGAGAGGACTTAGCTCTCTGCCCCGCCTTGGCATCTGTCAAACATGTTGAATTCTCCTGGGAAGAGGAGGTGGGACTTGATGCATTAGGGACTAATAAGACATCACTGACATTACCGTTAGGCGAAGAAGGTTTGGAGCCCTCTTTGTCTGATGGGGCCTGTTGCTTGACAAGAGAGTTCTTCTCCAAAATGCTTTGGAGGAGAATTGGAAAGAATACAGTTATGTAGGGTAGGGAACAAACTTTTGAACTCCTTCTGGAAGAGGAGGCATTTATGAATTTCTTTTAAGCACACGTGGGAAGTCTATGGGATGCCTGGGCAGATGTGCAATGTCCCATAGAGTCTTGGAAACTTTGCGTTAGTTCTCAAAACTTTTTGGTGCATAAGGACCTGCCCTGAGAATTTGAAGATCCCAGATCTCCTTGGTTAGATTGGGAAGGGTGTAGGGAACCTTGAATGTGTGGGTAAATTACCTGTCCATGTTGTCCAGCAGACGATGGCCCAGGCACTGTGTTATCTTCTTTGAATTTGTGACTGGTATCTCCAGCCCTGTGTTTGGAAGATGCTGCAGGCACTCTGGCACCCGACTGGTCAAAATCCCTAGGTTCTTCAAACCCAGTGGACATAGGCTGGCTTCTTTTCACCTGTCTATGCATGGGCACAGCAGATGAGGCCACTCATTTTCTAGTGGAAGGCTGTAAAACAGATTGTCTGGTATCCCTGGTTAGAGGATTACTCGTGAACTCAGGAAACCTCAGAGGAAGTGTAACTGTCCATTTTATGTTCTCTTTTAGATCCTTCAGAGGGTCCAGGGTCCTGTTATTGGATGAATGCTTTATAAGAGCTTTGGGTTTCTGTAACTTTTCTGTAACATGAGATCAGGTTTTTTTTTTTTTTGAATCTCTCGTCTTCATAGGGTTTTGGGCACCTGAACTTGTGCCGATTCTGTATATGGAGCCCTGGAGTCACAAAATCCCTCGAGTCTCTGCTGGCCAACTGCTTCCCCTGTTAGTTTAAGGTGTAAAATCCAGTTGGGGGACAGTGAAGGGAGTCCAAGGCTATGGAGGCTGTGAAATCAGTTGCGGTAGGGTATCACTATTCTTTGGACTACACTTAAGGGTGTTCCAGGCACTGGAGGATGTGAAACCTGTGGTATGTGGTCATAGTGTCAAGTCTGGGCTGAGGCTCACTGCTATTTCTCCACATGTCTTGCTATTTGATCATTAAGGAAATTGTTCAAGAAACATTAAATAGATGACTGCCCCTTAAAGGGACAGTGAATGTACTTGGCAAAAGTGACTTGTAACAAGAAACGCTTATGCAGCATCCCTCCTGAGAATTGTGGACATATAAGAAGGCACATCACAAAGAATATAAGTTACAGTGGCCTCAGAAATCAAGTAAAGTTTGAGAAAGGCTGTCCTCAAGCCTTCTCAGGCCATTCCCGAGCCTAGATGATTGCTGTTCTCTTGCCTGCACAGGCCAATCTGGAGCGTGCAGTTTGGCTGTCCTCCTGTTTGCACTGGCCAGTCCTGAGCTACCTCATATTAGCAGGGCAATCATCCAAAGTTTCTGAATGAGGAGGGACCCAGAGGACCCTCATCTTTAGGGTTCAGAGTGCTACCTGGTTTGGTGCCCACTCTAAGGGTTCATGACAAGGAATTGTTGAAGGCAAAGCATGGTTGGAAATTAAGGACATGGTGTTCTTAGGAGACTATGCTCTGAAGTCCATCTTACTCCAGGATAGATCCCTCTAACCTAAGGTCATCAGTGAGTGTTGCAGTGATGTTTGTTTCTGTCTCATAACTGAATGGGAAAGGCTTATCCATACCCTTGCTCCTCAGAGGCTATGGGGCTAAACAAACACTGGCATATTTGCTAGGGAAAGAACAGGTGTTAATATTTGAATAGAACATAGAATGCATGGAATAGATATCACAGATATTATTTCGAATTTTAAATCTACCTCTCCTAGATAAATCTGTGATAACTGGATGCTGAAAGACATCTCTAAATTACTAAATAATACTTACTGCAATATCATTATTGTGCAATTAATATGCTATTGTTCAGAGAATAAGGGCAAAACTTTAGTAATCTCTTTATAGTACAAATGAAAGTTTTATTTCAAATACTTATATCTGTGTTTGACTAGATTCAGAACACAGACAAAGTTGGACTCCTGAATATAGCACTTGTGGCCTTAAACAATTGCTTTGTCTGTCACAGTTAGTGAGTTGGGTTCCTATTACTTTTTCATATTTGGATTGCTTGTTGAAGGTCATATAATTCTCCTGAAGGACAACAGGCAAATGGCTCACATCAGTGGCAACACATGGACCATTCAGTTTGAGTCCAATGATGCAGCCGGTATATAGTTGCACAGAATGATTTATTAAACCCTTAGTTAAACTGATTCTTTGAGAGGTCATGTTTTATAGAAATTGATACACTAAGAAAGTGTAAAATTGAGGCTATAAGTGAAGATCCTTCTTTACTGACACAGAAACTTTGTTTGCCTGTTGCATACCTTGCCAGTTTTCTAAGAGCAGTTTTTGATCTTGCTGGATGAAAGGTGTTTATTTGGCTCCTCTCTTTGATTTTTCTGAAGGATTTCGGTTTCCCTTTGGCTACACAGCAATAAAGTCTTGCATCATTCAGAAACACAGGGGCACTTTCTAATATCTAATTATTTCCTTGTGTCATTGCCTCAATGCTATGCCATAAGTTCTTTCTTCTTGGAATTCCTGAATGCTTTAGCACCCCTTTTCTTTGTTTAACTCTAATTTATCTCAGTAGTTTATATTTAAAAGCCATTTACTGTCAGAATATCCACTCATTTCCTACAATAGGGGGTAACTTGTATTCTGGATAATTCTGTATTCACTGTGCTTTTCTGAATTTCCAGTTGGTCTTTTTACATCTTTGAAAACATTAAATTTAAGTACCAGAATAATCCTGCTAGGCATGAAGAACTTGCTGCATGGTAAAATGGGTAGGAAATTATAAGTATCAATTCAGATAATATATACCTTTTGAGAATTAGCTTCACATTTCTAATGTCCGAACAAAATAGCTTTCTTAATTTAAGTTACAGTTGCTATGTTTCACTCAGATAATCTATAAAGGCAAAATGAGTAGTGGTTTATAAATGAAGAAATGTCTGCATTAAGCATGATAATATTGAAAAGAAATTACAATTTTTCACTTTGAAATTAAATCTCTGAAGATGATAACTTAACTTGTGTTTGGAAAAGATTTCTGTGAATTTTTAAAAATATCATTATTAATATCAGCAGTATAAAGTTGTTCAAACAAAATGACTTTTATTCATTGTAAATTTAATAACGAAAATAACTGAATAGTAGGTTTGTAGCATTTGACACAGTAATTAATATTCTTTAATAAAGCTTTTAAATTCTGTTCATTTTCTTTGTCAGAGTACAAAGCAATAAGATTCCTTAGAGCATTTTCACAAATATGCTTTTATTGGTTTAACTTATTGCAATGTGTAATAGAAAAATCCACTGTTGTCTTGGTGATTTCCAAATTTATTCTGTCTGTCTCTGTCTCCATCTCTGTCTACGTCTCCATGTCCCTCTCTCTCTCTCTCTCTC
>OFHA01001700.1_pt1 | contig 14323 bp, 15 predicted proteins | sample 1521891 | NCBI WGS metagenome assembly OFHA01 (sample SAMEA3504089, study PRJEB24116) | mouse gut metagenome | biome: mouse gut; feature: mouse-associated habitat; material: faeces | place: Denmark | collected 2011
CCGCATGGAACACACCTGCCCCTGTGTAGGGCTATTTATTTCCCGACAGCCCCTTAAAATATCTGATATGAACATTTTAATGGAACAGGAATATCAGTATTTTGTAAAGCTGCAGCCGGATGGTGTGACAGTAGCTTTATAAGTTTCGAACCGATGGAGGTTCTGATTGAAATATGAAATATCAAATACAATGGACGAGTCAAAGGTGACGGTGAAGAAATCGTCCGGGTTATAGGATTCAATGGCAAACCAGAGGGTAGTATCAGCGCTGCCCATGGCAGAAGAAACAAAACTGCTCAGGCTGTTATTCCACAGGTAGGTTTTATAAATCTTTCCGCCTGTGGTCAGGGTAGCGGGAACCGGGAAAGAAGAACCTGCGCTGGATAACATATACTGTTGATTTCCGCGGTTTTCAACCCTTACTTTGGCATTATCGGTAAAATTGCCCACATTTGTAATACGCATATTCAGAATTCTGGATATGTTCAGTGTGTTGCACACCGTGCAGATTTCATTCTGATCCCACACATGGGCGCCTGGTCCGCCCTGGGTTATACCGCATCGCTGACAGACAGCGGGACTCAGACAGGTAGCAGGCGACCAGCTGTGACCCAGAGCAGATCCCCGGCCGGCGCCGCAGGTTTTGCATGTGTCGGGTTCGGTACAGGTGGCGTAGCCTCTCCATTTATGTACATGTTTCACCGTGATTTTGGCAGTCAGCTTCTTTTTTCCGATTTTGGCGGTAATTGTGGCTGTGCCTTTCTTCAACCCTTTTAATGTGGCTTTGGATTTGTTGGAGCCGGTTTTTTTTGTAATTTTGACTACTTTGGAATTGCTGGATTTCCAGGTTACCTTCTGGGTTGGATTTTTCACGGTCAGAGTAATGGTTTTTCCTTCTTTGACGGTTGCTTTCTTTTTGCTGAGTTTTGGAGCGGCAGCCTCTGCTTCCATGGGATTCTGAAGCAGGGAAACAACGGGTACTGCCAGAACAAGCGCAAAGCAGAAGAAAAGAACTCGCCAGAATGGTTTGCGTTGCTTCATAGATGATACTTCCTTTCCTGAGAATTTGTCCTTTTATACAAATATTATAGTTGCGCAAGCGCAAAATGTCAACATGAAATTGCGTGTACGCATATATTTTTGTGGAATCTGGAGCATATTATGGAATCAATAACAGATAGATTGTCCTGTTTAATGAAAAGAAAAAATATAAAAGCAGTGGAGCTTGCACAGGCAGTCGCTGTTAATACGTCTACTGTCAGCAGGATTTTGAAAGGCACCCAGATGCCTGCCAGTGATACGCTGTATAAATTTGCCCAATATTTTAATGTGACCATGGAATATCTCCTGACCGGGGATATTTCTGCCCAGGAGAATTGCGTGTCCGCAGATTTTTCCAGGAGAGAAGAACTGCTGCTGGAATATTTCAATATTATGGGGGCAGAGGACCAGGAAGAACTGATGATGATAGCCAGAATGAAAGCTGCGAAAAGAACCAGGGAATCCATATAAATTTTTCTTGTATTGTAAAATTGGGTCTGGTATAATGAAATATGATACGAGTGAATGCCCTGTGAGCATTCTGTGTGCGGGCGGCCGGGAGCAGCAAATCTCATCACCGCCGGCCACTGTTTGTATGGGAAATCTGAAAGAATTTCCTGTATGAAAATCAGGTTTTCCTCAGAGAGAGGAAAGCTGCACTCAGATAAAGAGGAGGATTTGACATGAGTGACGAAAATAACACATTTAATAACGATTTTCAGGCGCCGGATTATAAGCCGCCTGGTTCCGGATTTGGAATTGCATCCATGGTCTGCGGTATCCTTGCACTGATTACCTGCTGCATATGGTGCACCTGTATTCCGCTGGCGGTAGTATCCATTGTGCTTGGTATTCTGCAGATTCAGAAGGGTACAGCCAAAGGAATGGCAATTGCAGGTATTGTATGTTCTTCCATCGGGCTGATTCTGTTTATTGCACTGACCCTGTGGGGCAGCTATCTTGAGAGTACCGGATTCTATCAGGAATTTATGCAGGAGTATATGCAGCAGATACAGCAGATGCAGGGAATGTAGAATAAAAATAAGATGCACTCCTGTGCCAGTGGAATATATACTTTGGTATTGACAGGAAAACTGACAGCCTTTATAATAATTACGGTTTTGTGGAACATGATATTTAAAGACGATGACGAAGACAGTAGGACAGCATTCCAACGTTGCAGCGAGCCGGGCGGGTGTGAGCCGGTATCAGTAGAAGCTGTCTGAATATCACTTCCAGTCGCTTTGCTGAACTTCCGCTGGGGGACAGACAGCCCGTGAGAGAACAGTAGGCAGAGCCGGAATATTCCCCCGTTACGGGAATCGCGTATGCTGGCCGGTCATATTGTTTTCCGGTCAAAGTATGATGTAACAGGTGGTAAACGATGCAATGGCCTCGTCCTTTTACAGGACGGGGCTTTTTTATTCTACAGGAAATCCAAAGGAATTTCCTGTAGAATAAAAAAAGATTCTGCAATATATGGATGTACCATCCGTGATACCTGTGCCATATATTGCAGAACTCTTCCTTTTTCCCTGTCCGTTTTGGACAGTTATCGTTTTTTTATCACATCCAGCGCCGGCAGAGGCCTGCCTTCATAGTCAAACAACGCCTGATTGGCCCATTCATTGCCGCAGGGCCCAGGATCTTTCATGTAGCTCAGAGAGGCCTCTGTGGCCCAACCGCTTCCCGGCACCGGAATCCAGGCCGGCTCCCAGTAGAAAAATCCTCTTCCCAGCCCTTTTGGAACATTGACAACCCGGTTCATGAAATCTTCCATAAAATCCGCCTGCCCCTGTTTTGTCATGGGGTAATCAATCTTTTCCACCAGTTCCGGTTTTGTGGCCATTCCTTTCCGTTCCGAGGGTTTCAGCTTCTCAAAGGCAGCATAATCTTCCATGGTATGGCCCATGGATACCTCTGCCACCACCAGTTCTTTGTTGTAGCGTAATGCAATGTCATGCATATTATGTTCCAGATCTGCCAGGGAGCCATGCCAGAAGGGATAATAGGACAGACCGATAATGTCAAAATCCTCTCCGTCACTGGCAAAATAACTGTCAAACCATTCCCGGTACAGGGCATTGTTCCCTCCGTTGTCCAGATGAAGCATAATGGGAATATCCGGGTCAATATCACGCACCCCATGAATTCCCGCATTCACCAGCATGGCAATACTCTCATAATCCGGCCGCTTTCCGTCCGGCCACAGCAGACCGTTGGACAGTTCATTTCCCACCTGTATCATATCAGGCAGGATGCCCTCCCGCTGAAATTCACGCAGTACCGCCACCGTATAGTCGTACACAGCAGACTCCAGACGTTTTCCCGTATAGTCATACCAGGCCTTGGGCTTTATCTGCTTGCCGGGATCTGCCCAGAAGTCGCTGTAATGGAGATTCAGCAGCACGTCCATGCCCCGCTCTTTCACCCGCTTTGCCATCTCCATGGCAGTTTCCATGTCATTGGTGCCCGCCCCATAAGGCTCTCCCTCTCTGGAATAAGGATTGTTCCAGAGGCGGAGACGTATTGCATTGGTACCGTATTCCTGCAGAATTGCCAGCAGATTTCTCTCGTCTCCGTCTTTATCATAAAATTTTGCTCCAAGCTGTTCCAGCTCCGGCAGAGAAGATACATCCATTCCCTTTATAAATTTTTTATCTGAAATTACTCCCATAAAATTTTCCTCTTAATCAAAGTCAAACTTTGTGATACGCTCTGCCATGGCCCGGTAACGGAACCGCACCATTTCATTTTTTTCCAGCACGTCTTTTTCATTTCCGGTGTACTGGCAGCGGATACAATAATACTCGTCCTTCTCCTTATCATAAAACATATCAATATCCAGATCCCGCATAAAGCAGGAAGGACATCTGTAATTTAATTTGCCTTTTCCAGATTGAGCCATGTTGCAAATACCTCCTTGTCCGATACTGTTTTGGTGTATCCTAATGTAAACATGGGAGAAAAGGCATAGCCCTCCTTCACATATCCCACTGCTTCTTTATCAGACGGCGTCATGGAAACCTTCGTCTCAATGGCCGGAATCACTGCACTCACCGCCTTAGCTCCCTCAAGCTGCGCTTCTCTGCATTTATACTCATAGGAAATGGATTTCTCCTGGCTGCCCTCGCATTTCAGGGTGATGCCAGTCATATCCTCCGGATATTCTGTGGTTCCGTAACATGCCACCATATATTCATTTAATTCCACCTTTGCATCCGGATTACTCATTTCCAGAATGGTACGCTCCATTTTGACAGCGGAACTTCCTTCTTCAAAATAAATCTTCGTCTGCAGCTTCACAGTCAGATCATAAAATTCAATTTCCACCGGATCCAGCGTGAGGATTCTGGTATTTCCCTCCTGGGAAAAATGAGCTTTTGTGCGGCACAGGCACAGATCTACTTCTTCTCCGTTGTAAGAAAGTTTTGCACTTCTGACAGTTCCTTCTCCGGCATAATGGGTGAAATAACCTGCCCTGTATTTTTCCTGAATCAGGAACGGATAAGATGCATCCTGCACATGTTTCGTTCCGATTCCCACGGGCCATTCCAGTTTGGCTGCATAGGGGCGTAAATCCACAATGGCTCCGCCCTGGTCCATATTGACGCAGACTCTCATGTAAGGATCACAGTACCAGAACAGCTGCTTATCCGAACCGTAAAGGATATCACGCCACAGTGCGCATTCCGGCTCTGTATAACTCTTTTTCTCCCGGTAATAATCTGCAAATTCCGCCATGGTCATGTCGGTCAGTTTACCTTCTTTTTTCAGCTTTCCATAATACGCACAGCCATCGGAATAAGATTTTTCCAGCAGTTCATAAGGCGCTTCCCAGCGTCCCATTTTGTTCATCCAGCCCGGTCCCACAAACATCATGTTATAGGCATAACCGTTATTGTATTTTTCCAGAGAACGATACTGGTCAATCAGGTTGTACATATAAGGGTACTCCCAGGTCTGGCTGTCATAAATCATCCCCCGGAGCACATTCTGAGGATGGGTACCGAAATTGGAACCGTTTCCGTCATAACATGCCAGCAAATCTCTGGAAAGATGGGGAATTGCCACAATTCCGCTGTCCTCCTCCTGATTTGCCGCCGGCGCATGGGTATTCTGCCTGGAAGGAATCCAGGGTGCCCAGGGGCCTCCGTCAAACAGGGTATACCAGGAATTGTTGCAGGTATGGTATGCCTTGGGGCCCTCCTCCCAGCAGGTTGCCACCGCACATTTTACGGAAGGGTATTTTTCCTTGATATAGTTGGTCAAATCTGCATCCAGATAATAGGAACCGGTGGATTCCGGATAAAATCCAAAACTCTGATAAAATTTTTCAAAAACATCATCTACAATGGATTTCTTGTCTTCCATGGAAAACATCCAGATACAGAAATCTTTGGTATCATATTTCTCACGGAACTCTTTGCAGGGCAGCCCCAGCAGAGAAAGGGCGATTTCATCCCCGTATTTCTCATGGTCTGCTTTTGCAAGAGCTACTGCTTCTTCATTAAATAAACTTGCATAGGTCATCTGAATTGTGGTTTTCAGGCCATTTTCATGGGCCAGCCTCTGCTGGGTCTTAAAAATATCCAGAGATTCTGTCAAAAGCGCTTTTCTTCCAATATCCTCCGTTTTTCCATGTCCGGTAACTTTTTCTGCATATTCCGGTACCATTTCCGGACGGTGGATAATATTTACCACAAATTTGTCCATTTTTTCCTCCTTAAATCATCAGGTTACTATAAACCATCAGGGCTCCTCCCATCTTCGATGGATCCCTCCTCATGGTAAACCTCTGAAACTGAATGTAAATTTCATGGGCCCGCTTACATCTGTCAGATATTCCGGATGCACTCTGGCTCCCCAGCTGTCATCTCCGCCAATACCCATCTGCTGTGAGGAAACCCGGACTACCGTGTAGTGGATTTCCGGCAGCTCATAGGGATGCTGCGCGGATTCCATCTCATGAGGCGTATAGGGCAGAGCGGAAAAATTCATGTGATTTCCCGTAAACAGCATTCCTTTTCCGCGATTATCCGTAATTTTCGCCCAGCGTACCTCTGTTTTATTGCCGCATTCCTGAGGCACCAGATATTTTGCCAGGTTATCCGTTACTTTGTTGGCATAAACGCCCAGCTTTGCTCCGTGTTTCCGGTCCGCATAAGTTTCCGCAGGTCCGTTGCCATACCATTCCACATTCTCATAATCTGCATTAAACTTAAACATCACGCCGAATTCCGGCATATCTCCCAGTTCTTTTACCGGGTCATAAGACAGAGTGGCAGTAATAGTTCCATCCCCGAACACTTCATAGGAAAGGCTGCATTTACTTACTGGTGCGGTAGCCATGATATAATGATATGTAATCACCGCACTGTGTTCCTTTTCTTCCAGAGCAGGATTGGGATACTCTTCATCCGGCTGCAGATACAGACTGGCAAGTTTCCACTGAGCATAGCGCCCCGGCATATTGCTGCCATAGTCATTATCTATGGGCGCCCGCCAGAAATTGGGCATGGGAATCTGTTCTGTCATTTCCCTGCCGCCATAGCGGTAAGATACCAGTCCGCTTTTTAAAGTGCTGAACATGCATTCAAAATCACGTCCACGGACACCGATATTTAATCTTCCTTTAATAACTGTAATTTTCTCTGTTGTTTCAGCCGGAAGAACAACCCGTCCGGAATGTGCAGAGTTGGATTCTCCTGTCTCTTCTACCTGGAATACGCCCTGCCCGAAAGCTGTCTCATAACCTGCAGGCGCCCAGTCTTCTGCCTGTTTCAGCCGGAAAGATACGGTTACAGCATATTCTCCTGCTTTTTCCGGCACAGCCAGGGGCAGATCATAGGTTTCCTCACCAAGAGGTGGCACCTTAGTCTCAAGTGCGGCCTGCTTTATGAGTTTTCCTTCTTTTTCCAACAGAACCACACAGTCAAAACTGTCCGTATTCAGGAACAGATTTTTATTCTTTATCCGGACTTTGTCTCTGGAAACCTCTGCAGTAATATTCTGATAATTGAATTTTACTTCCTGCATTTTGGGAGATTCATCTCTCTCTCCGCCATAAACGATGCCGTTTCCGCTGAAATTATAGTCACAGGGACGCTCCCCGAAATCTCCGCCATACGCCTGGAAGCTCTTTCCGTAACGGTCCTTTTTCTCAATGGACTGGTCGATATAATCCCAGATAAATCCTCCCTGATACAGAGGTTCCGTATCCGTTAAATCTGTGTATTTGTGCATTGCACCGCAGGAATTACCCATGGCGTGGGTATATTCACAGCAGATAAATGGTTTGCTTCTGTCCTTTGCCAGAAAGTTTTTAATATCCTCCACGGAAGGATACATCTGGCTTTCCATATCACTGGTGTCGTTAAACCGACGGTCATGGAACAGGCCTTCGTAATGTACCAGTCTGGTGTCATCCAGTTTTCGGAACAGCCGGGACATTTCGTAAATAACCGGTCCGCCGAATGATTCATTTCCGCAGGACCAGATAACAATCGCCGGATGATTTTTATCCCGCTGATAGCAGGAATTCACACGATCCAGCATCATGGGCTCCCATTCTCTGCGGTCTCCGGGAACAGCCGCTTCCATGCCCGCCTCTCCCCTGATGATGGGATCCCAGGAGCCATGGCTTTCCAGATTATTTTCAGCAATCATATACAGGCCATATTTATCACAGAGGGCATAAATTCTGGAATCATCGGGATAATGGCAGGTCCGGACTGCATTGATATTATTCCGTTTCATGGTCATAATATCCAGAAGAATTTCATCATCTGACACGGCACGTCCCGTTTTCGAACTGAATTCATGGCGGTTCACGCCCTTAAATACAATCCGTTTTCCATTGATGTGCATCATATGGTCAATCATCTCAAAACGGCGGAATCCCACCATCTGGGAAATCACTTCTGCTGTCTCGCCTGTTTCATTCCGTACTTCCAGCACCAGTTCATAAAGGTTTGGTTCCTCGGCGCTCCAGAGGGCCGGATGTTTTACCGGAATTTTTATTTCAGCTTCATGGGCCATGTTCACTAAAGCCTGTGCCACTGTATCCTGTCCGTCTTTCAGAGTCAGGAAAACCTGCCCTGAACCGGAGCCTTTCAGGGTAACTTCCAGTTCCGCATCTGTGTATGTATCATCCAGCAGCGTTTTCACCCGAATATCCTGTATATGACTTTCCGGCACAGTATACAGATATACGCTTCGATAAATACCGGAAAACCGGAAGAAATCCTGGTCTTCGCACCAGCTTCCCGCTGTCCATTTAAAGACCTGAACTGCCAGTTTGTTCTCTCCTTCCGTCAGATACGGTGTCAGTTCAAATTCTGAAGGAGTAAAGCTGTCTTCACTGTAGCCCACATAAGTTCCGTTCAGCCATAATGCCATACCGCTCTCCACACCCTGAAAAGAAATGTATACCGGCTTTCCTTTCATAACTTCCGGGACTGTAAAATATTTCACATAACTTGCAACGGGATTGAAAAAGGAAGGGATCTCCCCCGGTTCAATCTTTTCCCGGCCATCCCAGGGATACTGTACATTGGCATACTGAGGACTGTCATATCCTTCCATCTGGATATGAGCCGGAACCCTGATGTCTTTCCAGGAATTGCAGTCATATTCTGCCGACTCAAAATTCTGAATGGCAGAATTATAATTTACGGCATACGCAAATTTCCAGAGTCCGTCCAGTGAATAGCGAAAACTGCTGTTTTTTTCTTCCAGTTCCTCCAGAGATCTGTAACAGATATGGTCTGAATGGGCTTCCAGCGTATTCTCTTTAAAAAACATGGGATCTTTCACTTTTTCATAATCAAACTGCGGCATATATTACCTCCAACATAATTTTATAATTTAAGGCTGCAGCAAAAGAAACGTCTGCAGGATATTGTCCGTAAACCTTTCTGTAAAACCATATCCTGTTTGTCTGACCTCTAATGCGGCAGCCTCCGTCCGGCAGGTGTGAGATTCTTTCTTTCTCCTCTCTTTCCTTACCGGCATAGTATAAACTGTATTTTAAATTTCATTACTTCACTGCACCTGTAATACCTTCTGCAAAACTCTTCTGTAATAAGAAGAATATAATAATCGTCGGCATACTGCACAGCAGAACGGCTAACATCAGTACACCATAATCCGTTACATAACCTTCCGTCAGGTTCGCAACCAGCATGGGCATGGTAATGCTGGCGTCATCCAGCATAATTACCTTTGGCCACAGATAATTGTTCCAGGCATTCATAAAGGTAATCGTCATGGCTGCCGCATAGGTGGAACGCATGGTAGGAATAAACATCTTAAAAAAGATCTGCAGTTCATTCAATCCGTCAATTCTCGCCGCTTCAATAATATCATGAGGAAAACTTCTGGCACTCTGCCGGAACATCATAATCAGGAACGGCGTGGAAATGGTAGGCATAATAAACGCTGTTGTGGTATTCAGAAGCCCTGCTGAAGAAAACATCCGGAACAGCGGAATCATCGTTGCCACAAAAGGTACCATCATTCCCAGAAGCAGGATTGACATTACCGTGTCTTTTCCTTTGTCATGATAAATTTCAAATCCATAACCTGCCAGAGAACAGATGACCAGGGCGCATATGGTAAGCACAATGGCATATTTAAAGGAGTTCAGCATGGCCTCCTGCACCGGCGACTGGGCAAACAGAGCCTTCCAGTTATCCAGAAAAGCAGTTCCCGGAAGCATTCTTCCTCTGGTTACATCCACACTCTTATTTGTAGCTGCCATCAGCATCCAGTAAAGAGGAAATACTGATATCAGTGATACAATGATCAAAACAACATACATTAACGCATTGGCTCTTTTTGTTTTAGTCACGCTTATCACCTACTTTCATCTGAATAAATGCCAGAATTGCCACCAGGATAAAGATCAGGAAGGACATGGCTGCTGCGTAGCCGAAGTTCGGCACATATTTAAAGGATACATTATATATGTAGTGGGACATGGTAATCGTAGCGTTGGAAGGTCCTCCCTTTGTCAGGTTAAAGGACTCATCAAACAGCTGCAGTGTTCCGTTTGTTGACATGATTGCTGTCAGAAGAATCGTAGGTTTCAACAATGGAACCGTAATCTTAAAAAATGTCTGCAGGGGATTTGCCCCGTCAATTTTTGCTGCTTCATATACAGAATATTCTATATTTTGTAATCCGGAAAGATAAAATACCATATTATATCCGGTCCATCTCCATATCAATGCTATAATAATTACAGCTTTTGCACTCCCGGCATTTCCCAGGAAATTATATCCCGTATTCAGGATTCCCAGTTTAATCAGAATTGAGTTGATAAATCCGTCTACACCAAACAGGGAACGGAAGATAATCGCGTAAGAAACCAGTGACGTTGCACATGGCAGAAAAATCGCGGTACGGAACAGTCCTTTACACCGAAGATTTTTGTTGTTCAGCATCTGCGCCAGCATCAATGCCAGAATCAGCATGATGGGCACCTGAATAAGCAGATAAAAAAATGTATTTCCAAGAGATGTCATAAAGACTTTATCTTTAAACATCCTGACATAATTGTCAATTCCGCCAAACCTTAAGTCGTTTCCTTTTCCTTTCTGCATGGACAGGATAAAGGCCTGAATCATGGGCCAGAAACTCATAACTGCAATCATGAGCGTCGCGGGCGTCAGGAAAGCCCAGCCGGTAAGGTTATGTCTCTTACTCAAAGACATTTTTTTCTTTTTGGGTTCACTTGTCTGACTCACATATTTACCCCCTGACTGCTTTTTATATGGCCCGTTTTATAAAGATAAAAAGGGCGTTTGTAGTATTTGCAGCACTGCAAACACTGGAATTTTACCACTTATGTAACAAGTGTTCTGACTTTTACTGCTCCATGAGTCCTTCTACGGTACCCTGTGCAATTTCAAGTTCAGAATCAATATCAGATCCGCCTACCACATTCTGGATAGCTGTTGCGATAGCGTCACGTGCTTCATAGTAATATACACCTGTATTGTTGCTTGGGCATTTGCTTGCATACTCAGTAATTTTCTTAAATACAGCATCTCCGCCATAGAATTCAGAAGGCTCTGCGTATACATCGGAATCACCTGCCGGCAGATAAGTAGCTAAAGCACCGGAACTCGGAAGAATGTTTTCATACAGTTCAACACTTCCTGCAAAGGTAGATTTCAGGAAATCTTTTGCCAGTTCCATATTCTTGCAGTTGCTTGTGATAGCCCAGGAAGAACCTCCGTTGTTGGAGTAATTGGTTGCTCCTTCAACGCCAACCAGGCTCGGCATATTGGTCAGAGCCCATTTTCCGCTCTGGTCTTCTGCAGACTGAATGGAAGCCATGATCCAGCATCCGTTGATGGTTCCTGCTACGGTACCTGTTGTAAGAGTCTGAACATATTCATCCCAGCTGTTTACCAGTTTGCAGACACCGGTTTCCACCAGCTGCTGATAAGTTTCCATAACTTTCTTCAGAGAATCATTGCCAACCATGCTGGGTTTTCCTTCGTCGTCAAACAGAGAAGCGCCGCAGGACTGCAGCATCATCATGATAACGTCAGATTCAGTGGACTGGCAGGAAAGCAGCGGCTGTCCGGTCTTTTCCAGAACAACTTTACCTTTTTCCAGATATTCATCCCATGTGATATCTGTGAAATCATCTACGGTAAATCCTGCTTCTTCCAGAACATCTGTACGATAACATGCCACAACGGTACCATTGTCAAAAGGAACACCATAGTTCTTGCCTTCTACTACGGAATAAGCAGTTTTTGCTTCACCAAACTGGCTGAAATCAACACCGCTGTCTGTTAAATCTGTGAATGCTTCCGGGAATGAAATTACATTCTTCTGGAATGCATTATCCTGTACCAGCATGATATCCGGCAGAGTGTCAAGAGCGCCGCCTGTTGCTGCTGTGGTCAGCTTCTTCTGAATATCATCCCAGGGAGTCTCAACTACGTTAATGTTGAATTCCGGATGATCCGCCTGATATAACTTGCCTGCTTCTTCCATTGCATAGATGTTGAATTTCGGATCCCAGCACCATACGGTCAGTGTGTTCTCATCGCCGGCTGCCGCATCATCACCTGCTTCTGCGTCGTCGCCTGCTTCCGCGTCATCCCCTGCTGCATCGTCGCCTGTCTCCTGCTTGTCATCACCTGCATTTGCAGAGTTATTGCCGCCGGAATTGTTGCCGCAGCCGGCCAGCATGCTTGCGGACATTGCCACACAAAGTAATGCTGCTAAAAGTTTTTTCTTCATATTTGTTTCCTCCCATATTTTGTTTAGAACAACAAAATGCTTTTGTTGCGCAAGCGGTTGTTCTATGTTTTATAGTTTAACAGAGTAACAGATTGTTGTCAATGTCAACACTTTCTATATTTCCATTGTAGTTTTTGTATATTTTGTCTAACGGTTTTTCGTCAGTTTTACTACATTTTTCCATTGCGCAACCGTTTGCGCGCCTGAGATTACCTGTATTCTGTACAGTTCTACTGTGCAACTTTTTATCCGGTAACGTTACCATGCCTGTAAAACCGGCTTTTTTCCTTTCTTTTCCATTTTTACTAAAAAGCATTGGTAAATTTACCAATGCTTTTTAGTCTTATTTTACCTGTATTTTTACTAAATCCACAAAGAATGAATGTGTGCATTTTCCGCACACCAGCGGATTATACAGCAATACGGGGCTGAAACATGTTGTGTTTTATTTTGTGGATTCTTTCAAAACCACCTCATAACCAAGTAAGGTCCGAAAATCTGTCTGTTTTCCTTCTACTACTTCCAGTAATATTTTACATGCCACATTTCCAAGCTCCCGTGCGTCAAAGGACAGGGAAGTCACAGAAGGCAGATTATTTTCCAGAATCGTGCTGTCATAAAAGGAAGCCACCCGCATCTGATCCGGCACCTGAATGTTTTCCCGGCGCAGCTTGTTCAGCACATGAATGCACACTGCATCATCCAGACAGACAATACAGTCGGCCCCATGGGCCAGAAGACGTTCCACTCCCTGTTCAATCAGTATGTCCTTTTCCACATTGACACATATGATGTCTTTATCCAGGGCCATACCTGCTGCTTTGTGAGCCTCAATATAGCCCTGCAGGCGGTTCTGAGTCACCACATGGGATTCGATTCCTCCTATCAGCCCTATTTTTTTCATGCCTTTTAACAGCAGAATGGAAATCAGCTCCCGACAGGCGCTTTTATGGTCGTTATCTACCTGAATCACCAGTTTACAACTTTTGAAATTTTTTAAATCCTGATAAAATATAGCTTTCTACAACATTTATCAGGACAGAACAATTTTTAATGGTTTCGAGAAATTTCCCGAAACTGCATAAAATTATTTCCGACTGAATTTGCTGCCCGATTTCGTAACGGGTTTCCTGGGCACTGGCAGACTGACACCCGGAAAAGGTTTCATCACTATAAGGAAGCAAAGTCATCGCGCTGTAGGACAGACTGATCAGGTTGATCAGCCGTTCGATCCCTTCTTTGCTGCGGATGCGGTATCCCTCCATGGACCAGAAGGTCTTCCCTTCATAATAAGAAACCTCGATGTTCCACCTCAGGCCATACCAGGCCAGCGGCAGATAAAAGACATCTTCTGCCCCATAAGAACAAGTTGTTTTGTCAGCGCTGTTCTCCCAGTCAAAGGAAATGCTTCTTGGATCAGCCGTGCATAAGAACAGACGGCGGCTCCCTTTCCCGTTTTTGGGCGCGGTAACCAAGGCATATACCACTTTGTCCTTCCAGAGGTTCGTGATGACCGGCACCATGCCAATCAGCCAGTCACCGGTTTCCGGTTCGTTCAGAAGGATCTCATCCAACGAAATCCGGTTCCCACGCTTTCTGGGACGGCCCTTTTTCCCGGTCTTAGCGGGAGGGAGACCGTAAAGAGCCGTATCGACCCTGGCATTACAGACCATTTCCAGATTCTCAAACTGTTCCACAAGAGCGGCCACTTCCGCTTTTGGATACCAGCTGTCACATAACAGGATTACCTGACGCTTCGGGCCGATGGCTTTCATGGCCTGTGCCGTCAGTTCGGCAGCCAAAGCAAGCTTGCTTTTTTCCTTATCCCAGAGACGGTATCCCACCGGAACAGAAAGATAAAGAATTTTTCCATTCTGGTATACCGGAAAAGAGAGCAGAAGACTGACCATGCAGTGTCCATTGAGGTAATTGGAGCCATTATGGGCGGCATGATCGTACAATTTGGAACAAAGTTCAAAATGCTTACCGGATTTTTCGATCATGGTATCATCAA
>OFHA01001701.1_pt1 | contig 14307 bp, 11 predicted proteins | sample 1521891 | NCBI WGS metagenome assembly OFHA01 (sample SAMEA3504089, study PRJEB24116) | mouse gut metagenome | biome: mouse gut; feature: mouse-associated habitat; material: faeces | place: Denmark | collected 2011
AAATCGGCTGCCCGCCGCTGTGCACCTCGACTTCGACCTCAGCATGCTTTTCGGATATTTTCTCCGCGATGGCTTCTGCTGCTTCCTGGCTGACATCCTCGCCGTAATAGATGCTGACAATCGCAGATTCCTCATCAATCATGCATTCTGCCATTTCCAGCGTCACCTGCTCTAAATCACGTCCTGCAGCCAGAATCGTCTTATCCCCGATTCCCATATAGTCATCCTGATGAATTTCCCGGTCGTCAATGACCGTATCGCGGACGGCATACGTGACCTGGCCCGTTTTTACGTTCTGGATTTCTTCGGCCATGCGGGCTTCGTTTTCTTCTGCTGTCTGTTCCGGAATAAAATTAATAAGCGCTGTAATTCCCTGCGGAATCGTTTTGGTCTGAATCACATGCACCTTTTTGTCTTCGGACAAAGCAGCGGCCTGGTTTGCAGCCAGAATGATATTTTTATTGTTTGGAAGCACGAAGACATGGTCTGCATTTACCCTGCTGACCGCATTTAAAATATCTTCCGTGCTTGGGTTCATCGTCTGCCCGCCTTCAATCATATAATCCGCGCCAAGCCCCTGAAAGACCTCGCTCAATCCCGCACCGGCAGAAACTGCAATAAATCCGATATCCTTATGCGGCGCTTCTTCCTGCTGCCGTTTTTGCGCCTGTTTTTCCGCCAGTTTTTCGGCGTCTTTTATCAGCCGTTCCTGATGCTCCTCGCGCATATTGTCAATTTTGATTTTGCTTAAAGAACCATGTGCCAGCGCTTCCTGGATTGCAAGTCCCGGGTCATTGGTATGTACATGGGTCTTTACGATTTCCTCGTCTGCTACCACTACAATTGAGTCACCAATGGATTCCAAAAATGATTTGTATTTGTGTTCTTCCTTATCTGAAAGCGGCCTGTTCAATACAATAATAAATTCCGTGCAATAGCCAAATTTAATTTCCGCTTCGGTTTCTTTTGTAATTTTGCGTACCTGTGAAAAAGCATCTGCCTCGATGGTATAGTCTATTTCTTTTCCAAGCAGCGCGTCAAACGTCCCCTGCAAAATGACAACAAGCCCCTGCCCGCCGGAATCCACCACGCCTGCCTGTTTTAATACCGGCAGCATGTCCGGCGTTTTTTTCAGCACAAGCTCCGCTTCTTTTATGACTTCTTCCAGAAAATAAACAAGGTCGTCCGTTTCCTCCGCCAGCTCGGCTGCCTTGTCCGCAGCGCCCCTTGCAACGGTTAAAATCGTGCCCTCCTTCGGCTTCATAACAGCCTTGTATGCCGTTTCCACGGCTTTTTGGAATGACGCAGCAAGAACCGGCACTGTGATTTCCTTCTCTTTGCCAATCACCTTTGTAAAACCGCGGAACAGCTGTGATAAAATAACGCCGGAATTTCCCCTTGCCCCGCGCAGGGAACCGGACGATATCGCTTTTGCAATCGATGCCATATCCGGGTTTTCAATCGCACTGACTTCCTTTGCCGCCGACATAATCGTCATGGTCATGTTTGTGCCGGTGTCACCGTCCGGAACCGGAAATACGTTCAGCTCGTTAATCCATTCCTTTTTGGAATCCAGGTTTTTTGCGCCGTTTAAAAACATTTTCGCCAGAACCGCAGCGTTTATCGAATTTATCGAATTGATTTCCACCTTCAAATCCTCCTTAATCAATCACGCGGACGCCTTCAACAAAAATGTTGATTTTTTTGATGTGCATTCCTGTGAATTCTTCTACACGATACTTTACGGTGCCGATTAAATTGTCTGTCACCGTGCTGATGCTTACGCCATAGGAAATAATAACATGAAAATTAATCGTAATTTCATTGTTCTCATCAATGGTTACATTTATACCATGGGTAAGGTAATCTTTTTTCAGTAATCTTACGATGCCGTCTTTTACATTGACAGCAGCCATGCCGACGATGCCAAAGCACTCGACCGCTACGGAGCCTGCATAGGTTGCAATGACTTCGCTTCCAATGACAACCCTGCCATATTCATTTTCAAACTGCCCTTTCATAGCATACCTCCAATCATTTTTGTATCATATTCTTCCAGTTAAAAGATATTATAACCGCTTTTTCGCAAAAAGAAAACTATAATTTTACATTTTCGAAAAAAATGAATTTTCGTATTGCATTTATGCATTGCTTCTGATAGAATAATCATGTTGCCAGCCTGAAATACGCGTCAGGCCGGGATTTTGAACACTCGCAGATGCAAGGAGGTGTTACGATGGCAAAATGTTCAGTTTGTGGGAAAGGCGTTCTTTTCGGTCACAATGTGAGTCATTCCAATAGAAAGACAAATAGAATGTTTAAACCAAACATTAAATCTGTCAGATGCAAAGTAAACGGAGCTACAAAGAAGCTGTATGTTTGTACTTCCTGCTTAAAATCTGGTAAAGTTGAACGGGCATAGTCCGAAGAACAGGCTGTCAGTGATGAAAACCGAAAATCACTGGCGGCTTTTTTTTGTGGACTAAATGGAATCCCGCCTCATATAATATAAGGTACCCTGTGCCGTCAGGCAGGGGTTAAATTTGACAGAATCGAAGTGGATATATGAAAAAGATATGCGGATTTGCAATGTTTTGGATTGCAGTCGGAATGGTAATTATGATGCTGCTGGAAAGCGTCTGGATTGCAGGCGCAATTATCGCGTGCCTTCTGATATGCGGATATAATCTGTTCTGCGGATAACAGCCAGAATGCCGGGACGGCCGCGCTGCACAGGGTGCTCCGCTTATAGAAAGCTTTTCCCGCATACAGGGCCAGCAGCCTGACGGTACCGGCATTCCAGGCAGGGAACATCCGCAGCGTGCAGCGCCGCCCGTCCGGCATCCGTAAAAACAGCGCTGCTTCTTTCTGGTATTTATTTTCCGGCATCTATTCTGCTGATACATGTTCCACAGACTGGCCGAGCTGGCTTTCCAGTTCTTCTGCCGCTTTTTTCTGTGCCTGCGGGTCGATTTCCTGGGATTTGTCTTTGGATGTAAACTTGTTTACAAAATCCGGTATCATGTCCAGTATCTTCGTAATGCCGTCCTGATTTTTTACATTGACCAGCTTGGTTGTGCCGTTTTGAATGACAAGCACAGCGCTTGGCGTGATTTTTCCGCCCAGGCCGCCGCCCCCGTTGTTTATATTCTCCCCGGCAAATGCACCTGCACCCAGGCCGAATGTAACATCTACCAGCGGAAGGATAATGGTATCGCCAATGTGCACGGCATCCCCTACGACTGTCTTTGTCGTAATAAAGCTGTCCATCCCCTTAAATAAAGATGCAACTGTAGAGCTGAAACTGTTATCTGACATCTGTTTTTCCTCCTGTTTCTCAAAAATAGATTGCTGTGCTGCTCCTTCCATGCGAATGCAGCGGCTTCCGGCTGCATGGCCGGATTTTATGGTACCGTAATCATACGACGCTGCCCCTGTCAGCCGCGCTTTAACAGCCTTCGGACTGTTTTACGGAATTCCCTGTCGCGAATCAGATGCAGCAAGCTTAACAGAAATATAAATACCGTTACTTTTCCCTTTACAAAAAAACGGCCCTCTGCGTACAGCCTGTCTGATGAAAAATCCGCAACAATGCTGCATGGATAACGGTATATCACTGGAATCAGGCTGAACATGCCCACGGCCATGCCTGTCCGCGCCGGGTCTGCAAGTGAAAATTCGATATCGGCTTCCATCCTGCGCGGCTTATAGTGGCGCAGCAGAAAACAGAGCTCTTTCCATAAGCATTTCACGGCATGCCTGTTTGTTTCGTCGGTATATTCTTTTCGAAACTGCCTGTATTTATCCCGGATTTTATGAAATGCTCCAGAACCGGGCTCTTTTTTCTCCCGTTTTACTTTCGTTTTTTTCTGGAACGCCCTTTTTTGCTTTTTCTTTTTTCCGGCTGGTTTTGCTGTATATTCTGCGTTGTTTTTTTCAAAATCTGCTGCCTGTTCCATTTTTCCGGAAACCGAAGCTTCCTGCTTTTCTGATGATTTTTCCAGATTTTCAGGTTCCAAAGCCGCCTGCAGTTTTTCCTGGCTTTCCGGATTTTCAGAGATGGAAGCTGCACGCAGTTCTGGTTTCTGATTTTCCAGCCCCGGCGTTTCGGAAGCTTCCGGTTTTGCAGCAGGCTCGCTGGAACCTGTGTCCTGGCTGTGCTTTTTTCTGCGGCCCTGCTTTGCCTTTTTTCTTCCCTGCAGCCAGGCCAGTGCCTTTTGGACATGAATTCCGGCTGTCCGGATATCCACATCCAGCCCGTTTGGGCCATAACCTGCTGATACATGGATAAAACGCAGCAGCCAGCTGACATTTACCCGCATGCGGATATTTTTGAACGGACCGCCGCTGCCGTCCATAATTCTGTCATTTTCCACAGACGCATCATAGCGTACAGGCACAAAGCAGACAAGCAGCAGCACGATAAGAAGCAGAAGGACAGCTGCCAGAAGCAGCCACCCGCATATTTTCAGCAGCATCAGTAAAAACAGTCCGATTGTTTTTATCATATACCGTCACCTGCCTTTTTATGCTGCCCAAAAAAGCTCTTTACCCCAAAGCCGCCTGTATTCTTATACACATCTGCCACAATGGCTGCTGCTGTTTCCAGCGCTTCCTGATAGCCTTTCGCAAGGCCTGCAACATACAGGTTCTGCCTGGGATAGCACTTCTGCTTCAGCTCCCTTGCCGGAATAATTTCCAGCAGGCCGGTACCGTACCTGCACAGTACAATAAGATACAGATTGCCCAGAAATGCCCTATGGCTGATTTTCCATTTTAAACGCCTGATTTTTGCATTTTTTTTCGGGATGCTTTCCCCCAGATACAAATGTTCATACCAAATCATTCATACTCCTTGCAATATTCTGCCAGACCTGGCGGGCATGCTGCCTGCCATGCAGAAAGAATGCCGCAGCGCCGCTTAAAAATACTTTTTGCTTCCCCACAGGTTACTTTTTTTCAGACCCAGGTATTCATTATAAGCCTGTTCGAGAATCTGCTTTTCGTTTGAAAATTTCAGCAGATGATAGGCTTCATGAAACTTGTAGTAACCGGAATCCACAAAATACTCCTCCCATTGTGGCTTACTGTAATAATTGTCCGCCATCATCAGATACCAGTGGACCTCTTTTTCCACCGTATCTTCCGGTACATTAAAGGAATACTGGCTTGTACCAATATATTTGATAATCGCCGCATTCACGCCGGTCTCCTCCAAAACCTCGCGGGCTGCTGTTTCCTTATAGTCTTCGCCTTCCTCAACAGTTCCCTTTGGAAGAACCCATCCCTCGTACTTGTTCTTGTAGTTCTTATAGAGCAGCAGGATTTTACCGCGGAATATTACCACACCACCACAGCTGGTTGCTTCTATCATGACAGCACCTCCTGATGTGGTTTTGTAACAGGAACAGAAAACAGGGCATAAGGCCCTTTTCTATCGCCCGAAACAAATAACTAAACAGTAGTATACCCCAATTTATGGAGACATGCAAGCAAATCCTGAAATCTTAAAAACAGCCTGTAACCTGTCAAAGGCTTATGCCCCCGGATACCCGCATTCCGGACAGGCACCTTTCTCCTGATATACACAGCCGCAGCGCCTGCAGGACATTTCTTCCTGCTCCTGTGCGGACTCACTGGACAGCCTGCCGGATACGGCTCTTTTTTTCAGGAACCGTATATACAAATCCAGTACTTTCGCCCAGTTTTTCATCTCATCCGGTTCCACGGCATATGGAAGCTTATGCCGGACGCCGTTTTCTTCTTCTGCGGTCAGTGCCCTGTGGTTCAGAAGGCCCGATGATATATACACGGATTTCACTGCCGATACGTCTATCCGGTAGCCGTTCATGCGCGAGCTGTAAAACAGGTGCTCCGGTGTGAGCAGCATGCCGTCGCGCCCATTTCCTTCTTTGGAAGTATCTGCCATAAACAGCGGATATTCAAAACGACCCCTGTGCTCTGCATATGCAGAAACAGCATTGTCTATCAGGCGCGTATCTTCCGGCACAGCTGTTTTGGACAGGATGTCCGCGGCCGGATAAAAATGGTGCCTTGGATTTTCTTTGATAACGCCTTCCATATTTTTGCGTAATGCCTGCACCAGCTGCCTGCATTCCGCAAGCCGGATTTCTTCCAGCCTTCTGGAAACGGCCGACAGCGCGCTCTCCCGCAGCCCTGGGAGAAAGCTTTCGGTGCGGATGGTCTCATATGCCAAAGCCGCCGCATCAAAATCCATGGACTGTACACCGGCAAGCAGCTCTTTGAGCCTTGCGGTGTCCAATTCGCTTACCCAGTCCAAAATCCGTTCGATATAAGGAGCCGCGTTTTCTTTTGCAAATCCCTGTTCCTCAATCCGGCGCAGCAGCTTCATGTAATCCCTGCGGGTTTTTTTCGGGGAATTCATCAGCATGTTACTGATTTCCTTGATTTCAAGCGTTTCCCGCATCCGGCGCAGCTGTTCCTGATAAGCTGATACCTGATAGGCAGACAGGTCTATGCTACGATACGGCGCAAGTTTTTCCATCAGCTCCTGGTATTCGGAGCGTTCCACATGCTGCGGCACATGTTCCATAATCTGGTGTACTTCCTGCGCGCCGTACTGTGCCGAGAGGTCGCGCAGCGTTTCCAGAACTGCTTCTTTTGTTTTTTCAAACAAATCTTCTTTTTCAATCCGTTCTATCATTTGGCAGACATGCGCAAATGTCCTGTTTTCCGGGTCCTTTAATTCTTCCTCTGCCTTCTGCATCAGCTCCTGATACTCATAGTCCTGTATCGGATAATACAGGCTCTCTTTTTCCGCTTCCGTTAACAGGCGGTCGTTACGGATATCCCGCAACAGCGTTTTGCGCTGCAAATCCGAAAGACGGTCTAACACGCCAATCCGCGCCCGGTATTTTTCCATCCGCTCCGCTGCTGCCTGGCTGTTCCTTCCTGCTGATTCCTGTGCTGCTGCATTTTGGGCCGGGGCTTTTGTCTGTCCTGCTGCTTCCGCATTCGTGTCCGAAGCCGCATCCCTGGAATAGCGCGCAAGCACTGCCTGTTCCAGCGCGTCCTGCTGCATCGATTCAAAATCCCGTATCGGCGCATACAGTTCTTCTTTTTCTTCTTCGCTTAACAGCTTATCCCCGCGGATATCACGCACCAGTGCCTTGCGCTGCAAATCCGAAAGGCGGTCTAACACGCCGATTCTGGCATGGTATTTTTCTATCCGCTCCGCTGCTGCCTGGCTGTTTCTTCCTGCCTGTCCCTGCGTGCTTTCGTGCACGCCTGCAGCAGCCTGTTCCGGCACCGGAGCCTCCGCAGACGGCAGCTTCAGCACCGGAACCTGTATCTGCGTCTGCGGCAGGGCAAGCGCAGCTTCCAGTACATCCTCATATGTAATGCGCATTCCCTGCCTGTAAAATTCCATTTTTTCTTCGGAAAAAGCGCAATCCAGCTGGTATGCACGCAAAATTTCCCGGAATTTTTCCTCCAGCTGCGCAATATCCCATTCTGCATGGATTCCCCTGATAACCCCAAACGCATGAAACGCATAGACCGCCATCGTAATCAGGTCTTCCAGTCCCGGGTAATCCGCCATTTCCAGTTCTTCCCCGTCCTCTGGCAGGTCCGCTAATTCTGCTTCTGCTTTCTGTATATCCAGGTGAAAAAACAGGGACTGCACAAGTCCTTCCAGTATAAGCCGGTCGCCCATAATAATAAAACGCCCGTTCCAGACAACACGCGCCTGCATGTCCTCAATCAGCTTGTTAAACACCTGTTTCTGCTCTTTTGTTGCATTTATGACCAGCATTCCAGACACCTCTCTTATTCTTTGTCATGTTTCTGCAGTTATTATAGCACATGCCGTCAGGCTTTGGAAGGCGCGCTTTCTAAAAATACGCCTCAAACACTGCCTTTGCCACCGGAACCGCATAAGCCCCGCCCGTTCCTGCGCCTTCAATCACAGCCACAACTGCGATATCTTCCTTTCCTTCCCCGGAAGCATATCCTGCAAACCACGCATGGCTGTCTTTTGCGCTTGTAAATTCTGCCGAGCCGGTTTTGCCCGCTGCCGTATAAGCCTGCCCGTTCAATGCCGTGGCTGTCCCGTCTGTCACGACGGCCCGCAGGTACTGTTTCAGCGTACGTGCCTTTTTACTGGTCAAAAGGCGTGCATATTCTTCGGGCTCTGTCACACTGACCTCGTTTCCGCTGTCATTTATCACCTTATCGATGATATGCGGCTTCATCAGCACGCCGTTCTGGTGAATGGCCGATATGACCAGTGCCAGGTGATAAGGCGTAACGAGCGTTTTTCCCTGCCCGATGGATGTCTGGATGATTTCCCACGAGGAATCAGACGGCTTTAAGGAAAAACTGCTCTGCTTATAAGGAAATTCGCATGGAAGCTGCGAGTTAAACAGCATGTCCTCATTTGTCCGGGCAAATTTTTTCAGGTTCAGTTCCAGCCCGATTCCGGCAAACATCGTATTGCAGGATTTTGCAAAAGCGGTTTTTAAATCTTCCTGCCCATGGACGGCGTTCCCGAAGCAGTGAATGGCATTTCCGTCTTTTTCCAGCCTGCCGCTGCATGTGTATGCATGGTTTTTATAGTTTTTATTTTCTTTCATAAATTCCAGCAGCGTAAATATCTTAAAGGTCGAGCCGGGCGGATAAAGCCCCTGCGTGGCGCGGTTGAGCAGTACAGACGAGCCGGATCCTCCCGAAACAATACTGTCCCAGTCTTCTGCAATCGTATTCGGGTCAAAATCCGGCTTGGAGACCATGGCAAGTATTCTGCCGGTCGAAGGCTGGATTACGACTGCCGCGCCCTGATAGCTGCCAAGCGCTTCATAGGCAGCCTTCTGCACACGGACATCAAGCGTCGTGACAACCGTATCGCCCGGATTTTTCTGGCTGTTGATTTCATTCCAGATTTTTTCCAGAAAGAACGTGTGTGAACGCAGCAGCTGGAAATTCTGAAACGATTCAATGCCGGATTTTCCGTTTGTGCTGAACCCGACTGCATGCGCAAACATCCTTCCATATGGATAGCTTCTTGTTTCCGTGCCGTCCGCAGCAATCTTTGTCTCCGCAAGCACGTCTCCCTGTGCCGACACAATATCGCCCCGTATGACACGCTGTGCAAATGCATCCTGCCTCGCATTATACGGGCTGTTGATAAATGCCTCGCTTTTTTCCACTTGAAAATAGGCAAAATAGCCAATCATTCCGAGAAAAACTGCCAGAAATAAATAAGCCACAACGGCAAATTCCCGGTTCCTGTCTGAATTTTTCATCATTTCTTCTTCACCTGATGCGGTACCTGCAGCAGACAGAAACGTATCTGCCTGCTGTCTTTTGTGCTTTCCTGCTGCTTCTTTTTCAAAATCCCACGCAGATTTCATTCTGCATGTTCTGCCGGACTGGCTGTTTTCCTTACCCAGAAATTTCCCGACGTCTTTTTTCCTGCGCCGTTCCTGGCGTTCTTCCTTTTTTTCCAAATCCTGCTGGCTTTTTTTCATCCGACACTCCTTCATCTTCCCTGAGAATATAAATTCCCTGGATAATGGCAAATATGATAAATGTACCAAGCAGCGAGCTGCCACCGTAGCTGACAAGCGGCAGCGTCACTCCGGTAGACGGGATAAATTTGGTCACGCCCCCGATGGTCAAAAAAACCTGAAATCCGTAGACAGTCCCAAGCCCCAGTGCAGTCAGCTTGTAAAACTGGTCATGAACCTGCATTGCAATATTTAAAAACATCAGGTAGCAGCTGGCACAGACCATAATCAGGCAGACTGCAAAAATACCGCCCAGTTCCTCGGAAATTGCTGCAAATACAAAATCTTCTTCCACAATCGGGATTTTTTTCGGCATGCCCTGGTAAAGCCCCATTCCAAACCAGCCCCCGGTGCCAATGGCAAACAGTGCCTGGCAGACCTGGTAGCCTTCGTTGTCAATAACCGAAAGCGGGTCTTTCCAGGCCGTAACGCGCACGCGCACATGGCGAAACAGCTTGTACGCCGCCACGGATGCCGCGCTGCCCCCGGCCAGGCCGCCAAGGAAATACAGGGGATTGCGTGCCGCCACATAGAGCATGACAAGATAGGTCATAAAAAAAATAAGCGCCGCCCCGAGGTCTTTCGACGCTGCCAGAATCAGCACATGCACAGCTGCTGCCAGGGTTGTTTTGAAAACCTGGGAAAATCCGGTCGAACGCTGCAGCATGGACGCTAGAAAAAAGACAAATATGATTTTGACAAATTCCGAAGGCTGGACTGCGATTCCCGCGATTTTGAACGAAAGCTTTGCGCCATAGCTGACAGAACCAAGGACGGCGACTGCCAGCAGCAGTGCAATCCCGACAGCCGCATACACCCAGGCCAGATGTTTTAAAAAGTGCAGCTTGTGGATGACAAACGGTATGACAAGCGTGACTGCCACCGCAGCCACGGCAATCTCATACTGGCGCAGCGCCTTATCCGGGTCCAGCCGGTACAGGATAACGAGCCCGGTGGCAAGCAGCATGCACATATTGTTGACTATAAGCCCGGATGCGCGCTTGTAAATATACTTATAAATAATAAGGATGCAGCTCAAAAGAGCCGCCTGCATCACATACGCAATCAGTACATTGACAGATTTCTGGACCGTATAAATGACCACAAATGCATTCAGGTGAATCAGAAATATGAGTTTCGTCTGTCTGCGCAAAAGCCTTCTCTGCCGTTTCGGTGATTTTTTTCCATTGAGCACGTAATAACTAAGAAATGTATAGCATGCAAACAACAGAATTATCAGGTATTTTGACAGTTCTACAATCAGGTTCTCCATCGGCCCTCCTATTGTGCTCCTCGTTTGTAATGGCCGTTCGTATAAGCGCCTGCCGCCTTATGCATGTCCGGCTTTTTATGTTCCAGAAATGCTTCCCTGCAGCACGCTGAAATACGGCGTGTTTTTTCCTCTGTCTCTATCGTAAACCAGAGCCGGAAGGATGCTGCCTGCAGGCAGTCCAGTTCTTCGGACAGCTGAATCAGGGACAGCGGCTGTGCATTGTAAACCGTATTATAGCATTCGCTGCAGCAGCTGCGGACCGGAAGCTCTTTCGCATAACGGTCTTTTAAATAACAGATCCCCCGCATCCTGCTGCACCGGCCAAGCGTTTTTTCGATGCACTGCGCGCTAGTCATAAGCGGCAGATGCCCGTAAATAATCAGCTCGCTGTGTGTATTGCCGCGTGCACGCAGCTCTTTTTTGTTCAGCTCAAGCGGCACCGTATCGGACTCCCACCCGGCTGCTGCATAAGCTGTTTTTGCATAGCCGGAATAAGCATACAGGCTGTGGTCTGAGATACAGCGTGTTTTATCCGCCTGCATTTCTTCCAGAAAACCAAGCTCATCCGCATTTTTTGCCAGAAACCCGTCGATTCCTGCTTTTTTTACAGATTCCCACTGCGTTTTATAAAACTGTGCCGTCTTCTGCCGGAATACAGATGGCAGGCTCAGATATGCCTCTTTTCCGGCTGCGTGGATGCACTGCGCGTGCTGCTGTAATTGTACGGCAAAATCCTTATGTGTATACATCGTGCCGTCCAGATAAATGCGGGAAATAAAATCCTGCTCCAGCACAGCCGGAAGCTGGCACGCATCTTCAATGGCCGCTGTAAAATACGGCCTGCTGGCAGCTTTTCCAGATGCCTGCTCCGGCTCGGCACCGGATGCTATAGCCGTCTCCTGTACCGCTTTTGTCCATCCGGCTGCTGCATCCCGTCTTACCCTGCGGCATTGAGACAGCAGCTTTTGATACAGGCCATCCAGGGCACTGCGGCGCAGTTCATTCAAGTCTTTTTTCTGCTGGAATACAGCTTCATCCATTTCAAGTTCCAGATGCTCTATGACAAACGGCGTTCCGCCTGTTTTAGACAGCTGTGTTTCTATCATTTCCCGGCTTAACGGCTGCTTCTGCGCTTCCTGCGTAACCGCTCCCTGCACCGAAACAGCCGCTGGCTCATCCGGTGCAGGACAGGCTGCGGATGCATGAGCGTTTTCTTGCGGTTTCCTGCAGGAAACGTTCATGACTGCCGGCTTTCCAATCCGAAAGGATGCACTGGCAGAAACCGGGATTTTTAATTTCTGTATAAAATCCAGTCCTGTGCTGTCCGTTTTTTCATGGTTTGGCCGCTGCATGGTAATCATGTCCGGCCCGTTATGGCGGGTGAAATAACCGTCTGTAAATCCGCTGCGGTTTCCGGCTGCAAGCAGTGCTTCCTGATCCTTTCTGTGTACCTGCGCCGTGCCCTGCTCCAGATACTGGCGGATATATTTTTTATAAACCGACGTAACCCGGGCCGCGTATTGTGCAGATTTCATCCGGCCTTCTATTTTAAAGGAATCAATTCCTGCAGCAATCAGCTGCGGAATCTGGGAAACCGTGCATAAATCCTTCGGGCTTAACAAATAGCATTCCTGCGCCGATATCCGCCTGCGGTTTTCATCCAGGGCCGTATAAGCCAGCCGGCAGGGCTGCGCGCACCGTCCCCGGTTTCCGCTGCGCCCGCCAAGCATGCTGCTAAACAGGCACTGACCGGAATAGCAGTAGCAGAGCGCGCCGTGCACAAAGCATTCGATTTCCATATCTGTCTGCCTGCGAATGGCAGAGATTTCCTGCAGGGACAATTCCCTTGCAGGAACGATGCGCACTGCCCCGTGTTTTTGGAAAAAAGAAAACCCATAAGCGCTGGCCACAGACGCCTGCGTGCTGATATGGACCGCAAGCCCCGGAAAATTTTCATGAATCATGCGCATAACGCCAAAATCCTGTACAATCACGGCATCCAGCCCCTGCTCATAATAAGGCAGCAGATACCCGCAAAGCGTTTCCATTTCTTCCTGCTTAAGCAGCGTATTGACCGTCAGGTACAGCCTTCGCCCGTATAAGTGCGCATAATCAATGGCATCCAGCAGTTCTTCTTTTGTAAAATTCTGTGCATAGGCCCTTGCCCCAAACTGGCTGCCGCCCAGATATACGGCATCTGCCCCGGCTGCGATAACGGCTTCCAGCGTCTGAAAGGAACCCGCTGGTGCCAGCAGCTCCGGATATTTCTTTCTGTCCATAAAATCTCCATGTATGAATAAAACAGGGAACAGATTGCTCCATCCCCCTGTTTTTGTCAGCTGTTAATGTTTGCGTTTTTGCTTTTTTTTTGTTTCTTTTTATTCTTTTTCTTGCTTTTTTCAGCGTGCTCCTGGCGCTGGATTTCCACAATCTGCCTGGCAAGCTCTTTTAATTCCGGGTCATCTTCTCCCGAAACCTCGGCCATCAGGGACATCGCATAGACGGAATCTTCTTCTTCCATGCTTTCCAGTTCCTCGTCTTCATCCAGTTCCAGCCCCTCGCCATCCGCAAAGCTGTTTGGAGACGGTGCCAGCAGTTCATTAAGCTCCTCCTCAGAAAGCCCCGGCATGGTCATGGCCGGTTCCTTCACCGGAGCAAGCAGCTCGGTCAGTTCTTCCTCAGAGAGTCCCGGTGTTAACGGAACTGCATGACTGGAAAAGGAAAACCGGTTTCTTCCTTCCGGGAAAAAAGCCTGTTCAGGCTTGCTGCCGGTATCTTCTGCTTCATCCGGGTTATCATTCTGGCTGCCAGCTTCCTCTGGCACATTGGAAGCAGATGCAGGCTGTGCGTCCGCTTCCGATGGCGGATTTTCAGCCGGCTCTTTTCCGCCAGTCCCTTCCCCCTCAGCTGCTGCATCGTCAGGCAAGGTGCCAGCAGCAGGTACGGATGCTGCATTGCCAGACGAAACCCCTGTACCAGAGACCCCAGCTGTATTCCCAGATAAGTCACTTACCTCAGAGACCCCAGCTGACGCATTCCCAGACGGAGCCGCGCCAGTGGAACCCCCAGCTGCTGCATTTCCAGATGGGACTCCTGCTCCTGTGACCCTTTCTGCTGTATTCCCTGATGAAACTTCTGCTCCAAAAGCCCCATCTGCTGCGTTTCCAGATAAATTGCCTGTTTCTGCACTCCTGGCTGACGTATTGCCAGCTGAGCCACCTGCTCCAGAAACTCCGGCTGACGCATTCCCAGACGGAGCCACGCCAGAACTTCCAGCTGCTGTATTCCCAGCCGAAACTTCTGCTTCAGAAGCCCCTGCTGCGTTTCCAGATAAATTGCCTGTTTTCGGACTCCCGGCTGCTGTATTCCCAGATAAGCCACCTGTTTCAGAAACCCCATCTGACGCATTCCCAGACAAATTCCCGGATGGAATATTATCCGGCTGGCTGGACGGACTGGCAGCAGAGACCGGTACCGGCTGGCCTG
>OFHA01001703.1_pt1 | contig 14301 bp, 6 predicted proteins | sample 1521891 | NCBI WGS metagenome assembly OFHA01 (sample SAMEA3504089, study PRJEB24116) | mouse gut metagenome | biome: mouse gut; feature: mouse-associated habitat; material: faeces | place: Denmark | collected 2011
AGCATCAGCAGGAGCCCTGCTGTCAGCAGCACAGGTGGAATGAGTTGGCTCAATGACTGCAGGATCCTCACAGTCAGGAGCACACTGGGAAGAAGTAGTTGGCTCAACATCAGCAGGAGCCCCATTGACAGCAGCACAGGTGGAAGAATTTGGCTCAGCATCAGCAGGAGCCCTGCTGTCAGCAGCACAGGTGGAATGAGTTGGCTCAATGTCACCAGGAGCCTCAAGCACATGAATTCTATGCTTCCGAGGAAAGGTACGGAAAATAGGTGGTTTATTTCCTCGCACCTATAAGGAAAATTGGCAATGTTACTTTTGATTTAAAGTTTCACTGATTTTATTCATTTTATCACCTGTCTGCTAATGTCAGAATCTTGATTTATAGTCCCCAAAATGTTTCTGTATTCATACCAACTTCATCACTAAGGACACTATCTGATATTTAGCAACCTCTGCTTCCTTTCTGCATGATGAGTAAAAGGCCCAGAGTATCTAGAAATCTTTGATGGGGACCTGCTTAGTGTTATGCTTTTATCTTCTGCTCTTTGCTACCTCACATCATCATTCTCTACAAAATGGAAAGACATAAAAAGAAAGGACAAAATGTGTCCTCTCCTGTCTTTATGACCTGAATTTTGAATTCCAGCCAGATGAGGTGAATAGGGCAGTGAGGTGCTCTGAAAACAAAAGGAACCTCTCTCTTCTGCAGTACACTAACCCTTCCCCAATGAATGATCTTCCACAGTTGTCCATTAGATACCTGGGATATCAGAACAGTGGAGCTGAATTGTAAAATGCATGAATCAAGTATGTCACTACCTACAGCAGAGGGGAATTGCTGAGTTCCATGGATGGATTCTATATATGCCTTCCAAAATCTCACCTATTAGCTCTATGTCAAAGTAACTTTTATGCACTAGGTGTAATTGTAATCTTTGATGCTTACTACCTCCATCTGAGTGATAACCTAGACCTAGTCCTGGAAGCTTCTAGCCTCTGTGAAACTTAGCATAGGCCTAGAATATTTTCTGCCTCTCATACTTACTGCTGAATAAGCACACCGTTATTTCTGGTTCTTTTTCATCTCTGGCTGACTGGTTCAACTCAGGTGTTCTAGCTCAAAGCTGCTCCCCATGCTAACTGATTCAGTCTGGATTCTCTCTTGGCCTCTGATGTTTTTTGTTCTGCTTGACCTCAAACTAACTAGCAATTTTTTTCTAATCTTCTGACTCCTTCATATTCTCTGGTTCATTCTGCCTTCACCCGTGTCTTGCTGGTTCTCTCTTCAATGAATCTCTCTAAAACTGTCTGGGTAAAAATGCCTCCTCTCTCTGTTTCTCTCTGCACTACCTCTCAAGTAGCTTCCCTTTCCTTTCTTCTTGAGAGAGTTGGACACATTCTATTTAATCAAAACTTTCTCTGATTCATCAACTTCTCTGCCATGCAATTAGACATCACTTTCAGACAAGGTGCTTCATTCTACAAACTAACTTTACCTTGATTGTTTAGGATTATGGTGTTTACTAAGGAGGTGTCTGTATTCTGGCTAGAGGGATTAAAGTTTGGTGCAAAGGCTGAGTCACACAATAACTAGACAAGAGTTTATTGAGTAAACAACACAATCAAACACAAGCACAGCATGATCAGCTATCCTGCATCACCATGACTGTTGTTACACAGAGAGGATGAATATAATGACTTGATCCAGCACCTCTGTGGTGGCTTGAATGTCAGAGGCCCATAGGCTCATATAATGCTTGCTCTCCAGATGGCTGACCTATTCTGGAAAGGATTAGAAGTTGTGGCCTTTTTGTTGGATATGTGTAACTGGGATGGGCTTTAAGATTACACTAGACAGGTGCCATTCTCGTAAAGTTCTCTCTTTCCTGTGTAGGTCAATATGTGATCATTCTGCTGCTGCTTCAGTACCATGCCTGCTGCCTGAGCCATGATGGTGATGTGTGCATTCCACTGGAACCATGAGCCCAACTTCAAACACACCCTTTCTTCTGGAAGTTGTCTTTCTCACGGTCTTTTCTTACAGCCATAGAAAGTAACTAACATAACCATTATCTAGGTACAGTAGGAGTGACTTCAAATGTCTGAAGGATTCATTCCAAGCTGTGAAGGGGTTTTGCCCAGTGGATTTGGTCACAAAACAAGTGATCAAATTCCATAATGCTAGCTTAGATAGGCTACCCAGAGCACTCACTGATTCAACCAGATACACTTAGGAAATGTGAGTGTTGAAAGTGGATTTGATGCGGCATGGCAAATAAGGTCTCCATATATTTGTTGCTCCTTACACCTCCATGAAATTCATAACTTAGCAGCCACCTTTTACCCTTCAGTACCAGGTTTGAGGATGGGATATGCTACTTACATGAAAAAGTCACACTCCAAAACATACTCTGCATCATCAAACAATATAACACAGAGAAGGTTCAACAAAATGAGTTAAGCAGCACTGTTGATCAAAGGGAAAGGATGAGGAAGCATGCAATCTCTGTGTCTTCAAACTGTTCAAATGTTAGAATTTAGTTCACTCGATTCACTGAGAAACGGACTTGAATACAGCAAAGCATGTGGAATTTTCAGACATAGGCACGTTTTCATACACCACGTGTTACCGGACTCATTATCCCCTTCCTCATTGTGTAAATATGCTTGGGACAGTTATTAAAGAAGAATAAAGGACCATATGATGCAAAATTAAATTTCCAGGACATCTGCCACTTCCATGAAGATAACACTGAAGATAAAGGAGAGGACCCTGAAGAGGTTTCCCTGAATTGTTAGTCACACAACAGGTGTATATTAACAGCATTTATTTACCAGTATACTTAAATTCATGATTCAAAATAATCTTTATCTTAGGGGTTTGTGCACATGTGGTTACATTACTCTGCTTATGTTATGCTTGTGTGTGTATTTCTCCCCTCCCTCTCTCTGTCTCTCTGTCTCTCTGTCTCTCTGTCTCTCTCTCTCTTGTGTGTTTCTGTATGTGTGTTTGTGTGTGTGTGTGTGTGTGTGTAGACTGGAGAGAAATTTCAGGAGCTGGATATCTTCTTCCACAGAGTTAGAAAGAGGCTCTGACCATTTCTGCTGCTCTCTATGGTCTAATCTGTCTAGCTTGTCTTTCAGGGCTGTTCTACTCTCTTAGCCTCCAATCTGGATTTAAGGGTGCAGAGATTACAGGCTTTTTCCTTTTTTCAGGATGAAATTCAGCTTATTAGGGTTCCAAGGCAAGTGCACTAACCCACTGAGCCACCTGGTTGCTATATTTTATGTATATATACATGTATGAGTCCATGTATGTGTGTATATTTTTATACATATACATGTGTATATGAATGTGTATATATGTATATATATTATGCATTTATATTCTAGTTTTAAAATAAAGGGAGAGAGAGAGAGAGAGAGAGAGAGAGAGAGAGAGAGTGTTTGGTTGTTACCCGTTTACAATGCAAATGAAATGGAGAAAAGTATGAATTTCTCATTGACATGAAAACATTTCCTTTGCCCCAAGCTAGTTAGCCTCTTTGAAACATGCCTGTGTCATTGTCACCCCTGTCTGGCTGTACCTCTTCATAAAGACTTCTATTGGGTATTCTCTTAGCATGCAATAGAGAACTGTTATTATCTAGCTCAGGTCCATTTTTTTTTTTATAAATTTTATACGTATTACACTGCAATTGCCACATAGGCTTCTGGGAAGTTTGTGTTAGTTTGATTTTATGCAAGTTTAATATCAGAAAATAGCATCTATTTTATTTCAATCACATAATTCATTTCTTTGAAGAAAGGAAACTACCTTTGGCTAAGTTGTGCCTGGCATATATCACTGCTTTAATGATATTGTGGATTGTATTCTAATAATTGGTATATAAAAGAAGTTGCTTCATTTCATGTCAACTGTAACTAATCTGTGGTTACCATATCCTTCACCATTATTATGTACATTCTGTATCATCATAAAAATTCTATTTAGGGGAAATGTGTTTGTATTAGGAATGTTAGTTTTGAAAACTCTAACGGCTTTTCACTGAACTTGAAGATGATTGCCAAGTGAATTTCTGTGCATAAAATTTACCTGAATTCTACCTTCTTGCTTAGTTCTCTCTAGAACAAAATTTACTCGGTTCATCACATATTGTAGCTAATATTAACTTGGAAACTAAATTGAGCTAGGCTAAAAAGAAGGAACAGTTGAGTTTGGTTTCTGACAATATGAAGTTTACACTTTCTAAAGGTTTCACTGGGTGTAATAATTACATCTAATCTGACCCTTTCTTAATGGTGAATTTAGAGGGCTTACATTAAGATAATTAGCTAGCTGTTAACAGTAGGCAGTGGAGGAAGTGGTGTAAGATCTGCAAACAGACCCTCCTGTTTGCTTTGTAACTTCTCAGTGGGGATTAAAACAGAAAAGAGGGCTATTATTCTTTAACTTGTTTCTGTAGTTGCTGTGACAAAATGTCTGATGGGAAAGTCAGTCAGTTACTTCCAGCAAGGCAACAGGGTGTCCCAGTTTGTGGCACTATTCTATTGCTTCTCACATGCTGGTAGACCAGGAAACAAATAACACAGAACTGGTACCACATGTAGTCATAACCATGAAAACCTACCACTGACAACCTTGTGCTACCTAGGCCATATCCCGAATGTTAAACCCTCTCCCTAAGTGTGGCCCAGTATTAAAACCCAGGAGAAGTCATCTCTCTCTGTCTGAACCTCCCATGCACTGGGTAACAGGTGTGTCATGTTATAAACACACACACACATACACACACACACTTTTTATATACTCTGTGTGTGTCTCTGTGTGTGTGTGTGTGTGTGCGTGTATGTGTGTTCATACTAAAGCATTTTCAGACAATGTGTAAATCAGGGTCAGCGAGATGGCTAAGTAGATAAAGGTACTTGTCACCATGACAAACATCTTGAACTTGATACCTGAGACTGAAATAGTGGAAGGAGAAGACTGACTCCTATTAGTTATCATTTGATACCCACAATTCACCTTGCCTTCCTCTACTTCCCATATCAATTATGAACAGGGTGTCCTTGAACTGACAAAGACAATCCTGCCTGATTTGTGGGTTCATGAATTAAAGGTGTGCCCAGCATACCGAGTCTCTATTGTGCACACCCTGCCTATTAGTCCTTTGGACTTCAATAGGTAAAATGTGAAGGCTGAGGCCTGGGTCCCGGAAGTTAACAATTATCCTAAGACTGACTACTTACTTCCCCTTATGATTCTTTTAATCGTTTTCATATCAAACATATTCACTGTAGGAGCTAGAAAAGGGGGTTGAGGAGTTTTTAACATGTTTTGTTCTTGCATAGCACCTGGGTTTGATTTGTAATACATAACCGTTTGCTCACAAAATTCTGGAACACCAAGTCCATGAGATGAAATAACCTCTTCTGATGTCTGTGGGACACACACACACATGGGACACAGAAAGAATACACATGCAAAGCATTCACACACTTAAAGTCAGTCGATCTAAGAAGAGAAACACAAGTATTGGTTGCTTCCATGTTGACTGTACCTAATTCCAGGAGCCTGTATTATTTACTTTTTGTCATTTTATGAATTCTTCTCACTGTGTTACAAACATGCCCATTTTTTTGGTTTCTTTCTTGTTGTTTCCATAGTCTAATTTCCTAACACTTACATTTTAACACAGTGGTTCTCAACCTATCTGTCATGACCAATTGGAGGAGGTGCACAGAACAGGCTCACACAAGTTGCCTAAGAAAGTCTGAAAACACTGATAGGACATTACAACTGATAACATTATCAAACCTACAGTTATGGAGCAGCAACAAAAACAATTTTATGGTTGGGAGTCACCACAACATGAGGAACTCTATTAAAGAAAGGGTCACAGCATTAGGGAGGTAGGGAAGCACTACCTAATACAGGGCCTGACAAGGAGTGAGGATATGAAGGAGATGAGGGGACTGTTCAAGCTAGGTTTCTCTTCCCTGACACTACTTGCAGTACTCAACCACAGGCACACACATCCAACATTTTCCTTCATAACAAGCAAATATGTTACTTATCAAATGGGGGAGAATTAACATTAGGGATGCTTTTTCTTCATAAGTGTTAGTTATTGGCTCTCCCCAAGAACACACATAAACTCCAGAACTCCAAAAACCCACAAAATCCTTTTGCATCCTCCTCTGTGGTCTATGTAAAGTTTTGCTAGATTCTTCCAGCAATGCAAAGGTATAGAGTTAACTTTTTGTTTGGTTGTGAAATTAACTCTTTTCTTTTGGGGTGCATGCTTTCAAATCAACTTTACTTCTTAGTAATCATGGGGTATTGACACATAAAAAATAAAAACTGTAATTAAACATGAAATATTTTCTAATACGCTTATCTATTTTCAAATTGCTAGGATATCATCAAGATGTAAAAATATTTAGGCTAGACTAGATTAAGAGAAAATCATGAAATGAGAAACAGGATATTGTTCTTCCGGGTTGAGACTAAGCTTAATTCATTATGTGCCAAATTTTCTCCATCTTATATAAGATGATCATTAATATTGCTAAAACCTCTTTTGGCATTCTTTCTCCTCCATTGCTGGGGGGAACAAAATGCACAGTTTACCATTTTAAATAAATGCCAGTTAAATTGCCACTGCTATCCTTATCATAGTACCTGTGGAACTACTTTATAGAAACACATTGGATCACTTAGTCACATTCAAAAATCATTAAAATGTCACTTATCAGTCACACATCCCCTCACTCTAGGGCTAGAGGTTATACAGAAACAAGTTTCCTAAACTCCAGTATCTCATAGTGATTAAGTAGCCTCATACTGAATATGGATGTATCTAAATAAAATACTACAATATTTTAAGTGTTTGAATATGGCACAAAGAATATACATGTATATTTCAAAAATAAGAAAAAGAAGAACTTATATGGATGTATATAGCAATTGACTCTCTGCTTCTAGAAATGCTGGCTAACTGGGGAAGGACAGTTATTGTTTAACTAGATGAAGAACTTTCAACATACCCTTATAAGAATCAAATAGAAAATGCTCTAATCTCTTCATAAGGCAAATTTGATGAACATAATTGCTAAATATCCACAATTTCTTCTCAGTCTAAAAACAGATGAAAGAGAGAAACCAAAGAGAGGCTCTCATATATGATCCTGAAATAGGAGTGCCCAAGGGTAGATAAAACTTATGGGCATTCTGCTGGGGGTAAAGGCACTTTGGAGATTGCTGGATCATTGAAATATCTGGACTTACTAAATGGTATTCTGGTCTATTATCACGGGCACATTTTTAAATCAGTCTAATGTGTATTCATTTCTGCAAACATTACTTTGTCAAACATCAAACACCTTCTATTATGTGAGAACTGCACTCAGTCTTCACTCCCTATGTCTCTTGAGTCCATTCTCATATTGGGCCACTACTACCCATAAGGACTTACTGCTCACTTGCAATTGATAGAAAGATCCACATCTACAATATGGTTTTCTCTGAATCACCTTTTCCATATAAAACTGGGATAGTTAGACTACTGCTGAATTAAGACAATTCATAAGAAACTCGATTTCACAGAGAAGCATTTTACCTTGATACAGGAAGTATACCTGACATCTTCTGCTTTTGAACACCTAAAAACAACAATGGGAGGTTTGTCAGGGAGCCATTAGAATGCAAATATGCAACCTTCTTTCAACATTAGATGTGTGGCTGGATCTCTTGTTCATGGAGAAAAACCCCAGGCTAACTATCCAGTAAACTTTAGGGATTCTCTGACACCACCTCCAGTCTCACCATAAGGGCCCCAGCATACAGCAGCACATGAGACTGTCAGACCTCATGTGGATTCTGGGTATCCAAACTCTCATTCTCACACATGCATAGCAAGCACTTTATCCATTGGATCTTCCACCTAGCTATGGATCCTTTTGAGCATTTCATGCTGCATGAGAGATATCATCAGTAATTTCAACATGGTTTGCTCTATAAATAATTATTCAGCTTGTGATTATAGAAAAGTAAAGAGCTGAAATTGTCTTACACAGAGGCAAAGACAGTGTCAGGCTCTGAATTTCATATTTTCTACAGATTAATATATTATAAAATGCACACTACATTCTTACCACAGTGATGTTCTTCTTGTAATTTTCTCATTAACTACAAAAGAGGGAGGCAAAATTTGTCATTAAACAATGGTAGCCAGTGCTGAAGCAAATATTTTTGTGACCTGATATGCTTTGACACCATTTATGAAAAGCTTTTAAGATGAATATTGATTTGTAAGCAACAAATATACTAGAACTCTTCCTTTCTTCATTCTTGTATTTTTAAAATAAAAAAAGAAAATTTTATCTAAAGTTACTATTTATAATTAATTGTGCAAAATACCCACAATCCTGAGCCCTATCAGACACAAAAAGTGTCATCTTAGCCTGAAGTGTTATTCCACAGTGAATTGTGTTGCCATTGCTGCTTTCTGTCTCTGCCCTAGGGATGCTGGCACAACTCTAAGTGAGCAAACTCATCTTGGACAGAAGTGAAGGGACTTCTCCAAGTATTGACTTGAACTTCCTTCACTGAGGGGAAATATCCATTCCTACAACAGGGAAGCTCAGTCTATGGCTATGCAACATAGCCAAATACAGGAGACCCAAAGCCCTTTGCAAAGGATTTCCAGCTGCAAGTGTGATAAAGCTCTAGAGAGATCAGTGTGTTACTCTACTCTAGATCTTCTGAGGAAGATCCTAAAGGCCCTCAGTTCTAGCACTGGTCCCTAGCTCATGTGCAATGCAAAGAAGCTCAGCATCAACTTCCATTGCTTCCCATGGCATGAGCTGCTGGAAAGACCCCTTAGTAGCTATGCAAACTGAAGTATTACTCCAGAGAGAAGCATGGAAGACACAATGAAGCAGTAATTCCAAGGGACTAATGCCTCACATGAAACGTTTTTTTATTTATTTCTGCATATAAACCATTGAGTGACTCAGGTTTCACTATATGGAAAAAGCCTGCTCAGCAAACAAGCTAACAAATAAACAATTCTTGTTTACTTCCTTTGCAATATGTAAAACTCCACAGTACCCTGCTGGACATTGCCCATGGCCAGAGCACAGCCTTTGTCCCAAACAAGAAATGGGCTGAGAAAGTGAACCTCTGGAGGACCTTATGCTACACATGTATGGGGCCTCTGTCAATCCTTATCACCAGAAGAAAACTCTAATGCTAAAATAACTTAAAAGAAACTCACCCACATTACACTAATAGTATTTCATCCTATGCTTATGTGAAGACAGCCATTTAGATTCCTCTACACTATTCTCTGGCTGGTGTTTTCCAAAGGCAAAGTAGGTGCGAGAGATGCTGTGGTGACAGTTGCTGAAAGCATAAACTGTGTGGTATTTCTCCCACTGTGAGAATCATATTCAGACTGAACCAATGGGCCCTTCCATGCTATGCACTACAGGATGATAGGATTTTCTCAACCTTCCTCCTACTGTGGCAGTTTTTTCTGCAAATTATGTCTTGTAGCATGTAAACCAAGTATCACTATATATTTGGTAACTAATAGAACTACAGGGAAAATGTGCTGTCAGAGTAGCCCATATGGAGGCTGTTGCATAGAATACTGAGAATGGCAGTTCTCATTCCACAGCACTACCAACAAAACTCACACACCAGTCATTTTTTTAAAAGTTCCTATTGAGCCAGTTATTTATTGTATCAGGATATTCACATTAAATGGAAGACAAATAAAAATAACCAGAAGACAATGTATGAATTATCGAATGAGTGGAAATTCAGAAATTCTAGGATGGAAAAAAATCCAGAGTGCCCTTATGACATTAAGTCCTCAAAATACAGTGAAAGTAATTTAATACTCTATTTTTGTTTGCTTAACATAACCACATTTTATGGACACCGATACACATACAACAACATGCAGTCAGTAATATATATCAATTATAAAACTTAAGTAAAAATTCATTTCATACCAAAGTCAACTTGCTGTTATGTAACTAGAGAGGATCTACATTGTAGAATAGGTGAAAAATCTTTTTACTTCTAAAAAGACACTACATGCATCAGTAGTTCATTTTAAATAAACAAACATATTTCAGGTGATACAATTTGAATTTGAAATTTCTTTGAAACAATTCCTAAATAAGCCTGAATCCTAAAAATGTTTGGCAGCAAATTAAGAAAGGCTATAACTACTATTGGCATATTTGATTTCCTTAGTTTCTATTCTAGCAGGAACAAAATTCTTTTTATGATTGGGATAGAATCAATAGAGTACTTACTCTTAAACTTACCTGTATTATACTGGACAGTGTTTTTCAAGATAGATTTAAGCTGTCTTGGTGGTCTTGCTTCACTGTGGCATATTTTAAGAATGTTATTTTAATATTCATATAAAAATTAATCAAAGACTTTGAATACTTTGTTGTTTGATTTCCCAATTTATGCTACATTACAAACCAATAAAATCTATTAACTTGTTCTTCAACTAGTTGATTACATTTGGGGACACTTTCCTTACAACTTCTCCTCATATGGGAGAAGTTAGCATACAAAATATAGCCCTACAAAACCACTCACAGATACAGACAAGCATGCGTGCACACATGCATACACACTAGTACCTCTTCAGCCTTTGTTTTAACAGCTTACAGATTTTTTGTTTTTAATGTATTCACTCAATTTCAGTCTTTGCTCCTGGAAGGGCAAAGTACTTCTCTCATGATACTTTGTGCATATTTCATTGATTATGATGTTACCACACAAGAGGATGCTTTGTGCATCATCAAGTAGATTTCTAGAACTCTAAACAACCCACCACAGCTTTCATAATGTTCAAGCTGCTCCTTCTGTTCTCATGTATGACTGAGTCCTGATATCGTAGTCTGCTTGTTTCTATTCCAAACAAGCATTTCTAGGAACATAATAAGATAGTAACAAGAGCAAAGAACAATAAAATTTAGTTGACACTTGCAGTTTTACTGTGGAACCGTTTAGGATTCCAAATAGAAGTCAACATGTGTATTTTTCAAGGAGTTTCTGAAGAGTTTTAAGTACTGAAGATTTTTGAATCTTCACTTTCAACATTACCTTTGATGATTTTGGGAATTTTCAAACATGGATTCAGTAAGCTATTTAATAATGTTTGAAAATGTTTGTTGATACATAGCACAAATAAAGAGGACAATATAATTGTCCTCTCTTGTGGAAGTAATGAATCCTAATGAGCACAGAATTACCTTGAAATACAACTTTTCATTTTCTATCAAACCAGTGTCTAACCTAGCATCCTGGACAGGAGTGGATGGGCCTTCAACTCTATGGTCATGTCTAACTGATGTGGAAGACAAATGCCCCCTTTATAGAGAGATAATTATTAGTTACACTGTCATTCAGATAATCAATTGAGAGTCAAAGGAATCATTCCGGTGGAAAACAGATCATGTGAACAGATCATTGATGGATGGAACATTCTGGAAGACATGGGTGTCTTCTAACAGCTATGAAAGATGCTACACCTGACAAAAAAGGTCCTTTGCATGTAAAGTAAAGCTCTGTCAGAAGTGGAAAGAAATTTGTTGGCATCCCGTAGTGATGACTGACAACTGAGAATCATCCTAAATTATGTAAACTCTCAGACAAGAGAAATGCCTGAAATGATAGCTCCTAGTGTGGGTCTTAGTTCACGAACTGAATCCAGTAAGGCTTTGAAAAACCAGTGAATCTTAGATGGACATCCATATGCATAGCTAATCCCAGCAGGCTCTTTTTCCAAACTTCAGAGTTGGTTCTTGGAAATGGTGGGTGACTATCGTGTTCATGTTCCTATGAACTACACTGAGCAAGTTTCCAAGCTAAAAAATATATTCATAATATTGTGGGACTTGTAAGACACAGGTCTCAAAGTACTCACAACAAGAATTTGCTTCTTATTTTTGAATTTACCTACTACTAATGAATTGTTAAACCTTACCAGGACAAAGGCCTTTCCTCTTTAAAGTATAAGACTTCTGAAAAGAAAAACAAAATATATCTTATTACAACTATAGAAAAACATTACATATAAAAATGATCAGAATCATTGTTAGTATCAATTTCTATGAGACCAATCTAGAGACTATTCAAGAGTAAATATCCACTTTTAGCAAATTACTTTGCATAGAAATATTCATTCCCTGTATATTTCAAATTGAAGACGACAATAATTTATCAAACATTAATGCCTAACAATATACACACATACACATTTGTAATGATCCTAAATGAACTCTCACAGTCTGATAGCGAGGACAATCCTGACCAGAATAAACAACTGTTTCAAAAATAACTTCTTGTGATTCTTTTTAACTCTAGGCTAATGGTTCTGGAAAGAATTATAGATTGAGTCTGGTGGCACACAATTTGAATCTCAACACTTAGGAGGCAAAAGCAGATGGAGAAACTGTGACTCCCTGGACAAACAGAGCTATATTTAGTGAGACCGTGTCTCAACCCCTCCCCTAAAAAGAGTAAAGTCCAGAGCTGATCTTAAAGATGTTCTCCCCTGAGTGCCAGTCTTTGGCTACAATTAAACCCACATTAAGCAGGCCTGCTGCAGCAGGAACATCCACTGCTCTGCCCAGTTTCCTGGAGACATACACTGTCACCTGATTTCCAATGTCCAGGCAAAGGCAGCCCACCTCAGGACGCCTGTGACAGAAACTACCCGGGATAACCAGTTGGCTAAAGGCCAACATAAGAACACAATCAAAGAGAACTAAATCAATATGACATATCCACAGCCCAGGTATTCTACTATAGCAAGCTCTGGATATCCTAACACAATCAAAGCACAGTAAAATGTCTTTAAATCCAGTCTTATGAAGATGATAGAGGCCTTTAAATGGGGAAATTAATAAATCCCTTAAATATACAGGAAATAGAATCAAACAGGTGAAGAAAATGAATAAAACAATCCAATATCTGCAAATGGTAAATGAAGCAGTAAAGAAAATACAAACTCAGGGAACCTTGGAGATGGAAAACCTAAGAAGGACAACAGAGACAGAAGCACAGCCAACAGAGCAAAAATAATGGAAGAGATGATCTCAGGCATAGATGATATAACAAAAGAAAATGTTAAACCTAAAACAATTTCTGACTCAAAGTATTCAGGTAATCTGTGACACTCTAAAAAAATCTTTTTATGAATAATGGGAATAAACAACAAGTCAAGAGACTACCAGCTCGAAGGACAAGGAAATATTTTCAACAAAATCATAAAAGAAAATTCACCCAAACTAAAGAAAGAATGCCTACCAACGTAGAAAAAGCTTACAAAACACCAACTTCATTGGTGTTCTCAACACATAATCATCTTCCCTCCACATACATCAAAATAACAGGAATTAACAATCATTGGTTATTGGTAGCTCTCAACACCAGTAAAGTCATTTTCCACAATAAAAAGATATAAGCTGACAGACTGGATATGAAGTCAGCATCTATCATTCTGCTTCATGCAAGAAACATACCTTGGCAAACATACAGAGATATTACCTAAGAATGAAGGACTGTAAAAAGTTTTCCCAAGAAAAGGTACTCAGGATGAAAGCTAAGGAGCAATTGTAATATCTAAATAAAAGAGACTTTCAACCAAAATGAATCAAAAGAGATAGGGAAGGATATTTCACACTCATCAAAGAAAAACACACCAAGATGACTTCTCAATTCTGAATCCCCACATTTACAACTTAAATCCTACTTTTAAAGGTGCTAATGGGGTTTGAGGGCCACAAAGCTAGCAGTGCACAAGCAGTAGAACAGATGAGACAGTGTTCTTTCTGCCTCCATCTGCACCCAGGAGCTGGGGCTGTTCCACAGCCCTCTGTGCATGGGCCCTGCCAGGGTGAGCTGGTCTCCCAGAAGTGCTGACACAGACTTACAGGCCCACAGGAGGGACAAGCTCAACCCAGAGACAGCAAGACCAACTAACACCCCAGATAACCAGATGGCAAAAGGCAAGCCCAAGTACCTAACCAACAGAAAAAAGGCTACATGGCATCATCAGGATCCAGTTCTCACACAAGAGCAAGTCCTGGATACCCCAACATACCGGAAAAGCAAGATTTGGATTGAAAATCACATCTCAGGATGCTGTTAGAGGACTTTCAGGAGGAAATAAATAAGTCCCTTAAAGAAATACAAGAGAACATCGGAAAACAGGTAAAAGAACTTAAAGAGAAAACACAAAATTCCCTTAAATCATT
>OFHA01001704.1_pt1 | contig 14298 bp, 10 predicted proteins | sample 1521891 | NCBI WGS metagenome assembly OFHA01 (sample SAMEA3504089, study PRJEB24116) | mouse gut metagenome | biome: mouse gut; feature: mouse-associated habitat; material: faeces | place: Denmark | collected 2011
CCCCCGCCACTTCCACCTGATCGCAACCGCGCCAGGTTTCCATATTCGGCGTCAGACGCAGCGACGCCAGTTGCTCAACGGGCTGATGTGTCGGGCCGTCTTCGCCCAGGCCGATGGTATCGTGGGTATAAACAAACACCGAGCGGATCTTCATCAGCGCCGCCATGCGCAGTGCATTACGCGCATATTCCATAAACATCAGGAAAGTACCGCCGTAAGGGATAAACCCACCATGCAGCGCAAGACCGTTCATGATGGCCGACATACCAAATTCACGCACGCCATAGGAGATGTAATTCCCCGCCGGATTTTCCCCGGTGAAATCAACCGATTTCTGATGGCGAGTCAGGTTAGAAGGCGACAAATCCGCCGAGCCGCCCATCAGTTCCGGCAGCATATCCGCGAAGTGATTGAGGCATTTCTGGCTGACCTGACGGGTTGCCAGCGCCGCCGGATGGGATTGCAGATCGTGCACATATTTCTGCATATTCTCGGCCCAGCCAGCAGGCAAATCACCCTTCATGCGACGAGTAAACTCCGCCGCCAGTTCCGGCCACTGCTTCGTGTAGTCAGCAAACAGTGCATCCCATTCCTGTTGAACCTGCGCGCCTTTCTCGGTCGCATCCCATGCGGCATAAATTTCACCAGGAATTTCGAAAGGGGCATACGGCCATTGCAGACGTTCACGCACCAGCGCCACTTCATCTGCACCCAGCGCCGAGCCGTGGCAATCGTGGCTGTTGGCTTTATTTGGCGAACCAAAACCGATAATCGTTTTGCAGCACAGCAGACTGGGCTTATCCGTGACGCTTTTCGCTTCACGCACCGCAGCATCTACCGCTTCTGGATCGTGACCATCAACGCCTTCAATGACATGCCAGCCGTAGGCACGAAAACGGGCAGCCGTATCTTCAGCGAACCAGCCTTCTACGTGACCATCGATCGAAATACCGTTATCGTCCCAGATAGCAATCAGATTGCCGAGCTTCAGCGTTCCTGCAAGACCACAGGCCTCGTGGGAGATCCCTTCCATCAGGCAGCCATCACCCAAAAATAGCCATGTGTGATGATCAACAATATTAAAGCCCGGTTTGTTAAATTCTGCCGCCAGCGCCTTCTCCGCAATCGCCATCCCCACGGCATTAGCTACGCCCTGCCCCAACGGGCCGGTGGTGGTTTCAACACCCGGCGTATAACCATATTCTGGATGACCTGGCGTGCGGGAGTGGAGCTGACGAAAGTCGCGAATATCATCCATCGACAGGTCGTAGCCTGTAAGATGCAGCAAAGCGTAAATCAACATGGAACCGTGCCCGTTCGACTGAACATAGCGGTCGCGGTTAAACCACTGCGGATTTTTTGGGTTATGACGCAGGTGACGACGCCAGACCACTTCGGCAATATCCGCCATCCCCATCGGCGCGCCCGGATGACCGGAGTTCGCTTTCTGGATCGCATCAACACTTAACATCCGGATGGCGTTAGCCAGTAATTGTGAATTCATACTTCAGCTCTCTCTGTCTGGCGGGCTGAAACCAGCCCGCTAATCTCGAATTAGTTAGCACAGGCCACTGTCATTTCTGTCGGGCGCGGTCTGCTCATTACGGTTTTGATTTCGTCGCGCAGGATTTGCGATTTGCCGCCAAATATCACCTGTACACCGCCATCACCCAGTTTCACTAAACCCGCAGCCCCCAACTCCTTCAGCCGTTTTTCATTCACTTTCTTATCGTCTACCAGCGCCAGCCGCAGGCGTGTTGCGCAGGCATCCACATCTTCGATATTGTCGAAACCACCTACTGCTTCGATGATTTGGTATGGACGTTCTTCGCGCGTTAATGTGGTTGCAACGGCAATCTCTTCATCCTCACGCCCCGGTGTTTTCAGATTCAACTTGCGGATCAGTACCCGAAATACGGTGTAGTAAATCGCTGCATAGCCCGCGCCTGCCAGGAACACCAGATACCACGGCGTGCGGTTTGGCATAACGCCATTCAGTACGAAATCAATAAGACCGCCAGCAAAAGGATGACCAATGTGCACATTCAGGATGTTCATCAGCACAAATGAAGTGGCATATAAGAAGATGTGAATGATGTAGAGAACCGGAGCTGCAAACAAAAATGCATATTCCAGCGGCTCCGTAATCCCGGTAACAAATGTGGTCAGCGCACCGGAGAGTAAAAGGCCTTTAATCAGCGCCTTACGTTCCGGTTTTGCTTCCTGATACATCGCCAACGCGGCGGCAGGTAACGCAAACATCATGATCGGGAAACGACCTGTCATAAACAGCCCCGCCGTCAACGGAACACCGTCGCGCAATTGGGCAAAGAACACCGGAATATCGCCCGTCACCAGTTGCCCGGATTTGGTCATGTAGTCGCCAAAGTTGTAATAAAACGGCACGTTCCAGATATGATGCAGGCCAAAAGGAATCAGCGAACGTTCGCCAACGGCGTAAATAAAGGCCGCGAAGTTCGCGTTATGCCCACTGGTCACCAGCGTTGAAAGCGACGCCAGACCTTTTTGTACCGGTATCCACAGCCACGGCAATAAATAGCCGCCACCGCCGTAATAATAGGTACAAAGCGTTTTCCACCGAAGAAACCAAGAAACTGAGGCAATTCAATATTGTGGAAGCGGGTATAGAGCAGATAAACAAAGATGGCGACAATCAAACCGCCAAACACTCCCGTTTGTAACGTCGGTACCCCGAGGATCATCGCATAGTCACCGTTACTGGCTGCAACGGACTCCGCGGTAATGCCAAGTTGCGTTCCCATCGTGGCATTCATGATCATGTAACTGATAATCGCTGAAAGTGATGAAGAACCATCACCTGTCAGGCCAATCACAATACCGACACAAAACAGCAAAGGAAGGTTGGCGAAAATCAGGCCGCCGCAATTCGCCAGCAGCTCAATGTTAAATGAAATCCCGATGGCTAAAATCAAACCCGCCGCCGGAAGAATGGCGATTGGTAACATCAGAGCAGAAGAAAATTTCTGCAACTTCTTGAAGTTAAACAAGGATGTTATTTTTTTGCTCATTTTTATTCTCCTGTAGGGTATCGAGCAAATAACGGCGACGACTATTCCAGATTGGCGTGGCGCTTAAACAGTTCACTTTCCGGCGCACCACTTTCAGCAGCCATCTTCATCACTAATGCATCGGCAATCACCAGCAAAGCTTGCTCATACAACGACGCCATCGGCTGTGCCGAGCGGAAAACAGAATCTTTTTGATTTTTGGAAGGGGCATTAATTTGCACGATGACATCGACAAACTCGGTGATAGTGGCGTGTCGATTCGTGGTTAACACCGCCACAGCGCCGCCAAGCTGACGTGCTTTTTTCGCCAGTGCCACCAGTTGTGCTGTCTCACCGGAAGCGGAAGAAACGATAAACAGATCGCCAGGCCCAAAGTTCGGCGTAATGGTTTCCGTCAGGAAGTAAACCTCTTTTCCCATATGCATCAGGCGCATGGTGAAGGCTTTCATGGAAAAGCCGGCACGCCCCAGGCCATAGCAGAAAACGCGCTGGCTTTGCTGAATAGCGTCGATCAATTTGGTGCAGTCATCCTCACGGATAGAGTCCTTAACGAAGGTTAATTCATTGATGATCTCAGTGATGTACAGCTTTGCGTCCATTTCACACCTCATGAAATAATTTTCTCAAACACAAAATCTCATGAAATTTTATTTCATTCCAATGCATCAGTATGAAATGTGAAGCTAGTCACAAGAAAGAGAGTAGATTGTATATAACTATTTGAATTTAAGAATTATTTCTCTTTTTAAGAAAGATAAGCTTGAGGGGAAGGTGAAATCAGCCATAAAATTTTGCGGCTGTAACTGCCCTGTAAAAATCACAAACTGAACTCGTCTCTGGCTATACACCGAACAACTGATAACTCTTCATTGTTATAGATTATATTCATAACAAATATTAATCACTGCAAAATATTCATATTTATTATTAATGATTACAGATTTTCCTCATAAAAACTGGTCTAAAGTGAAACATTTTATTTCCCATATTTAAATCCATTAACTTGAGGAGTAAATAATTATAAACAAATAGCAATATTGTTTATTTTTAAAACATCAAGCAATAAAGAGAGTTCATCAAAGATGAGTGATGAAATTTACCTGACCATAACCGGAGAACAACAAGGATGTATTTCCTCTCGTTGCGGAACGAGCGCATCAATAGGTAATCGCTGGCAGATTGGCCATGAAGATGAAATCTTCGCGTTCTCGCTATCTAATAGTATTACGAATACAGGCAAAGGGTCACAATTACATGGCCTTAGTTTCTGTAAGTTGATTGACAAAAGCTCCCCGTTACTTATTAACGCTATTAACAATAACGAGCAGTTGTTCATGGAGTTTGACTTCTATCGGATCAATAGATTTGGTCGATGGGAGAAATATTACAACATTCAACTCCGCGGCGCGCTCTTATCAGCAATCAATCACCTGTTTACTGAGAACAATCTGGATACAGAAACCATCACTGTCAGTTATGAATATATACTCTCCAGGCATCTGATTGCTAATACTGAATTTAGTCATTTGGCATTTCCCGATAACTACAACCGTCTGTTTATACCACGGCAAAAAACTAAAGATGATAATGGCCTCAAAACACTCAATAGTAAAGCGGTTGGCAGACTGCTTGCTGCTGGCGGCATATACAATGGGAATATCGAAGGATTCAGGGAAACAGCAAACAAGTTGGGAGGAGATGCACCTGCTGGTTACGATCAAGTTATGGATAACAAAGGGTTACTCATCGCTGGTGCTTCAATAGTTGCTGGAGTTGTTCTGGGAAGAATGAGATTCCCTGATTTGGAATCATTTGAGCATTTCGGAGCCAGAGGAGCAGTATCAGGAAGACCATTTAATCCCGACCTTGCCGGTGGTCCAATAGAAAACCTGACGATAGATGGCGTAACAATCAATAGGGAAGGTATCGCTATTGTTGAAAAGCATATCTCCAGATTTGATCATGATCCAGCTAATGATGTAATGATTTCAAGGCTAAAAAAAATAGCAAATAAAGAATTGCTTCCTGAAAAATACGATCTGAACTACTATACTTATGAATGCCGCGAGTATCAGCGTTATTGTAATTTAGGATGGGAAACAGGTGAACCGAATGGTTTAGATGGATATGAATTATGGAATAATGCACATACTGCAACTCTAGAAGACTTTAAAATTAAAGATACTGACTTATTTCATCCGGATGCAAAAAAATGACGATTACGATAGTTGAATTTAACGTGCTGAAAGTTATGGCTGAGAAAGATATTGACTGGAGCTGGATGGTGCTGGATCTTACTTTAGCTATACGAAATATTCCAGGATTTGGCAACGTAGCGAATATCGTAACAAAGCTGGTTAATCATGGGTTGGTTGATATCGTAAATGGTGAGGGCAACTCTAAACCACGCTACAGAGTTTCTCAATATGGATTGAATCTTATCAAAGAACAACAAGACAACCTCTTCTGATCCAGCCATTACAGGAGCATGATTTACATTGTGATCTTTCAATAAGATACTCATCAATTTTGGTACAGAATATCGTGATCACTAAAAATGAACTTAACGTGCTGAACGTTATGACTGAGAAAGATATAAACTGGAACTGGATGAATCTCGATCGCACACTATCCATAAGGCAAATACCAGGATTCGGTAATGTTGTTAATATTGTTAACAAATTAGCTAACGAAGGTTTGGTTATTATTGAGGATAGCGGGCATAAGTCTATGCCTTACTACCACGTTAGTGAAAAGGGATACAATCTCGTGCAACGTGAGAATAAATAACGTAGCGTTGATTACTGAACGGAATCACTCAAAACTGTGTTTTGCGAAAAAAACGATTCGGTTATTTCTACTCCTGAAGATCTGCTTCAATCTGGCACTCATGCAAAATGGCTTCCAGTACTGGAAGCCATTATCGTACTGCAATTTACAGTGACTCGTTAATATTCGTCATCCCCGACGCAAATTCTGCGCCGCCTGCACCATGTTCGCCAGTGCCGCGCGGGTTTCTGGCCAGCCGCGCGTTTTCAGGCCACAGTCCGGGTTGACCCACAGACGCTCTGCCGGAATGCGTTTTGCCGCTTTCTTCAGCAAGGCTTCAATCCATTCCACGCTCGGTACGTTTGGCGAGTGAATGTCATAGACGCCAGGACCGATTTCATTTGGATAATCAAACTCTTCAAACGACTCCAGCAACTCCATGTCGGAACGCGAGGTTTCGATGGTGATGACGTCTGCGTCCAGCGCCGCAATCGAATCCATGATGTCGTTGAACTCGCAGTAACACATGTGAGTGTGGATTTGTGTGTCATCTTTCGCCACGGCGGCGTTGATACGGAAAGCCTCCACGCCCCACTGGAGATAGGCATCCCAATCGCTGCGACGCAGCGGTAAACCTTCGCGCAATGCCGGTTCGTCAATCTGAATGATGCCAATTCCAGCGGCTTCCAGGTCCGCCACTTCATCACGTAGCGCCAGCGCAATTTGTTTGGCGATGGTTTCACGGCTGACATCTTCACGCGGGAACGACCAGCAGAGAATAGTCACCGGGCCGGTCAACATCCCTTTCACCGGTTTATCAGTCAGGGATTGCGCATATTTTGCCCACTCCACGGTAATCGGTGCCGGGCGGCTAACGTCACCAATAACAATCGGTGGCTTCACGCAACGGGAACCGTAGCTCTGTACCCAACCGTTTTGCGTAAAGACAAAGCCATCCAGATGCTCGCCAAAGTATTCCACCATGTCATTACGCTCGGCCTCGCCATGTACCAGCACATCCAGTCCCAAACGTTCCTGCTCAACAATGGCCTGCTTGATATGTTCCGCAATGCCCGTGCGGTAGTTATTGGCGTCGAGATTACCCTTTTTAAAATCCAGACGCAGGGTACGAATCTCCGTGGTTTGCGGGAAGGAACCAATCGTGGTGGTCGGCCACGCGGGCAGTTTAAAACGCGCACGCTGGGCTTCAGCACGCACTTCATAGACATTCGCACGCTGACTGTCCTGGGCGGTGATCGCCGCCAGACGCTTTTCTACTGCCGGATTATGTACACGAGTAGAGTGACGACGCGCCTGAATCGGAGCGCTCCACTCTGCCAGAGCTGCCGTATCACCACTGTTCAGCGCATCGCGCAGCAATGCCAGTTCATGACATTTTTGCAGGGCGAAGGCAAACCAGCTTTTCACTTCTGCATCAAGACGCGTTTCCACGCTCAGGTCGATGGGGCTGTGCAGCAACGAGCAGGAAGATGCCACCCACAAATCGCGTTTGCCGACAATGTCCTTAATTTGCGCATATTTCTCGGTAAGATCGGCGCGCCAGACGTTACGACCATTGATAAGACCCGCAGACAGCAGCCAGTCAGAAGGCAGACGCTTGTGCAGTTCAGCAACGTCATCTTTACCATGTACGAGATCGACATGCAGACCCTGAACAGGCAGCGCAGTAATCGTGTCGAGGTTTGGCGTTACGCCTTCAAAATAGGTAGTCAGCAGCAGTTTCACCTGCCCCTGCAGAGCATCGTAAGCGGGTTTGTACGCATCCAGCCACGCCTGCGGCAGTTCCAGAACCAGCGCGGGTTCGTCGATCTGTACCCACTCAATGCCGCGTTTCGCCAGTTCTGCCAGCACTTGCTGATAAACCGGCAGAATGTCGTTCAGCAGGCTAAGGCGGTCAAACTGTTCACCTTTCACTTTACCCAGCCACAGGTAGGTAATCGGCCCCAGCAGCACAGGTTTCACCTTGTGGCCCAGCGCCAGCGCCTCGTCCACTTCCTCCAGCAACTGCGTCCAGGTCAGTTTGAACTGTTGGCCTTTAACGAACTCCGGCACCATGTAGTGATAGTTGGTGTTAAACCATTTGGTCATTTCCGCTGCCGCCGCAGGTTCGCCAGTCGGTGCACGTCCACGACCAATACGGAACAGGGTGTCGATATCTACCGAACCATCTTTGTTCTGGTGACGCGCCGGAACGTTACCCAGCAGCAGGCTGGTGGTCAGGACATGATCGTACCAGGCAAAATCGCCCACCGGCAGCAGGTCGATACCCGCTTGCTTTTGTTGATCCCAGTGACGAGCACGCAATTCACGCCCTACCGCCAGCAGTTCTTCACGCGTGGAGTTCCCCGCCCAATAACTCTCTTGCGCTTTTTTCAGCTCGCGACGCAGGCCAACGCGAGGGAAACCGAGGGTGTGATTAAGAATTGTCATTATATGCCCCTTATGGAATTTTTAGTATTTAGCCGTCCAGATGTTTACACATCCATAATTGGCGGTTACTGTATATTCCTCAAGCGCAAATTATTCATGCCGAAGTGAAGGACTTTCATGATCGAAGTAAAACACCTGAAAACGCTACAAGCGTTGCGGAACTGCGGCTCACTCGCAGCCGCTGCGGCGACGTTGCATCAAACGCAATCCGCCCTGTCTCACCAGTTTAGCGATCTGGAACAACGCCTTGGCTTCCGGCTATTTGTGCGTAAGAGCCAGCCGCTACGCTTTACACCGCAGGGAGAAATCCTGTTGCAACTGGCAAACCAGGTACTGCCGCAAATTAGCCAGGCACTGCAAGCCTGCAATGAACCGCAGCAGACGCGTCTGCGCATTGCCATTGAGTGCCATAGCTGTATTCAGTGGCTGACGCCCGCGTTAGAAAATTTCCATAAGAACTGGCCGCAGGTGGAGATGGATTTTAAATCAGGCGTAACGTTTGACCCGCAGCCTGCATTGCAGCAGGGCGAGCTGGATCTGGTGATGACCTCCGATATTCTGCCGCGCAGTGGCCTGCATTATTCGCCGATGTTCGATTATGAAGTGCGTCTGGTGTTGGCACCTGACCATCCACTGGCGGCGAAAACGCGTATTACACCGGAAGATCTCGCCAGCGAAACGCTGTTAATTTATCCGGTGCAGCGTAGCCGACTGGATGTCTGGCGCCATTTTCTTCAGCCAGCAGGCGTTAGCCCGTCGCTGAAAAGCGTCGATAACACCTTGTTGTTGATTCAGATGGTTGCCGCGCGGATGGGTATTGCCGCCCTGCCGCACTGGGTGGTGGAGAGTTTTGAGCGCCAGGGTCTGGTCGTAACCAAAACCCTGGGCGAAGGATTGTGGAGCCGACTGTACGCCGCCGTGCGCGATGGCGAGCAGCGTCAGCCGATTACAGAAGCGTTTATTCGCTCAGCGCGCAATCACGCCTGCGATCATCTGCCGTTTGTGAAGAGCGCGGAGCGACCCACTTACGATGCACCCACAGTGAGGCCAGGATCACCAGCGCGCCTGTAATAAACGTTGGCCAGTGCGGCTGTTGGTGCCAGATAGCCAGGTTAACCAACAGCCCTGCCGGAACGTGCATATTATTCATAATGCCCAGCGTTCCGGCGTCCACCTGCGTCGCGCCGTAGTTCCCCATAAAGTAGCCAATCCCGGAAGCCACCACGCCAAGAAACACCAGAATGCCCCATTGCAGCGTGGTTTGCGGCATTTTCTGCGCATTTCCCAGCAAGAACCATGCAATCACTGCCACCAGGAACGCGCCAAGATAGAACCACGCAAAGGCGTTATGCTGCGGCATCGGGCGAGTTTCCATCAGACGTTTGTAACCCACCATGCCGATGGCAAAAGTGATATTGGAGAGCTGCACCAGCAACAAGCCAGTCCAGAAATGGTCGGTGACCTGATCATAGCGAATAATCCCGGCACCAATCACCGCCAACAAGGCGCTAAAAGCATAGCCCCAGCGCAGACGGCGCTTACTCATGATGTCATAAATCAGCGTGATGTAGAGCGGCGTCAGTACGGTGAACAGCAACAGTTCGGAGACCGTCAGGTAGAGATAGGCGCGGAAACTCAGCATATACATCACACCGAGCTGCATCGCGCCCACCAGCATATACAGGCCAACCGTTTTCAGGCTATTGCCACGGGTGCGCAGAAACGGCAGAAAAACGAGTGCCGCCAGGCCAACGCGCACCAGCACCGCAAAATAGCTATCGACGTGCCCCGCAAGGTACTCGCCATAAAAGCTAAAGGAGAAGGCCCACAGAATCGTGGTGATGATAAGTAGCGCCACAATGGAAAACTCTTTGATTAACGAGTATCCATTGTAGCGAAGTATCAGGTTGACAACTGACCAAATAAAGAACGATTACGACAAATAGAGTTTACGCAGATAATGCGGCACTGCGTCTTCGGCGTTAGTACCAATCACTTCCAGCTCTGGATGCAGATCTTTCAGCCGTTGATGCGCGCTGCCCATAATGCAGCCTTTCCCCGCCATCGACAGCATTTCGGCATCGTTCATTCCATCGCCAAAGGCAATACAATCTTGCAGGCTGTAGCCCAGTTTCTTCGCCACCGCTTCCAGCGCATGGCCTTTTGAAACGCCGCCCGCCATCACTTCCAGGCAGGTTAAGGTAGAGAAACTGACATTGACGCGATCGCCCCAGCGAGCGTTAATCGCCTGCTCCAGTGGCAGAAGTTTTTCATGGGAATCGCAGGTGAAGAACACTTTGCTGACGCCTTCCGGCTCCAGCAATCCCGGCTCATACAGCGCATAATTGAACACCGCTTCTTTGAAAAAGCGCATCTCTTCCGGGCGATGGCGATTCATAAACCATTCATCATCGCGATAAACGTTAGTAATGATCTCCGGGTTGTCGTTGACCACGCCAAACAGGTCACTGGCAATGTCGCGATCCAGGTTATGAGCAAAAATCAGGTTGCCATCCAGATCGTGAACGCGCGCGCCATTGGAGGTAATCATGTAAGACTTAATCTCCAGATTATCGCGAATTTGCCCCACATCAACGTGGTGACGACCGGTCGCAAACACAAAGTTGATGCCGCGCGCGGTGAGCAGCTTCAGAGTTTCTTTGGCGTAAGGGGATAACGTATGGTCGGGAGAAAGTAACGTGCCATCTAAATCAGACGCAACAACCTGGTACATAAGAAATTTAAACCTCTGTAGAGCGGTTTCCGCTGGGTGAGTTATGCCTGTTGAAAAAATCAACGATAGCGTGGAGCGCGACTGAGCGCATTGCGTCCTTTTCAAAAAGGATCTCATGGTACGCACCTTTAATTACCAACGGCCGTCCTCCTTCGACAGGATGGCCCGCAGCGGTGCGTAGTTCACAAAAACGGTCGTGCATGCGGTTATCCACCACGCGTTCCTCTTCAGCTTGTAAGAGAAGCGTTGGCGTGGCGTCATCACCCGCACCGGCTAACACCTGTTCGCCAGCCAGAATACTTTCGCGTACCCAATGGTAGGTCGGCCCACCGACGCGAATTGTTGGGTCATCAGCATAGAAACGTAAGTTACGTCGATATCGCTGTCTGCTGTGGGTCAGTACGTTGATAGCAAACGGCAACGCGCGCCAGCGCCCGGTGCCTATTGCATAGCCATCACGGAAACGTGGATGCGCTTCGGCCCAATTGAGGATCTGCCGTGCCATAAATGACGGCATACGAATCACGATCCCAAACATTGGCGCAGTTAGCGCAATGGCGTCACATACACCTGGATGGCGTTGCAGAAATAATGTGGAGATCGCACCGCCCATCGAATGTGCCAGTATATAGCGTTTACGCCACGGACCGGGCTGAACCTCCTGTTGCCAGAATGCCGCCAGATCATCAACATAATCATTAAAGCGATTAACATGCCCGAGATGTGGATCGCCTAACAGGCGACCGGAACGTCCCTGCCCGCGATGGTCGATGATTAAAACATCAAACCCCAAATGGAACAGGTCGTAGGCCAGTTCCGCATATTTTACGTAGCTCTCAATACGCCCCGGACAGATGACTACCACCCGGTCATGGTGCTGTGCGCGAAAACGGACAAAGCGCACCGGAATGTCATCCACACCAGTAAACTCTGCTTCATCACGCTGACGCCAGAAATCAGTCAGCGGTCCCATGGTAAAAGCAGCAAACGCGTTTTCTCTTGTTTCCCAGTCTTTTTGCTGCTGAAACATCGGGTAATCTGCCTCTTAAACCACGTAAAATCGTTTTTTTAAGCGTGCCTGACACAACGCTGCGACAGTAGCGTATTGTGGCACAAAAATAGACACACCGGGAGTTCATCATGACCTTAGAATGGTGGTTTGCCTACCTGCTGACATCGATCATTTTAAGCCTGTCGCCAGGCTCTGGCGCAATCAACACCATGACCACCTCGCTCAACCACGGTTATCGCGGCGCGGTGGCGTCTATTGCTGGGCTTCAGACCGGACTGGCGATTCATATTGTGCTGGTTGGCGTGGGGTTGGGGACGCTATTTTCCCGCTCAGTGATTGCGTTTGAAGTGTTGAAGTGGGCAGGCGCAGCTTACTTGATTTGGCTGGGAATACAGCAATGGCGCGCCGCTGGCGCAATTGATCTTAAATCGCTGGCCTCCACTCAATCGCGTCGACATTTGTTCCAGCGCGCAGTTTTTGTCAATCTCACCAATCCCAAAAGTATTGTGTTTCTGGCGGCGCTATTTCCGCAATTCATCATGCCGCAACAGCCGCAGCTGATGCAGTATATCGTGCTCGGCGTCACCACTATTGTGGTCGATATTATTGTGATGATCGGTTACGCCACCCTTGCTCAACGGATTGCTCTATGGATTAAAGGACCAAAGCAGATGAAGGCGCTGAATAAGATTTTCGGCTCGTTATTTATGCTGGTGGGAGCGCTGTTAGCATCGGCGAGGCATGCGTGAAAATAATGTCGGATGCGGCGTAAACGCCTTATCCGACTTACTCTGATGACGCGTCTGGCATTAACGCGAAATAATCAAATGAATGCCAAATCCGGCAAATAACGCCCCGGCAAAACCATCAATCCACTTCGCCAGACGTTGATAACCACGGCGCATTTGCGGCAGAGCAAACAGGCTGGCAACGACGGTAAACCACGCCAGTGTTTCGACAATAATCAACGCGAAAATGCCCCAGCGTTCGGTGGTGCCGACATTATCACCGACAAACAGCGAGAACACCGAACCAAAGTAGATAATCGCTTTAGGGTTCGCGAGATTGGTCAGTAAGCCCTTAAGAAAACTGCGCCCGCTTTTCGCCAGTTCGACTTGTGGCGCAGGGGCAGAAACAACCTCTTTTTTCAGTGCACCACGTAGCATCTGGTAACCCATCCAGCAGAGATACAGGCCACCGCCCACCATAATCAGCGTATGCAGCCAGGCCATTTTTTCGATAATCAAATGTAGGCCAAGCAACGCAATCCCAGCCCAAACCATTACGCCGCAGGTAATGCCCAGCACGCCCATCATCGCTTCTTTACGGGAACGACTAACAGCGGTCTGAGAGACAAAAAAGAAATCGGGACCGGGGCTCATAAGCGCCACAATGTGCACCATGGCGACGGTGAGGAATAACATCAACATACATTAGACTCGCGGGGGAAACGTTTACGGAGTCTTCATCCTGGCACTTTTTTATGCTGCTGACTACTCTTCGTCGTCACCATCGACATGCGCACGAATCAGCGCCATAAACGGTTTGCCAAAGCGTTCCAGCTTGCGCATACCAACGCCGTTAACGCTGAGCATTTCGCTGGCGGTGATCGGCATCTGCTCCGCCATCTCAATCAAGGTTGCGTCGTTAAACACCACGTACGGCGGGACATTGCTTTCATCGGCAATCGATTTACGCAGTTTGCGTAATTTGGCGAACAGTTTGCGATCATAGTTGCCGCCGAACGATTTCTGCATCGCTTTCGGTTTGAGCGCCACGATACGCGGCACGGCAAGTTGCAAAGAGGATTCGCCGCGCAGCACCGGACGCGCAGCCTCTGTCAGTTGTAGGGCAGAATGCTGGGCAATATTTTGCGTCACCAGGCCGAGGTGAATCAGCTGGCGGATCACGCTCACCCAATGTTCATGGCTTTTATCACGGCCCATGCCATAGACTTTCAGTTTGTCATGACCATAGTCGCGGATACGCTGGTTATTAGCACCGCGAATCACTTCCACCACATAACCCATCCCAAACCGCTGATTCACACGACCAATGGTGGAAAGGGCAATCTGCGCATCGGTTGAACCATCGTACTGTTTTGGCGGATCGAGGCAGATATCGCAGTTCCCGCACGGCTCCTGACGCCCTTCGCCAAAATAGTTCAGCAATACCAAACGACGGCAAGTTTGCGCTTCAGCAAACGCGCCCATCGCATTGAGTTTATGACGTTCGATATCCTGCAACTGCCCCTGCGGCTTCTCTTCTAGACAACGGCGCAG
>OFHA01001708.1_pt1 | contig 14255 bp, 11 predicted proteins | sample 1521891 | NCBI WGS metagenome assembly OFHA01 (sample SAMEA3504089, study PRJEB24116) | mouse gut metagenome | biome: mouse gut; feature: mouse-associated habitat; material: faeces | place: Denmark | collected 2011
GCCCTCGCAGCGGCCCAGACAATCCGTACAACCGGGGAGCAGATGAAAACGCTTGAGGGCGCAATGGGAAAAATCAGCAGCATGTCTGAAAAAATCGGGGAGATTATCGGGGAAATCAATTCCATTGCACAGCAGACAAACATGCTTTCGTTAAATGCTTCGATTGAGGCTGCAAGGGTCGGGGATTCCGGCAAGGGCTTTGCAGTCGTGGCAGCACAGGTCGGAAGCCTTGCGGCCAGGAGTGCCCATGCAGCCAGGCAGACAAGCGAGCTGATTACAAATTCCATCAATGCCGTGGAAGAAGGCCGCCTGATTACGGAAAAGACCGCACAGGAGTTTGCAGCGGCCGTGACTGAAATCGAAGAAGCCAGCCACAGCGTCAGCGAGGTGGCCGGACTGGTGAAGCAGAATGCACAGTCGGTGACCCAGGCAGTACAGGGGCTTGGTGTCATTGAAAATGTCGTGGAGAAAAACATCGAGATATCGAAAAACAGCAAGGACGTGTCCGTGCAGATGGCGGATGAGGCCGGAAAGCTGCTGGACTTAATTGAATAGCATTCTGCCAGGGATTTCTATATCATAAAAAAGACTGGCGCGTTCAGAAGCGGAAATGCTTTTGAACGCGCCAGTTCTTTTGCATGCAGCAGAATGCTTATTTGCGGAAAAAGCTGTCTACGCTGTGCTTTAATTCTTCCGGCTTCATGGATTTCAGCAGATATCCGGAAGGATTTAAGGCTGCGGTTTTGGCGAGCTTTTCTTTATTCAGCGTGCCGCTGAGAAAGATGACCGGGGTGTCGGCGAGGTCTTCCTCGGCACGAATCATTTCCAGGACCTGCGCGCCATCGCAGACCGGCATTTCATAATCCAGAAGAACAAGGTCCGGTCTGTCCAGGGACATGCAGCGGATAGCAGAAAATCCTGATTTTGCAGCGGTCACTTCATAATCTTTATCCAGCAGCATGGTAATGGACTGGCGGATAACGCTGGAATCGTCTACCAGAAGGATTTTTTTCCGGCAGTCCTTATGGCTGTTGTTTAAGTATTTTTTAATTTCCGAGGTGGCGTTTTCTGCCCGGATGGCAGCAGCGCCCGATTCGCCCTTTCTGCCAGCGGCAATGGCACCATAGGCAAAATATCCTTCCCCGGTGTCAAACAGCAGGCTGCACTGCGGGTTCTGGCGGTTGTAAAGCTTCTGGAAGGCTTCATAAGTCAGGAGGTTTTCTTCTTTCAGCTCGAATTCACCGCTGTCACCAAAATGTGCCCGGATGCGTTCCATAAACTGCCTTGCAATGTACCTGGTTGCATTCATCATCATGACATTGAGCGTGTCAGAGCTGGAACCGAGCAGCTTTCCGGCTGTGCTGACCAGCAGCTTTTCTTCAAAAACAAAATAATTTTCCCAGATTTTTTTATTGCTGGATGTATAGACCAGCCGGTAGTACACGCCTTTTCCAAAACGCTCGCCGTTGTAGCTGTTGCTGAGAATACGCGCATTCAGCTGGAACAGCTCATCTAACAGCTGGATAATCAGCTGCTTCATGGCCGCCTGCTCGTCATCCGGCAGAAGGTGGTCCCACTTGCTGGCTGCTTTTCCGGTAATGGCCCGGTCTTCGGTCAGGGTATGCGCGATAAGCCATCCGGCACATACGCCCAGGAAATGCTGGATGGAATCCTGGGAATAATTTGTCTGTGAGAGCTCTGCTTCGATTTCCGGAATTGTATGCTTGCGGAAATAGTCGTGCAGGTGCCGGTGTGTTTCATATCCCGCATATCCAATTGTTGCCATATACACTTCTTCTTCTGCAAAGTGTTTCATGGCATGCTCCTTGAAATATTTAATTCCTTCCTGGCATACCCACTGGCCCTTTGATTCGTGATCGGAGTAGGCAAGCAGCTTGTTCATAATGCTGAACAGCTTTTTGTGCTCCCTGTCGATGATTTCCACACCGATTTCATAACGGTCCTGCCACTTAAATTGTCTGTTGCTCATGATCTCCTCCTGTGATGTTCTATTTGTAATATGATATTTTAAGTGTGAAAATAAATATGTATTGCCAGAAAGCCAGAGAACCTCGGCAGGCTTCTGACTTTCCGGCTCCTTTGTATGGGGATTTTTCCGCAGATACATCTATGTAAATTATAGCACATGCCAGGGGGTATTTCAATACAGTCGGTCTGGCTTTTTTGGAACGCATGTGGTATAATCGGCGAAACTGTTCTGGCAGTACAGGACAGCAGACAGGAGGGGTAAATGTTGGAAAAGAAAGAACGCGCCCTGCTTGCAGGGGCAGACTGCGGCACAGATGAGGAAAGCTTCCTGCGCTCGATGGAAGAATTAGGGAGCCTGGCGGAGGCCTGTTTTATGGAGCCGGCCGGGATGGTGGTGCAGAAAATGGAGCACCTGAACAAGGCGCTTTATATGGGAACCGGAAAAATCGGGGAAATCAAAGAAGAAGCCCTTTTGCAGGAAGCGGATATCGTCATCTTTAATGATACACTGACGCCGTCCCAGCTGAAAAACCTGCAAAGAGAACTGGACATGCCTGTTTTGGACCGCACGGCGCTGATACTGGATATTTTTGCAGTCCGGGCCAGGACAAGGGAAGCAAAGCTGCAGGTGGAGTCTGCACGGCTGAAATACCTGCTGCCGCGGCTTGCCGGAATGCATGGGGCGCTGACCAGGCAGGGCGGCACAAGCGGCAGCATGAGCAGCCGCGGTGCCGGGGAAAAGAAGCTGGAGCTGGACAGAAGAAGGATTGAAAAGCGCATCGCAGAGCTTGGCAGGGATTTAAAGGATGTAGCCAGGGAACGCCAGGTGCAGCGCAAGCAGCGCCAGAAGGCCAGAATCCCGCTGGCCGCCCTGACAGGCTATACGAACGCCGGCAAATCCACGATTCTCAATGCCCTGATAGAAGCATACGGACAGGAAGAAGACAAAAAGGTGTTTGCACAGGATATGCTGTTTGCAACGCTTGATACCGCTGTGCGGCGCATCCGCATGGGAAACGGGCAGGATTTCCTGCTGTCCGACACGGTAGGATTTATCCATAAGCTGCCCCATGGGCTGGTCAGGGCGTTTCACGCGACGCTTGAGGAGCTGGAATCTGCGGACCTGCTTTTGCATGTCGTGGACGCTTCGGACACAGGGCGCAGGGAGCAGATGGAGACGACAAAGGAGCTGCTCTCGGGCCTGCAGGTGTCCGGCATTCCGGTTATCACGGTGTACAATAAGGCAGACTGCTGCGAAGGCATGGCCTATCCGAAAATCCAGGGAGAAGACCGGATTTATATATCCGCAAAGGACGGGGCTTCGATTCAGGCCCTTGTACAGATGATAACTGCAAAGCTGTATGAAAATTATATTCTGGCCGAATTTCAGATTCCATATGACAAAGGGGAAATCCTGTCGTACTTTATGGAAAACGCCCATGTGCTGGAGAAACGGTTCGAAGAAACCGGAACCTGGATTCAGGCCAGGTGCCATAAGGCAGACCTGGATAAATACAGGCAGTATGTGATGTAACGCAGTGTTTTCATCGGAATACAGGATTCGGTTAAAAAAGAGAAAGCCGTATAATACGATGGAATCGTAAATGACAGGAAGAAGAACAGGAGCAGATAAAAAAGAGGAAGCCGTATAATTTGATGGAATCGTATATGGCGAGGAGGAGTACAGGATGCAGTTAGAAAAAATGAAGCCGCAGGAATTTGATGGAATTTATGCCATGATGGAGCAGGCTTTTCCCACAGATGAATACCGTCCATACGATGCACAGAAAAGGCTGCTGGATAATCCGGCCTATCAGATATATACAGCGCGCCAGCCCGGACAGGATGCGGCAGCTGCGTTTCTGGCAGTCTGGGATTTTACGGAATATGTGTTTCTCGAGCATTTTGCAGTAAGGGAAGCACTGCGCAGCCTGGGCCTTGGTTCCCGGATTTTGCAGGAGTTCCTGCGCCTGTCCGCCCGGCAGGCCTGCCTGGAAGCCGAGCTGCCCGAAACAGAGCTGGCCAGAAGGCGGATTGCCTTTTATGAAAGAAATGGATTTTATACCAGTCCCTATCCGTATGTGCAGCCGCCTATGGCAGAAGGGAAAAAGGAAGTGCCGCTTGTGATAATGACCTCGAAAGAAGCGGTTTCCAGGGAGCGGTTTGAAGAAATCAAAGCGAGATTGTACCGGGAGGTTTACCGGGTGCGGGGATTTGATGAAATCTGGATGTGAAGGGTGGGAATGAGATGGCTGGTTTCTTCAGGCTTTCAAACATGTAAGCCCGAAAAGGCAGGCGCTTATCGGGAGTCTGGAATGCTGATGCGTTCCTGTTATTTTTGTACCTTCAAGTCAGTCTGCTGATAACTTAACCCAATTTCAAAATTAGGGTAAACAGCTAAAAAAATAAACCGCATAAAAGTCCCGTTATCACAGTGAACGGAGGGCATGCAGGAAACAGCTGGCGGGGAAGGGCGGTCTGGTTTGGGATGTGACTGTGGAAGAATATTTAGAAGCCCTTAGTATTCTGCATCACAGACAGGGGGCGCAAGCCCAAGGGCGGGCTTTAGCCGAAGGCGGACAAGACGCCCGTCCGTCCGGTACCAGCAGCGCAGAAGCAGAATCCTTAGGGCTTCTTAATATTCTGAAACCGGAACATCCCAAACCAGACCGCCCATCCCCGCCAGCGTCCGCGCAGCCATCCCCCCCTGGCATCCCTTCCATCACAAAATTAATCCCCCCAGCAGATTCTTGTAGCACACGCCAGGATTTTATGATAAAATAGTGCTGTCTGCGATTTAGGAGTTTAAAACATGAAATTAAGGAGAATATAGAATGATTTGGGCAAAAGAAGAAACACTGTCACGGGAAGAAATCGAAGCCCTGCAGCTGGCGCGGCTTCAGCAGACCACTGCACGTGTCTATGAAAAGTCCGCGCCTTACCGCCGGAAAATGGACGAGGCGGGGGTTAAGCCGGAGCACATCCGCACGCTGGCGGACTTAAAAAACCTGCCGTTTGTCACAAAGCAGGATATGCGTGACAACTATCCGTTCGGGCTGTTTACAGTCCCAAAAGACGAGCTTGTGCGCATCCATGCGTCCAGCGGCACGACCGGAAAGCCGACCGTCGTCGGGTATACGAAAAAAGACCTGCAGGTGTGGACGCAGTGCGTGTCCCGGATTGCCGCAATGGGCGGTGCCACCGCAAAGGATGTCGCACAGATATGCTTTGGGTACGGCATGTTTACCGGTGCGCTCGGGCTGCATTACGGCCTGGAAAACATGGGGGCTGCCATGGTGCCGTCGTCGACCGGAAATACGGAAAAACAGATTATGTTTATGAAGGATTTCGGGACAACGCTGCTTGTGGCTACGCCGTCCTATGCGCTGCGCATTGCAGAAGTCGCCCTGCAGCTTGGGATCGACCCGAAAAAAGACCTGCAGGTAAAAACGGCACTGTTAGGCAGCGAGCTGCTAACCGAGGCCATGCGCACCGAAATGCATAAGCTGTGGGGCGACGACGTGCTTGTAACGTCAAACTACGGCATGAGCGAGCTTATGGGGCCGGGCGTGTCCGGCGAATGTGAGCAGCTTTGCGGCATGCATATCAATGAGGATTATTTTATACCGGAAATTATCGACCCGAAAACCGGGGAAGTGCTGCCGCCGGGAGAAAAAGGCGAGCTGGTCATTACCTGCATTTACAAAGAAGCGCTGCCGCTCATACGCTACCGGACAAAAGACATTACAAGGCTTTTGTATGAGCCGTGCCCGTGCGGGCGGACGACGGTGCGCATGGAAAACCTGGACGGCAGGACCGATGATATGCTGAAAATCCGCGGCGTCAATGTATTCCCGAGCCAGATAGAAGAAGTGCTGCTTGGCATAGAGGAAATCGGGCCGCATTATGAGATTATTGTTACGAGAAAAGATCATGCTGACCGGCTGGAAATCCGCGTAGAGCTTGCACATGCAGTCGATGCGTATAAACAGCTGCAGGAGCTGGAACATAAAATCAGGCATAAGCTGCGTATCGTGCTCGGGCTGGATGCAAAAATCCGCCTGGAATCCCCGAACACGCTGCAGCGGTTTGAAGGAAAAGCACAAAGAGTCAGGGACTTGAGAAAGGAAGTGTAAAGCATTGGAAAAGAAAATCATGCTTGGAAATGAGGCAATTGCAAGGGGCGCATATGAGGCCGGGGTGAAAGTATCGGCTGCCTATCCCGGCACGCCGAGCACGGAAATCAGTGAAAACATTGCGCCATATGAAGAAATCTACGCAGAATGGTCGCCGAATGAAAAGGTAGCCATGGAAGTAGCCATCGGCGCATCCATCAGCGGCGTGCGTGCCATGGCATCGATGAAGCATGTCGGCGTCAATGTTGCCAGCGACCCGTTATATACCGCTTCTTACTGCGGCGTAAACGGCGGGCCCCCAGCCGATGACCCGGGACTTTACAGCTCCCAGAACGAGCAGGACACCCGGTGCGTGGCGAGGGCTGCCATGGTGCCGGTATTAGAGCCGTCTGACAGCCAGGAAGCAAAGGACTTTGTGAAATTTGCATTCGAGGTCAGTGAAAAATACGATACGCCGGTCATTGTACGCACAACGACGCGCCTTGCACATTCCCAGGGAGCCGTAACCATGGAAGAACGGGCAGTGCCGCAGGATAAGGAATATGCGAGAAATCCGGCAAAATTTGTCATGATGCCGGGCAATGCCATCGGGCGGCATGTCTATGTGGAACAGCGCATGAAGACGCTGGCAGAAGACGGCTGCGGATTTGACATAAACCGCGCCGAATATCGCGACACATCCATCGGGTTTATTACAAGCGGCATTCCGTACCAGTATGTAAAAGAAGCCTGCCCGGATGCTTCGGTTTTAAAGCTTGGCATGGTGCATCCGCTTCCGAAAAAGCTGATAGAGGAGTTTGCTTCCAAAGTAGAAAAGCTTTACATATTTGAAGAATTAGAGCCGGTTATCGAAGAACAGGTAAAATCCTGGGGCATTGCATGTACCGGAAAAGAGCTGTTTACCGTACAGGGAGAGTATTCTGCCAATATGATACGGGAAAAAATCTGCGGGGAGCATTTAGGCGTAAAAGCTCCTGCAAAGGTTCCGGCAAGGCCGCCAATCCTCTGTCCGGGCTGCCCGCACCGCAGCGTCTTTTCCGTATTAAGCCGCCTGGGCATACATGCAGCCGGGGATATCGGCTGCTATACGCTTGGCGCAGTAGCCCCGCTCAATGTCATTGACACGACCGTCTGCATGGGCGCCAGCATTTCCACGCTGCATGGCATGGAAAAGGCAAGGGGAAAAGACTATATCAAAAACTGGGTGGCAGTTATCGGCGATTCGACGTTTCTGCATACAGGCGTAAATTCCCTGATGAATATGGTTTACAATCAGGGAACCGGAACCGTTATTATTCTGGACAATTCCACAACGGGCATGACCGGGCACCAGGACCATGCAGCGACCGGAAAGACGCTTAAGGGCGAGACGGTTCCTGCCATCAGCATTTACCAGCTGTGCCAGTCAATGGGAATCGGGCATGTGGCCGAGGTGGACGCGTTTGACACAAAAAGGCTCGAACAGCTTGTAAAAGAAGAAACCGCACGCGATGCCGTATCTGTTATTATTACAAAATCCCCGTGCGTGCTGTTAAAGGGAAATGTATTTCCATATAAGTGCAGGCCCGACGAGGCGGCTTGCAAAAAGTGCGGCATGTGCCTGAAACCGGGCTGTCCGGCACTGACAAAAAAAGCTGACGGAACGATTGCGATTGACGATACGATGTGCAACGGCTGCGGGCTGTGCGAACAGCTGTGCAAATTTGGCGCAATCAGGCGTGTGGAAGCATAATGAAGGCGGAAGCAGAAAAAAGCGTGAGAAACGAAAAGAAGCATGGGAGGAAGGCATGACAAAGAATATTATGATTGTGGGTGTCGGCGGGCAGGGAACACTGCTGACCAGCCGTATTCTGGGCGGCATGACACTGGATGCCGGATATGATGTAAAATTGTCCGAGGTGCATGGCATGGCGCAGAGAGGCGGCAGCGTTGTAACGTTTGTGCGGTATGGCGAAAAGGTAGCCGAGCCGATTGTAGAAGAAGGGCAGGCAGACGTGCTGATTGCATTTGAAAAGTTAGAAGCGCTGCGGTATGCGCATTTTTTGAAAAAAGACGGCGTCCTGATTGTCAATGACCAGCGCATCGAGCCGATAACGGTCGTTACAGGCGCGGCAGTCTACCCGGAGCAGATTATAGAAAATCTCGAAAAAGAGCATACGGTTTATAAAATCAACGCAATGGAAGAAGCAAAAAAGCTGGGCAATGCAAAGGTATTTAACATTATGGTACTCGGGCTTGCGGCAAGGCATATGGACTTTTCCAAAGAGGCATGGCTGCGGGTTATCGAAAAGACCGTGCCGCCAAAGACGGTGGAAATAAACCAGAAAGCATTTTTACACAGTTACGAAGCATAAAACAGCAGAAGGGAGGGTATTATGTTTATCAGACAGCTGTCGGTATTTATTGAAAACCAGGAAGGACGCCTGCAGGAAGTGCTGGATGTATTAAAAGCTGTAAATGTAAGCATTATTTCGTTAAGCCTTGCAGATACAAGCGAATACGGGCTGCTCCGCATGATTACAGATAAGCCGGAGGAAGGCCGGCGGGAGCTGAAAGAAAAAGGATTTTCCGCCATGCTGACGGATGTGCTCGCAGTCAGGCTGTCCCATCAGGCCGGAAGCCTGCAGGAGGTGTTAACCCATGTGTGCAGCGCCGGGCTGAATGTGGAATACATGTACGCGCTTACCAACAACAAAGAGGATGGGGCGTCGATTGTGTGCAGGATTTCCAATGGGGATGAAGCGGCACGGCTTTTGAAAAGCAGGGATGTAGAGCTTTACAGCCAGGACGATATTTTGAGGATATTCCAAAGATAAGGACGGTTTTTTGACAGTATTCTTAAAATAAAAGGAGGATTTTCCAAAGGCAGGAAGACAGAGCGGAAAAAACCGGGTGCCCGCGGCATGGCATTTTGCAGGCATCCGGCAGAATCCGCCGTTCTCCTGCCGGGTCCGCCTTTAAAGCGTGTTTGAAAAAGGAGCAAGTTCATTATGATAATCGATTTTCATACTCACATTTTCCCGGACCGCATTGCACCGCGCACAATTGCAAAGCTGGAAAAAATCGGAAAGACCCGCGCGTTTACCGATGGCACGCAAAACGGCCTTCTGGCTTCGATGGAACGCTCCGGCGTGGATGTATCGGTCGTGCTTCCGGTTATGACATCGCCGGAGCAGTTTGAGACGGTGAACCGTTTTGCGGCGCAGTTAAACGAAGCATATGAACACAAAGAAAAACGCCTGTATTCCTTTGGCGGCATTCACCCGGATTCCCCGGATTACAAAAAGCAGCTGCGAGAAATCCAAAGCCTCGGGCTTAAGGGAATCAAGCTGCACCCGGATTACCAGAACACGATGTTTGACGATATCCGGTATATGCGGATTCTGGATTATGCATCCCAGCTCGGCCTGGTTACTGTGACGCATGCCGGGGAAGATATCGGCTTTCCGGACGATGTGCACTGTACGATGGAAAGCATTCGAAGGGTGCTCGATGAGGTCAGGCCGCAGAAGCTGGTGCTGGCACACTGCGGCGGGTTCCGTTCCTGGGAATATGTGGAAGAATGGATTGCCGGCAGGGAGGTTTACCTGGACACGGCGTTTACATTTGATTTTATTCAAAAAGAGACGTTTCTGGGGATTGTGGATAGGCACGGTGCGGATAAAATCCTGTTTGCTACCGACAGCCCGTGGAGCGGGCAGGCAGAGTCGCTGGATTATCTGGAAAACCTGCATTTAGATAAGGAAGATTTCGAAAACATACTTGGGAAAAATGCGCAGAAGCTGCTTGGCGAAGGGGGATTCTGAACTGGCGGCTTCTGCCGTTTTGAAAGGAGGATATAGTGGTTATTAAAGTGATATTTCTGGTTATATTTTTTGCGATGATGATTGCGGTCGGGCTGTATTCCCGCAGGCACGCATCGAATGTGAATGATTTCGTGCTGGGCGGGCGCAGCGTCGGGCCGTGGCTGACGGCGTTTGCATATGGCACATCTTATTTTTCTGCGGTTGTATTTGTAGGCTATGCAGGGCAGTTTGGATATAAATACGGGCTCGCATCCACCTGGATTGGCATCGGAAATGCCCTGATTGGTTCCCTGCTTGCCTGGGTGATTCTTGGCAGGCGTACCCGGATTATGAGCAATCATCTGTCTGCGGCAACCATGCCGGACTATTTTGGCAAACGGTATCAAAGCAATGCGCTGCGGATTGCCGCATCTGTTATTTCTTTTGTATTTCTCATTCCTTATACGGCATCTGTTTACAATGGCTTATCCAGGCTGTTTGGCATGGCTTTTGACATTCCATACGAAGCCTGTGTTATGGTGATGGCAGCGCTGACCTGTGTATATGTGATTCTGGGCGGGTATATGGCTACGGCAATCAACGATTTTATCCAGGGGCTGATTATGCTGGGCGGCATTGCCGCTGTCATTGCCGCTGTCTTAAACGGGCAGGGCGGATTTTTGGATGCCGTGCGTTCCCTCGCAGAGTTTGAAAGTGATGCAGCAGTCACGCTCGGGCAGAAGGGTGCATTTACGTCCTTTTTCGGGCCGGACCCGCTGAACCTGCTTGGCGTTATTGTACTGACCTCGCTCGGCACATGGGGGCTGCCGCAGATGATACACAAGTTTTATGCGATTAAAGATGAAAAATCCATTCAGTCAGGCACGATTATATCGACTTTTTTTGCCATTGTCGTTTCTGGCGGCTGCTATTTTCTGGGCGGCTTCGGGCGGCTGTTTGATACACCGGCGATTTATAAAGAAGACGGCGGCATTATTTATGACGCGATTATCCCGTCGATGCTTTCCACGCTGCCAGACCTTTTGGTGGGTATTGTGATTGTGCTGGTGCTGTCGGCGTCGATGTCTACGCTTTCGTCGCTTGTGCTGACTTCCAGCTCGACACTGACACTTGATTTTCTGAAAGATAATATTATCAAAAAAATGAGCGATAAAATGCAGCTTTTGTGCATGCGCATCCTGCTGGTGTTCTTTATTGCGTGCTCGGTTGTGCTGGCGCTGTTTCCGCCGAAGTCCATGGCTCAGTTTATCGCGCAGCTGATGGGCATATCCTGGGGTGCGCTGGCAGGCGCGTTTCTGGCACCGTTTCTGTACGGCTTATACTGGAAGGGCGTGACACGTGCAGCAGTCTGGGCCAGCTTTGCCTGCGGCGTGGGCATTACGGTGTCAAACCTGTTTTTGTCGTATATTGCATCCCCGATTAACGCAGGGGCCCTTGCAATGCTTGCAGGGCTTGTCCTTGTGCCGGCTGTCAGCCTGGTAACGCCCCGGATGGAAAAACAGGATGTGGAGCATATCTTTGCGTGCCTGGAAGAACAGGTTGTCGTGGACAAAAAGATTGCACTGCCAAAAGCTGCTGGTCACTCCGTGACCAGCAGCCTGGAAAATTATTGATTGCACTCTTGCACTATTCCCCTATCTCTTTTATAATAGGTGCATGTAACCAAGCCACTGGGATTCAGGACGCATGCCCGTAACAGGAAAGGGCTGCGGACAGTGAGGCATTTCCTGGGACAGATACATAGAAAGAGGGCAGCAAGCATGGATATAAAAGACATATGCAATGCCGGAGGGGATATTCTGGACGCCGTTGCAGATGCGGTGAACCGCAATGATTACAGCGGCCTGAGCAGCAATGTGAATAAGACCGTCAGCCGTGTCATTCATGATATCCAGACAGAGGCATTGAAGGGAAATTACGGTGCTCCGACGCACCAGTATGCAAAGACTTCGTATACAAGAAAGGGACAGGCCGGTTATGATTCCGTACTGCAGAAAAAATCCGGCCGTTACGATGAGATTTATAAGCCGAAAAACAAATGGCAGCTGGAAAAGCCGGCGTACAGCCTGAAAAAGGAAAAGGACAGCCTTCCGGCATCGGTGTCGAAAAGCCCGCCGGGACGGATTTTAGGCCCGGTGCAGCTTGCGTGGGGGATTCTTGCGACAAGCGGCTTTGGCATTACGGCACTTGTAATGTTTATTATGATGGCAGTGCGGGGCGGCAATCTGTTTATGGTGCTGGCCATTGTATTTGGCGCGCTGACGGCATTAAGCGTGACAGACATTGTGCGCGGCAGCCGCAAAATCGGGCTGGTGAACCGGTTTTACCGCTATGCCAGGCTGATTGGAAACAAGGGCTATATTGCGATTGAGGAACTGGCGTTCCAGACCGGGCAGCACAGGCAGGACGTGCTGCGGGACCTGCGCAGGATGATGAAAAAGCATATGTTTCCGCAGGGACGCCTGGATAACCAGCAGACGACGTTTATGCTGACACAGGAATCGTACCAGCAGTATCTGCAGGCAGAACGCTCCAGGCAGGAAGCAGAGGCCAGAAAAGCAGAGGAAGCAAGGCGGGCGGCAGAAGCAGAAAAGGCGGCCGGCAGTCAGGACGGCCGCCAGGATGCACAGCACAGGCGGATTTTGCAGGATGGCAATGCATATATCCGGATGGTGCATGAATGCAGTGAAAAGATCCGCAACCAGCAGATGAACGGGAAGCTTTCCCGTCTGGAAGCCATTATGCGCCGTATTTTTGAGCATGTGGAAAGAGTGCCGGAAAGCGCGGATGACCTGCACAAGTTTATGGACTATTACCTGCCGACGACAACCAAGCTGCTGCAGGCATATATTGACCTGGACAGGCAGGAGATAGCCGGGCAGAATATTACGGCTACCAAAAAAGAAATTGAAGATACCCTAGACACGATTAACGCTGCATTTGAAAAACTGCTGGACGGCCTGTTTGAAGAAACAGCCTGGGATATTTCGTCGGATATTTCCGTTATGAAGACGATGATGGCCCAGGAAGGGCTGACAGGAGAAAAGGATTTTCAGCTGTAAAGGGCAGCAGACAGTTACAGGAGGAAAAAACATTGGCAGATAGTTTTGACGATTTTGCGGTAAAGCCGCCAACGCTTGTATTTGAAGCGGCACCGGGAGAAAACGGGCCGGCCCCGGTAAAAGAGCCGGAAAAAGAGGAAATTTTAAACGATACATCGCTGTCCGAGGAAGAACGGCGCCAGGCGGATGCCTTCGCAGAACAGATTGACCTGCGCAATTCCGGCGCGGTTTTAAACTACGGGGTGGGCACGCAGAAAAAAATGGCGGATTTTTCCGAAAAGGCTTTAAACAACGTCCGCACAAAGGATATGGGCGAAATCGGGAATATGATTGCAGGCCTGGTTACGGAATTAAAAAGCTTTGACGCCCCGGAAGAAAGCAAGGGATTTCTGGGCATATTCAAAAAAGGCGAGAACAAAATTGCGGCGCTCAAAGCCCGGTACAACAAAGCAGAAGCAAATGTCAATGAGATTGTAAAGGTGCTGGAAAACCACCAGATACAGCTGATGAAAGACATCGATGTATTAGACCGCATGTATGAGATGAACCTGAATTATTTCAAGGAGCTGTCCATGTACATCCTGGCCGGAAAGAAGAAGCTGCAGCAGGTACGCCAGACAGAGCTCGTAGAGCTCCAGCAGAAGGCAGCGCGCAGCAGCCTGCCGCAGGATGCGCAGGCAGCGAGGGATTTAGCGGATTTATGTGAGCGTTTTGAAAAGAAACTGTATGATCTGGAGCTTACGCGGACAGTATCCATACAGACAGCGCCGCAGATACGTATGGTGCAGAACTCGGATACATTGATGGCAGAAAAAATCCAGTCTACGATAGTAAATACGATTCCGCTGTGGAAGAGCCAGATGGTCATAGCGATCGGCGTAGAACATTCTGCACAGGCAGCAAGGGCGCAGCGTGAAGTGACAGATATGACAAATGAGCTGCTGAAAAAGAATGCAGATGCCCTGAAACTGGCAACAATTGAAAGTGCCAAAGAGTCTGAGCGCGGCATTGTAGATCTGGAAACGCTCAAGCATACAAATGAAACGCTGATTACGACACTGGACGAAGTGATGAAAATACAGATCGAGGGCCGGGAAAAACGCCGGGCAGCAGAAGCTGAATTATCCGATATGGAAATGCAGCTGAAAAATAAGATGCTGGAGCTTTCGCGGGCATAAAAGTTCAAATGATATCTTGCATGAAATGATCAGGAAGAGAACAGGCGGCTGATCGCGCTGAGAACAGGCGGTTGATCATGCTGA
>OFHA01001711.1_pt1 | contig 14246 bp, 11 predicted proteins | sample 1521891 | NCBI WGS metagenome assembly OFHA01 (sample SAMEA3504089, study PRJEB24116) | mouse gut metagenome | biome: mouse gut; feature: mouse-associated habitat; material: faeces | place: Denmark | collected 2011
GGAGGAGGTAGGAAGAGGACTTCCTACGGCAGTTGTTATCGGAGCAAAGACGAAGAAAATTGCCGAGTATCTTCAGAATGCATTCATGAATCAGGTGTTCCGCGTGTATACCAGTCCCGACAGGCTCGGTATGGAGCTTGGCGGTTCGCTTAAAAATGTTATTGCCCTGGCGGCGGGTATTGCAGATGGGATGGGATATGGTGACAATACAAAAGCTGCGCTGATTACGAGAGGAATCGCAGAGATCGCACAGCTCGGGGTAAAGATGGGCGGAGCGATTGAAAGTTTTACAGGTCTTACAGGAATCGGAGACTTGATCGTTACCTGCGCCAGCGTCCACAGCCGGAACAGGAAGGCCGGATATCTGATGGGGCAAGGAAAATCCATGCAGGAAGCCATGGATGAAGTGAAACAGGTGGTAGAGGGAGTGTACTCCGCAAAGGCGGCTATGGGGCTTGCCGGAAAGTATGACGTGGAAATGCCGATTATAGAACAGGTGAATCTTGTATTGTTTGAAGGAAAGCCGGCGGCGCAGGCGCTGGATGAGCTGATGGTGCGGGATAAGAAGATTGAGATCAGTACGGGGTGGTAAAATATTATGAGATGCGGCAGGTGTGGGAAGAACTTCGATGAGGAGATGTACAGCAGGATCTGTCCGAAGTGCGGATTTTTTCAGAACAAACGGGCGGAGGTTGATGTAAGTCAGTATTTCAGCGCCAGGTTTGAAGATGACAAAAAGGTATCCACTGCGGCGCAGGCGGCGAGGCAGCATGACAGACTGCATGAGATGTATGATAAGTATAATATGCATAAGCCCATGGCACGGCAGGGACAGGGCGGCTTCCCCGGGCAGAAAAATTACGGTCAGGCAAAACTGTACGAAGAGAAGAAAAAGAGGAACTTCCTTGTGCCGGTATTTGCGGCGATCATGGTGCTTGCGGTGGCCGGCACCGCCGCTTTGTGCAATGTGAAAAAGCAGCAGGTAATGGAAAATTATCAGACATTGGAATATGAACGGCAGACGGCGGGAGTGGGTGAGCTTTTTGAGATAAGCGGCTGGCTTTTAACGGTGAGAGAGGTGAAAGCCATGGAGATGAGCAGCCTGCCGGCAGGGGAAAAGTTGGTTGCGGTATCGGTGGAGATACTGCCTGCGAATGAAGACAGCGAGTACCAGGAATCCGCTACGGTGTATGTTTTTGACGGCGTCTCCTGCAAAGAATATCTGGACAGCTATGTCGTGGAGGATGATATCTTCGGCGGTGCATATTTTGAGGAATCCGATCTGACGGAGGAAGATATATTGGATGGACTTTATTCCATGCAGGAGTCTATGGGGGCGGAGATTCTGACCGGGTACAATTATCTGGGTTACGGTTCCAAGAATGGAAGGATGGGCGCTTTTTATTTTCTGGTGGATGAAGCGGCGGATGAGATTACCATATCTTTTGATGAGACAAACGAGGAAAACGATATTTCCATCCTGCAAAAAAGGGTGAGCGTTCCACTGCAGCTCGGGGAGGATGAAGCATGACAAAGAAGGTAAATATAATATTTGGCGTCATCTGCGGAGTGGTGATCATATTTTGCGCTTTCTTTTATTCCGTTTATGTAAGCCAGATATATTATGATATCCAAAATCCTTATCCGACGGTGGAAGATTACAGTGCGAAGGTTGTGAAGGAAGCACCGGAGGGATATCTTACATATTCGGATGACGACGGTGGGAAAGTGGTAGAGGTTTCCTGGTATTTCACCAACACGGTCAATGAGAAGATATATATGGATATCATGTATATCGGCGCCGATTATTATGATGAAAATGGCGGCTGGCTCTATGTGATGGAGCGGGAGGAAGGATATTCGGCCATTTCAAAATATGATAACAGACGAATACTGCCGCCGGGAGAGCATGTCATTGTGAAGGAATATGTGCAGGTGCCGGAGGATGTGCAGGAGATAGAGGCATATTTCGGTTCCGGCTACGGACAGGGAACCCGGAAAGGGTATCGGATCACTTTTTAAAGCCGTTTTTTGCCCACCGGCGTAAGATTCAGACCGTAAACCTAATAAAAATAAGAATGAAAATCTGCGGGCGGCACATCTTTCGCAGATAGATCTCAGGAGAAAAGATGTGCAGAAAGAGGAAGAGAATGAATCAGGGATTTAACAGTACCAACCAGTATGTAGCATCGAGGGAGCTGATGGACGGCGTAAATGTGGCGATTGCTCTGCAGAAACCCCTGCTGATCAAGGGGGAGCCCGGTACGGGTAAGACGATGTTGGCGGAGGCGGTGGCGAAGTCGCTGGGAAAGAAGCTGATCATCTGGAATATCAAGTCCACAACAAAGGCGCAGGACGGGCTTTATATGTATGATACGATCCAGCGTCTCTACGACGGACAGTTCGGTGAGGAGGGCGTGGACGATATCGCCCGCTATATCAAGCTGGGGAAGCTGGGAGAGGCCTTTGATTCGGAGGAGCAGGTGGTGCTTCTGATTGACGAGATCGACAAGGCGGATCTGGAGTTTCCAAACGACCTGCTCTGGGAGCTGGACCAGATGGAATTTTATATTCATGAGACAAAACGCACGGTGAAGGCAAAACATCGTCCGATTGTGATCATTACGTCCAACGCGGAGAAGGAACTGCCGGACGCGTTCCTGAGAAGATGTATCTTCCATTACATCGATTTCCCGGATAAGGAGCTGATGGAAGAGATTGTAAAGACACATTATCCCGATGTGGAAGAGAATCTGATGAAACAGGCGATGGAGATCTTCTACGATATCCGTGCGATGCGCGATATCCGTAAAAAACCCAGTACTTCGGAACTGATCGACTGGATCAACGCGCTGCAGATCGGCGGCATCCCGGCGGATGTGCTGCGCGCGAAGATGCCGTTCCTCGGCGTTGTCGTAAAGAAGGATGAGGATCTGGAGACAGTACGCCAGCACGGCATCTGATCCGGGTGTGGAACTGAAAACAGCATCTTTTCAGATGCGGAACTGAAAACAGCATCTGAGCGAACAGTGTCCAGAGGATTTCCAGACGTGAAAACGGCTGGAAATGGCTCTGCGTTTCTGACACTGGAAGATCAGATGCGGAACTGAAATAGGAGACAAAATATGTTTTATCCTTTTTTTCAGATATGTAAGGCAAAGGGGCTTCATATCACGATGAGCGAGTGGCTGACGCTGCAAAATGCTCTGGAGAAGGGCATGGCGGGCAGCAGCCTTACACAGTTCTACTATCTTGCGAGGATGATCCTTGTGAAGAGTGAGACGGAATTTGATAAATTTGATATGGCCTTTGAGGAGTGCTTCAAGGGCGTAAAGAGCGAAAATGAAGTCACGGCGCAGATGCTGCGCTGGCTCGATAAGTCTGATATGATGGAACTGGCGCACGAGGAGGCGAGGGCGCACCTGAACCAGATGGAGGACAATACCGTCATCGATAAGGAAGATGTGGAGCAGACCTTCAAGGACAGGCTGCGGGATCAGAACGAGGAGCACAACGGCGGTTCCTTCTGGATCGGCACCATGGGCAAAACCTCTTTCGGCAATATGGGCGGCAATGTGGGCGGTGTCAGAGTCGGCGGCAAGACCGGCTATCAGTCCGCCTTTTCGGTGATCGGCGCCCGGAAATACAAGGATTTCCGGGACGACAGGGTGCTGGACAACAGGCAGTTTCAGCTTGCCTTCCGGCGGCTTCGGCAGTTTTCCACAAAACTGGATATCCCGAAAACGGAGCTGGATATTCCGGGCACCGTGGATAAGACCTGCAACAACGGCGGCTGTCTGCAGATCGTGATGGAGAAGCCCAGAAAGAATGCGGTAAAGCTTTTGCTGCTCTTTGATTCCGGCGGGACGATGATCCCTTACAGTTCACTGATGAATGATCTGTTTCAGGCGGTGAACAAATCGAACCATTTTAAGGATGTAAAATGTTATTATTTTCATAACTGTATCTACAGTAAGCTCTATAAGACACCGGAGTGTGAGAACGGAGAGTGGGTGGATACGGAGTGGATGTTCCGCAATCTGGACAGTGATTACAAGGTGATTATCGTCGGCGATGCGGCGATGGCGCCGGAGGAGCTGTATTCCACCAGCGGAAACTACAGGGGGCCAAACGGCGGGCTCTCCGGTTACGAATGGCTGCTGCTTATGAAAAAGCATTATAAGAAGATCGTGTGGATGAACCCCAAGATGGCGCCGGGCAGAGCGCCCTGGCGGGAGGCGGAAACAGCGATCAAGGAGATGCTTCCGATGTATAAGCTGACGGTCAAAGGGCTCAATGAGGGGATGATTAAGCTGATGGCGAACAAAGGGTAGGTAAGCTGCCGGATATCATAACAGTTATTGACAAAACGGTAAGTTTCGTATAGTTTGATTCATATATGGATAAGAGAGATATATTTATGGACAGGAAAAAAACTGAAATCCGGAAAATAAAAAACGGATATATCGAGTTGTGCAGATTTTTGTTCTGCGTGATGATTGTGATACATCACAACGCCAGAGATTTTGAGACGGGGACGATTTTGCCCAGCGGGTTTGTGGCGGTGGAGTTTTTCTTTTTTATTTCCGGTGCGATGGCGATGAAGCATGTCATGGGAGAGAAAGAGGAGATTCCTCAGAAGATGCGCTATGCGGTGGATTATACGCTGAAAAAGATGAAGAGGATATTCCCCTATGCGGCGTGCGGAACGGTGATTGCGTATATCTGGCGTATCATTTCGGTGAAGAATTTTTCGGCGGATATGGTGCATGAGCTGGCGGTTCTGCCCTTTGAGCTTCTTTTTCTGCCGATGGGCGGGGTGGTGTCTGCGAGGCTGGACCGGTATATGAACGCGCCGCTGTGGTATGTGTCGGCGATGATGATCACGCTGCCGCTGATCGTTTATCTCAGCCTGAGGGCGGAAGATGCGTTTCGGCATTATATCGTGTGGTTTGTGCCGGTGCTGATCCACGGCTGGATGATTCTGCATATGGGAGGTTCCTGGGGCTGGGGAGAGACGACGCCGGTGGGATATTCCGCCCTGTTGGTCGCTTTTTCCAATCTGACGCTGGGCTGCGGTATCTATCTTGCGGCAAAGCGGCTCGGGGAGAAAAAATTCGGAACAGCCGTGAAAATACTGCTTACGCTTTTGGAAGTGGCAGGCATTGTTTTATGCTTTCTGTTTGCGGCCTCCGATCCGGAGGCTTACACTTTTGAGACGGTGGTGGGCTTTCTGGCACTGTCCCTGGTGATCACCTTGAGCGGTGTAAGTTACACCGGCAGGGTGCACGGAAGAGTTTTGGAGTGGCTTGGAAAGATCAGTCTGCCGATCTACTGTGTTCACTGGTGGACCGGGCAGATGGTGCAGGTTTATCTGTACCAGTTTTCTTATCCGGTCAGGATATTGTGCATTCTGGCGGGAAGCGCTTTTTTGTCGCTTCTTATGATGGCGGTATTTTGGTTTATCGGAACGATACGGAAAAAGAAAATAAGACAGTGAATGATATTGATAAGAGAGATAGAAGGAGAACATTATGAAAATATTTGAGGAATTACAGGCAAGGGGGCTGCTTGCGCAGCTCACGGATGAAGCGGAAATAAGGGAACTGGTGAACGATGGGAAGGCAACATTTTATATCGGCTTTGATCCGACGGCGGACTCTCTGCATGTGGGGCATTTTATGGCGCTCTGTCTGATGAAGCGGCTGCAGATGGCGGGAAATAAGCCGATCGCGCTGATCGGCGGCGGTACGGGTATGATCGGCGATCCTTCCGGCAGGACGGATATGCGGAATATGATGACCATGGAGATGATCGACCATAACTGTGAGTGTTTTAAGAGACAGATGAGCCGCTTTATTGAGTTCGGAGAAGGAAAGGCGATGATGGTAAACAACGCCGAGTGGCTCAGGGATCTCAACTACATTGAGTTTATCCGGGATATCGGCGCCTGCTTCTCCGTCAATACGATGCTGCGGGCGGAGTGCTATAAGCAGAGAATGGAAAAAGGCTTAAGTTTTCTGGAGTTTAACTACATGATTATGCAGTCCTATGATTTTCTCGAGCTGTACAAGCGTTACGGCTGTAATATGCAGTTCGGCGGGGATGATCAGTGGAGCAATATGCTGGGCGGTACCGAGCTGATCCGGAAAAAACTGGGGAAAGATGCCTATGCGATGACCATCACCCTTTTGATGAATTCTGAGGGGAAGAAGATGGGCAAGACGCAGAAAGGCGCCGTGTGGCTTGATCCCAATAAGACCACGCCCTACGAGTTCTACCAGTACTGGAGAAATATCGGGGATGCGGATGTGCTCAAATGTCTGCGGATGCTGACCTTCCTGCCTATCGAGCAGATTGATGAGATGGATAAATGGGAGGGCAGCCAGTTAAACGAGGCGAAGGATATTCTGGCTTACGAACTGACCAATCTGGTGCACGGCGAAGAGGAGGCAGGGAAGGCAAAGGAGGCTTCTAAGGGGCTTTTTGGCGGCAGCGGCAGTATAGAAAATATGCCGAAGGCGCAGCTTACCGAGGACAATTTCCAGGACGGCAAAATCGATCTGATCGGTATGCTGACGGCTTCCGGGCTGGTTTCTTCACGCTCCGAGGGACGGCGTGCCATCGAGCAGGGCGGTGTCAGTGTGAATGATGAAAAGGTGACGGATATCAAGGCCTGCTACGACATAAATGTGTTTGAGGGGGACGGCATCATCTTAAAGAGGGGAAAGAAGAACTTTAAGAGAGTAGTGCTGCAGCCATAGGATAAAGGAAAGCCGGAGGAGAGAAAATGGATCGGATCGCGCTTTTGATCCCTTGTTATAATGAGGCGAAAACCATCGGAAAGGTGATTGCCGACGCAAAAAAATATATACCGGAAGCGGTCATTTATGTCTATGACAATAATTCTACCGACGATACGGCGGCCATCGCAAAAGAGGCGGGCGCCGTGGTGCGGCATGAGTATCAGCAGGGGAAAGGCAATGTGATAAGGCGGATGTTCCGGGAGATTGACGCCGAGTGCTATATTATGACGGACGGGGATGATACCTATCCGCTGGAGTACGCGAGAGAGATGGCGGCGAAGGTGTTGGAAGAGCAGACGGACATGGTGGTGGGAGACAGGCTCTCCTCCACCTACTTTACGGAGAATAAGCGTCCTTTTCACAATATGGGAAATTCCCTTGTGCGCATGGCAATCAACAGGATTTTCTCCTGTGATATCAAGGATATCATGACGGGCTACCGGGCGTTCAGCTACAGCTTCGCAAAGACTTTTCCGATTCTCTCAAGGGGATTTGAGATCGAAACGGAGATGACGATCCATGCGGTGAATAATAATATGGCGATCGACAATGTGATCGTGGAGTATAGGGACAGGCCTGTGGGGAGCGTTTCCAAGCTGAATACCTATTCGGACGGGATGAAGGTGCTGGGGACCATCGGGAGGCTGTTTCGGAATTATCAGCCATTTAAGTTTTTTACGCTGATCAGTGTGATGCTGGCGCTGCTCTCCATTGGTTTTTTAATCCCGGTGCTGGTAACTTATTTTGAGACAGGGCTGGTGGATCGCTTTCCTACGCTGTTTGTCTGCTGTTTTGTGATGCTGGCGGCATTGCAAGCATTTTTTGCAGGGCTGATATTATCCAGCAATGCGATTAAGAGCAGGCGGGACTTTGAGTTTCAGTTGAATCTGGTGGAGCTGATCAGGAATAAAGATGGAAAAGGGACGAATGAGGGAGCGGAAAAATAAGAGGATAACGGATTATGTGGAACAGGGCATATGCCTTGTTCTTTTGGTGTTTTCGGTGCTGGCTGCGGTAAAGACGATTTTTGTCAGCCTGGATATCGATGAGAGTTATGCGCTTGCGGTGGGATACCGTCTGGCAGCGGGGGAGAAGTTGTTTCTGGATCTCTGGGAATCCCATCAGCTCGGCGGGATATTTCCGGCGCCGTTTCTGTGGTTGTATCTGAAGCTTGCAGGCACCGCGGATTATCTTGTGGTCTATGCCAGAGTGATCGGTACGCTGGTCCATATCATAACGGGTGTAATTTTATATAGGACGGCCAGAGGGGCGGGCAATATGAAGAAGACTTTTTCCCTTCTGCTTGTTTTTCTGCATTTGAATTTTCTGCCCAAGTGGGTGCAGTGTCCCGAGTTTGAATTGCAGCAGTACTGGTGTATTCTGCTGATCTTTTTGTGCTTTTACCGGTATTATCACGGAGAGCGGGAAAAAAAGGGGTATCTCGCGGCGGCGGGAATCCTGCTGGTGATGCAGATGTTTTCCTATCCTGCGCTGATCCTGCTTTATCCGGTATATCTTTTGGGGATTTTGTGGTGCGGAAAGAGGGATGGAAGAAGGGAAGAAAAGGGCAAAAGGATCTTCTGGGAAGGGACGCTTTTTACTGTGGGCGCGGCTATTCCGGGTTTGGCTTTTCTGGCGTATCTGTGCAGTTATATGATGCCGCGAAAGTTTTTTTTCTATGTCGGCCAGATTTTTCAGGATGAGTCCCATACGCTGGTTGAGGGCGCCGTGAAGTGGAAAATTTTCGGCGTGCAGTTTCTGGAAATTCTGCTGCCGGTGGTATTTGTTATGGGGGTATCCGTTCTGGCGGGATTTCTGCTCGGTTTCTGCAAGGAGAAATCACTGGAAAAGAAGGACCGGTGGAAGGAGACCGTATATCTGGGCGCGGCTCTTTTACTTTTGGCAATGGGTATCTGGCAGGGAGCGGGCTGTCTTTTTTTCAATGAAAACCAGTTCTTTATGACATGGCGGTTTTTTGCCGTCTCCCTGATGGGACTTTTGCTGTATTCGGCGAAGAAAACGGAAGAAAACAGAATATGTCTGTGGTTCGGGATACTGCCCGGGTTTATGACACTTCTGTCAGTTCTCATTATGACGAATATGGATGTAAATACTTCCATGTCTAAGATGTATATCGGCGTGATTGCGGCAGTCTGGATGCTGGGCAGCCGTTATGAGACGGTGGTTGAGGAGCCGGATATGCCGGTTTCCACAAGAGGTACCGTAAAAGTATGGAATGTCCAGAAGACGATGCGCTGGGAGCGGGGGCTTGTGTGGGCGGGCGTACTGGCGGTGATTTTCGGGCTGCTTGTCTGTAAACTGGTGCAGATGCGGGTTTCCGGCTGTATGGAAGTCACGCTCCTTGCGCCGATGAAAAAAATCAGGGCGGGGGCTGCTAAGGGAATTTATATGGTGGAAGATACGGCAATCGTGCTGGAGGATGATTACCAGGTGCTGACCGGGGCGCTTTTGCCGGAGGATAGGCTTTTGTATATCGGCAGCGAAAATGTGGTATACCTCTGGACAGAGGCACAGATCGCGACGCCCTCCACCCAGGGGACGAATGCCTATAATGAGATGTTTATCCGTTACTATGAGGTGCATCCGGAGAAAGTGCCGACGGTGATTGCGGTGGATAAAGAACTGGGGGTAAATCCGGTATACTATAATTCACCGCAGAATCATATCATATTTGAGTGGATGGAGCAGATGGGGTATCGGGAAGTGCTGGATGCCTCCTATCTGAAGCTGTATAAAAAGGAATAAGTATTCGGGATAACGGGATATGGGTGAGATGCCATGCTTATTTGGCAGGGACAGGCGGATTGATTGATGTGCGGCAGGATATCGCGGCAAAATTTGTGTGATTCCGAAAGGGGCAAAAAAGATGGCAAATGCGAACATCACGAAAAGAGAACTGGCGGAAAGCCTGAAAAGACTGGTTTCCGAGCGGCTTTTTGAGCATGTGACGGTGGGGGATATCGTAAAAGAATGCGGCGTGAACAGGCAGACTTTTTACTATCATTTCAGTGATAAATACGAACTGCTGGACTGGATCTACTATAACGAGACCTTTGTGCCGCTGACTGCCGATATATCCTTTGGAAACTGGGATGAAAAGCTGTATGAACTGCTGCGGATCATGCGCAGGAATAAGGCTTTTTATATGAATACGATCAAGTGTTCCAACAATTTTTTTGAGGAGTATCTGCTGAAGATGCTGACCACGCTGTTTGAGACGGCGGTGGAGGATCTGGACGTGAGAGGGCAGCTTTCGGCGGATAAGAAGATGCTGGCTTCCAAAATATTTGCCCATGGGCTGACAGGTGTTGTCATCGAGTGGGCGATGGGCGGCATGAAGGGGGATGAAAAGGCCCTTGCCCAAAATATGAAGGAGTTGGTGGGAAATATCGAACGATTATCTTACTACATATATCAGTATAAAAAAGACGTGGTTACGGAAACAGTGATTCCATCCATTCCATCAATTCTGCCGGAGATTCTTCCGGGAAGAGAAGCCTGAATTTGTCACAGTTTTCCCTTGTGAAAGAGACCGGGCTGTCCAAATGGAACATCCGCTTATAATTTTTCAGAATATGGTCTGCCGCCCTGGGGGTGAGCGGGCCTTTTTTGCGTTGTTTTAAATGTTGGAGCTGCATTTCAAAGAAAGAAGTTTTCATATTCTGATTTAAACTCATGTCGTTTCCTCATTTCTTCGCTGATTTCAGCGGTTTTGATTCTCATGATTTGCTTTCCATGACAAATTGTCATTAGGAAAGATTGTTCTTATGACAAATTGTCATTATGATAGAATGCCATACATTTACCATACCCGACAACTTCTTTTTGAGAAACAGACAAAATCCTTTGTTTGACAAAAAACAGGACAAACAGGAAATTTTGTCTAAAGACAGAAAGGAGGGAAAGAGATATCTTGTTAAAAGACAAAAGCATTTGAGAGGTGGAAACAGCGTATGAAGTTATCGGAAGCGGAAAACAGGGCGGCGCGGGAAGAGGCGGCCCGCAGGGTAAGAGAAAAACTGGAAAACCGGGAGAAGCGTCTGGAGGATCTCAGAAAAGGAAAGACTTCCCTGCCGGAGGGGATTGTCAGACAGAGGGAGAAGATTATGAAGATCTTTCTTATGCTGGCGGTGATCTGCGCTTTCTGTATTCCTTTTATCAAAGTGAACTACGATCTGACGGCATACCTGCCGGATGACATGGAATCCAAAAAGGCGATCAATATTATGGAGGAGGAGTTCGGCTATCCCGGGACGGCGCGGATCATGATAGAGAATGTGACGCCCTATGAGGCGCAGCTTTATCAGGAGATGCTGGAAAATGTGGACGGCGTGGATATGGTGTCGTGGATTGGCAGCGATATCTATATGTCGGGAGAGTTTATTGATATTGCGGGACAGACGGATTATTACAGGGACAACTGCGCCGTGATGGATGTGACTTTTACGGAGGGGGACACATCGGAGCTGACGGGCGCGGCGCTGGATGAGATCAGTGCCATTCTCGGGGAAAAGGGGCATTACGGCGGCCCGGCGGTGGAGAACAAGTCGCTGCAGGAGACGCTGAATGTGCAGATCGCGATTATCACGGCGATCGCCATCGTACTGATCTTTTTGATCTTGTGCGCCACAACGGATTCCTGGGCGGAGCCCTTCCTGTTTTTGATCGTTATGGGCGTGGCGATCGTGATCAATATGGGGAGCAATATTCTGCGGGGGGAGATATCCTTTATCAGCAATTCGGTGGCGGCGGTGCTGCAGCTTGCGATCTCCATAGATTATTCGATTTTCCTTTTACATACGTTTATGCGGGAGAAGGAGAAAGAGCCTGACAAGGAGAAGGCGATGGCAAATGCCATACGGCACGCGGCGGTGTCGGTGCTCTCAAGCGGGATGACCACCTTTGTGGGATTTATGGCACTGTTTTTCATGCGTTTTCTGATCGGGCAGGATCTGGGGTTTGTGCTGGGCAAGAGCATTATCAGCAGTATCGTGACGGTGCTTCTGTTTATGCCCGCATTGATTCTGCGGTTTGACGCCCTGATCGCGAGGACGCAGCATAAGATTATCATGCCCTCCTTCAAACGGGCATCTGCCGCGGTATTTAAACTTCGCTATGTTGTCGTAGTCTTTATTGCCATTGTCTTTCTGCCCACTTACCTGATGCAGAATTCCAATGTCAATACCTACGGAAACAGTGCCTTAGGCGCCAGCGTGGGAACGGTGGTGTACGACGATGAGCAGCTTATCGAATCGAAGTTCGGGCGCAGCAACCTTTATCTTGTGCTGGTGCCCAACGGTTCCCCGGTGACGGAGCGGGAACTGGCGGGAGAGCTGAAGGAATTAAGTTATGTCAGGAGCGTGACGGCGCTGTCGGATATTCTGCCGAGGGGCGTGCCGGAGCAGATTGTACCCTCCGGTGTGACGGATCTTCTGAGAAAAGAACATTACACGAGGATGCTGGTGTTTACCAGGACAAAATCGGAGAGCGATCTGGCTTTTGAGACATCGGATGAGATTCAGGCGATCGTGAAAGGGTACTATCCCAAAGAAGCCTATGTGGTGGGCAATACGCCCTCCACCCAGGACCTGAAAGTTATCTGCGACGCGGATTACGCCATGGTCAACGCATTCTCGCTGGTGGGTGTGGCGCTGGTGGTGATTGTCGCCTTCCAGTCCCTGCTTCTGGCGGTGGTTGCCATCGTGCCGATCAGCGCGGCGATCTGTATCAATCTGGCCATTCCGTATTTGCAGGGCAAGGTGTTTATGTTTGCGGCGATGGTGGTGGTGAGCTGTATCCAGCTTGGCGCGACGGTGGATTACTCGATCCTTCTGATCAACAATTATCTGGACAGACGGGAGAAGATGAAACCGAAAAAGGCGGCGCTGGGGGCGCTGCAGGCGAGTATGCTTTCCGTTTTAACATCCGGTACGATTCTGACCGTTGCGGGCTACGCGATTTACTTCGTGGTTTCCGTGGAGGCAATCAAGGATATCGGCCATATGCTGGGGCGGGGCGCCATTCTGAGCATGGGCTTTGTACTGCTGGCGGTGCCGGGGCTGATGACGATGCTGGATAAACAGATTATGAAAGAGCGGGAGATCCGCAATCGGATGATGGAAAAGAAACGTGCAAAAAAGGAAGCGAGACAGGAAAGGAATCAGAAGGATGAGAGCCGTATCGCGAAGAGGCGCAGAGAGACGGAAAAAGAGGATTCGCTGATTCTGCGGCGGCTGGAAAAGATAGAGTACGGGATTATCGTGCGGAAAATGAAAGAAGCGAAGAAGCAGGAGAAGCTTGATCGGCTGCAGGAGGAAAAAAAGCGGAAGGAGCTGGAAATATATGAAACAGAGGCGAAGGATGGGGAAAGAAAGCAGGAGGACACGGATCATGAGGAATCATAGAAGGCTGGTGAAGATAACAGCGGCGGTTTTGCCGGTGATGATAACGGCAGGGGCGGTTTGTACCCCTCTGCAGGCGAAAGCGCCGAAGGTGGAGATTGATGAGTCCATGTATGTGAATATGGACCATTACGGGGAGATTGACGATATCAGTGTAGTCAAGGGGTGTTTTTTGAATGGCAACACGGTTATCGAGGATTATGGCGAGTATGATGAAATCATCAATATGAGCGATCGAACGGAGCCGGTGGTGGAAGAGGGGAAAGTGACATGGAATCTGGAACAGGCGGAAAAGCAGTATTTTTACTATGAATGTAAATCCGAGAACCTGAAAACAAAAGTGCCCTGGGATATCGATGTCTCCTACCGCTTAAACGGAGTGGAAGCAAGAGGCGAGGAACTTGGCGGGGCGGAGGGGCTTGTGACCACGCTGATCCATGTGACGCCGAAGGAGGATATCGCTGATTACTATAAAAACAATATGATTCTGATCTGCGGGACCATGGTGGATATGAAGGATACGCTGAGCATTGATGCGCCGGGGGCGCAGCTTCAGACGCTGGGGACGGAGAAGGCGGCGATTTTCTTATCCCTCCCCGGAGAGGAAAGCGAGTTCCGGGTGGATATCGGCACGAACAGGTATGAAAGCATGGGGATATTCTTTATGGTGGTTCCGGCTACGCTGGATTCCCTGGAGATCGTCAACGATGTGCGGGAGGTCCGGGACACGGTGGAGGATTCCGTGGATGCCATGGACGGCGCCCTGGATGTGATCCTTGATAATATTGACGGAATGCGGGATGATCTGGCAAGCGTGGAAGAAGGTCTAAGGAGAGCGGAGGAGGCGCATCAGATCTATGATAAGAACAGGGAGTCCATGGAAGCGGATGCGGACGCGGCGATCGCCTCTTTGGAGAACGTGGTGACTTATCTGGAAGTCATCAATACCCAGACACAGGCGGATCAGGATAATCTGGATGAGACCATCGACCGGCTGGCGGATATGATGTATACCATT
>OFHA01001714.1_pt1 | contig 14229 bp, 7 predicted proteins | sample 1521891 | NCBI WGS metagenome assembly OFHA01 (sample SAMEA3504089, study PRJEB24116) | mouse gut metagenome | biome: mouse gut; feature: mouse-associated habitat; material: faeces | place: Denmark | collected 2011
TGGCCGCCACTCTCCAGCGCGGCCCAAGCCGTTTCATAACTTTACGATCTTTAATATAAACGACAACCTCGTCCTGTCCGTCCGACGCACGCAGCTCTTCCAGTACGCGGGACTCCTGCGCCGTAAAGCTCTCCATATCCGGAAACTGCAGCCACAGTTCCTTTGGCGTTTCGTCAAACGCGTAAACTCTTTCCAAAATCAGCTTGCCGTTTTTTTCCTCCTCTATCGTCACGCGTCCCTCGACAAATATTCTCGCCTCGTTTTCAAAGTATTTTTTATATTTTTCATAATCTCTCGGAAATACGATAATTTCCAGAACGCCTACCAGATCCTCCAGCGTCAGAAATGCCATCGTCTTATTGTTTTTGGTATATTTGATCGTACGCTGCACCAGCATCCCGCCTACGGTCGCCTTTTGATTATCATATACCTTTGCCGTTCCTGTCTCGTCGTCAAACAGAAAATCTGTCGTTTTTGCCGTAATATGTTTTTTCCACTTTTCTTCGTATTCTTCCAGCGGATGTCCGGTGATATACACGCCAAGCACTTCTTTTTCAAATCCCAGCAGCATTTCTTTATCAAATTCGTCTACGTCAGGCATCCGAATCTCATAATCTTTTTTATCTTCCTCGGATACGATATCAAACAATGTCATCTGTCCGCTCATACTGTTTTTCTTCTCATGTGAGATACTGTCCATAATTTGCGGAAAAACGAGCATTTTCTGACGGCGGTTCCCAGCCAGTCCGTCCAGCGCTCCTGCCTTGACAAAATTTTCAACCGCACGCTTATTCAGTTCCTTATCGCTTAATCTGGTAATAAAGTCTTCAAGATTTTTATATTGTCCATGCTCCCGACGCTCTTTGAGCAGGGCGGTAATGACCGGACGCCCCACGCTCTTAATGGCGGACAGTCCATAACGAATATTCCCGTCGGATACGGAAAATTCGCTTTCTCCCTCATTGACGTCCGGCGATAAAATATCGATCCCCATATTGCGGCAGGTCTGGATATATTCTGACACTTTGTTAATATTGGCCATTACAGAGGTCATCAGCGCCGCCATAAACTCTACCGGATAATAATATTTTAAGTAAGCAGTCTGATACGAAATGACTGCATAGGCTGCCGCATGCGATTTGTTAAACGCATATTTGGCAAAATCGATCATTTCGTCATAGATCTTATTTGCCACCTGTTCGCTGATCCCGTTTGCCACACAGCCGCTGACGCCCTGTTCTTTATTGCCATAGACAAAGTTTTTGCGTTCTTCTTCCATGATCTTACTTTTTTTCTTGGACATCGCGCGGCGTACAATATCGCTGCGTCCCCATGTATACCCGGCCAGGTCGCGCACAATCTGCATCACCTGTTCCTGGTAAACGATACATCCGTACGTGGTTGACAAAATCGGCTCCAGCTGCGGACAGTCATATTGTATCTCTCCATGCATATTTTTTCCACGCACATATGCTGGAATAAAATCCATAGGACCCGGACGATACAGCGCAATACCGGCAATCACGTCTTCCAGACTCTGCGGTTTTAATTCTTTCACGAAATTTTTCATACCGGAGCTTTCCAGCTGAAACACGCCGTCGGTGCGTCCCGTTCCCAAAGATTCCAGGACTTTTTGATCTTCAAAATCGATATGATCCATATCGATGGCAATTCCATTGCTTTTTTCCGCCAGACGTGCCGCGCTGTCGATAACCGTCAGCGTGCGCAGTCCAAGAAAGTCCATTTTTAACAGACCGAGCTCTTCCAGCGTAGTCATCGTAAACTGTGTAGTGATCATGCCGTCGGTGCCTCTGGAAAGAGGTACATACTCGTCCATCGGCTGCTGACTGATCACCACGCCTGCCGCATGCGTGGATGTATGTCTCGGCAGTCCTTCCAGACGCATCGCCATATCGATCAGTTTTGTTACCGTTTCGTCTTCTTCATACATCTTACGCAGGTCCGGATTCATCTGCAGCGCTTTTTTTATCGTAATACCCAGTTCGGACGGAACATTTTTCGCTATCGAATCTACAAACGCATACGGAATATCCATTACCCGTCCTACGTCCCGGATCACGCCCCTGGCGGCCAGCGTACCAAATGTTACGATCTGCGTAACACATTCTTTTCCATACTTTTCCACTACGTAATCGATCACTTCCTGGCGTCTCTCAAAGCAGAAGTCCACATCGATATCGGGCATGGATACACGCTCCGGATTTAAAAAGCGCTCAAAAATCAGGTTATACTTAATCGGATCGATGTTCGTGATACCGGTCGTATAGGCCACCAGCGACCCCGCCGCGCTCCCGCGTCCCGGTCCCACGCTGATGCCGTGTTCCTTTGCAAAATAAATATAGTCCCATACAATCAGAAAATAGTCCACATACCCCATTTTCTGAATCACGTCCAGCTCATAAGTAAGGCGCGGCGTTAACTCCTCTTCCCGACCCGGATACCTTTGCGTGAGTCCGTCAAAACACAGCCTGTTCAGATATTCCCACGCAGTGTAGCCGTCCGGCACATCGTACTTTGGCACCTTCGTATTGCCAAATTCGATCTCCACATGACAGCGGTCTGCGATCTTCTGCGTATTTTCTACCGCCTCCCAGGCGTAGGGGAACAGCCCCTTCATCTCCTCCTCGCTCTTCACGTAATACTGTCCGCCCTCGTAGCGCAGCCGGTCTTCGTCCTGCAGCTTCTTTCCCGTCTGAATACACAGCAGGATATCGTGCGCCTCAGCATCTTTTGCATACGTATAATGCACATCGTTTGTCGCAACAAGTCCGATACCTGTCTCTTCACTCATTCGGATCAGCTGCGGATTTACCATTTTCTGCTGCGGCAGTCCGTGATCCTGCAATTCCAGGAAAAAATTACCTTTTCCAAAACAGGCTTCATACCTGCGCGCGGTTTCCTTTGCCTTTTCATAGTTGCCGCGCAGCAGCTCACGCTGCACCTCTCCGGCAATACAGGCGCTTGTCGCTATGATTCCCTTATGAAACCGTTCCAGCACTTCCATATCCACGCGCGGACGATAATAGAAACCGTCTACAAAGCCTTTGGAAACAATCTTCATCAGATTGCCGTAGCCTTCCTGATTTTCTGCCAGCAATACCAGATGATAATAGCGGTCTTCGCCGCTGACATGTTCTCTGTCAAAACGGGAATTCGGCGCCACATATACCTCGCAGCCCAGGATCGGATTGATCCCCGCTTCTCTGGCCGCTTTATAAAACTCTATCACGCCGTACATCGCTCCATGGTCTGTAATTGCCGCCGCAGTCATGCCAAGTTCTTTGACGCAGGATACGTATTCCTGAATCTTATTGGAACCGTCTAACAAACTGTATTCGGTATGAACATGTAAATGTGCAAATGCCATATGCTCTGCTCCTATCTGCTTGTTTTCCTGATTTTACTGCAAATCACCGATTCCCAGCTCTGTCATATTTTAGCATAGGCCGAAGAAATCGGCAACTCCACTTTTTCCAATGCCAGCAAAGCGGCCTTTTTTTCGACTCCTCCCGCGTATCCGGTCAGGCTCCCGTCTGATCCAAGAACTCTGTGACATGGAATGAGTATCGAAACCGGATTGCGTCCGACGGCTGCTCCGACGGCCTGCGCGGACATACGCGCGGTTCCCATCTGCGCGGCCATCTGTCTGGCAATTTCTCCATACGTCGTCGTCTGTCCATATGGAATCTGTCTTAACAGATTCCATACCGCTTTTCTGAAATCTGACCCGCAGACGGCGATCGGCGGCATAAAGTCCGGTTTTTCCCCATAAAAATACAAATCCAGCCAGTCCTTTGTCTTTGCGAATACAGCCAAATCCCGTTCTTCGTATTCTTCTGTCAGCGTACTGCCGAAATATTTTTGTCCGTCAAACCACAGACCCGTCAGCGCCATACCGTTGCTGGCTGCCGTAAGGCTGCCGATTGGCGACTCATATTTGCAGATATATATCATCTTTTTCTCCTTTGTCAGATCGTCCGTCCATCCTGTTTAGTATAGCATGAATACGGATAATTGAAAACAAAAAAAGCTGCAGATAGGAAACTATTCCCGCTCAGTTCAAACTCCCCGCTGTTACACTGGCCGCATCCGCCTTCAGATACTTTTGCAGTTCCAGAGAAATCATACTTTTCCCTCTGCCCCTGTCACAGACCAGACAGACACTGCGCTCCGGCGGTCTGCCTTTGAGCGGTACCCGCACGAGCGTTTCTTTCTGCAGCAAAGGACGCGCCAGCATTTCCGGAAGAAATCCGATTCCAAAATTATTTTGGATCAGAGGAATCAGCAGATCTGACGTTGCCGCTTCCACATCCAGCTGCAGCTCTTCGCAGCGCTGCCGGAAAAATTCCCTGTAAAACTCATACGTCGCCGTCCCTTCTCCAAGTCCTACCCACGGATAATCTCTCAGCTGAAAGATTTCCCACTTTCCGTCCCCCAGCTCCCGATACTGAATCCCCGCAGCCAGTATTTCCTGATAGGAAAATAACTTACAGCTTGTAAACGATTTCAGTAATTCAAACGGCGTGGTAAGCACCGCAAAATCCAGTCTGCCGCCGGCCAGCTTTTTTAAAATCTCAGGCGTGGTATCATTTTGTATACGAATCCTGACTTTTGGATGCTCTTCTTTAAACCGGTGCAGCGCATCCAGCAAATACAAATGCAGCGCCGTTTCCGTAGCCCCAATCTCAATCGTTCCCATACTGTCTGTCAGCTTTACGGACAGCTCTTCCTGCGCGCGTTCCAGATGCAGTACAGCCGCCTCCACATGCGCATATAAACGCTCTCCTTCTTTTGTCAGCGCAATCCCTCTTGACTCGCGTACAAACAGCTTACAGTTTAACTCCGCCTCCAGCAGTTTGAGTACTCTTGTTATATTTGGCTGACTGCTTCCCAGCGCTGCCGCTGCGCGCGTCATGTTTTTATACTTTGCTGCATAATAGAAGCTTTTATAATACTCATAATTGATACTCATATAATTCTTTTATATCTCCTATACAATCTATGTATTTTTAATATCCCTTAACAGGTATTATAATACTTTATTGGTAATCAATCAATTCACAATCTGGAGGATATCGTAATGAATAAAGATCTGACAATCGGCAACCCGCAGAAAGCGTTATGGACATATTGTCTTCCCATGTTCGCAAGTATTCTGTTCCAGCAGCTTTATAACATCGCAGATTCATTTGTCGCAGGTAAATTTATCGGTGAAAACGCGCTCGCCGCCGTCGGCAACAGTTACAATATTACGCTGATTTTCATCGCTTTTGCGTTTGGCTGCAATACCGGATGCTCTATTATCGTCTCGCAGTTTTTCGGCGCGAAAGACTATGGAAATATGAAAACGGCCATATATACAGCTCTGACTGCCAGCGCCATACTATGCGCCGCTTTAATGACCTTCGGGTTTTTATCATGTGATGGGATGCTCAGTCTGATGAAGACGCAGGAAGAAATTTTTTATGATTCTGCTTTATATCTGAATATTTATGTTCTCGGACTGCCTTTTTTATTTTTCTACAATATCGCTACCGGCATATTTACAGCTCTGGGAGATTCCAAAACGCCTTTTTTATTCCTGGCATGTTCCTCCACTGCGAATATTCTGGCTGATATTTTATTCGTAAAGACATTCGGTATGGGAATCGCTGGTACCGCATGGGCGACTTTTCTCTGCCAGGGCGTAAGCTGCATCTGTTCCGTACTGCTTATTTTCAAACGGCTGTCTGTATTTCCCGCAGGTCCGGACGTCCGTCTGTTTTCCTGGTTCCTGTTAGAAAAGCTGGCATTTATCGCTGTTCCGGGAATTTTACAGCAATCGTTCATTTCAGTCGGAAATATAATGATTCAGGGATGTATTAACGGATTTGGCGTCAGCGTCGCCGCCGGTTACTCCGCTGCGGTAAAGCTGAATAATCTGGTAATCACTTCGTTTACCACGATTGGAAACGGCATGTCCAATTTTACGGCCCAAAATATCGGAGCGAAAAAATACACGCGCGTAAAAGAAGGCTTTCATGCCGGAAGAAATCTGGTATGGATGTTATGTATCCCGCTCTGTCTGCTATATGTCTGTTTTGGAAACGATCTGCTTTTCCTGTTTATGGATCATTCCTCCGAACAGGCGTTACAGACCGGCCGTCAGTTTTTGCAGATTTTAGCTCCATTTTACTTTGTCGTATCTGTCAAGCTCATTGCCGACGGCGTCCTTCGCGGAGCCCAGGCGATGAAGCAGTTTATGGCGGCTACTTTTTCTGATCTCGTACTGCGGGTCGTACTTGCGTTTGTATTGTCCGGCCTGCTGCATGCGGCGGTCGGTATCTGGTATGCCTGGCCAGTCGGATGGTGTATCGGCACAGGGATATCGATCTTCTTTTACCAAAGACTGTGTGACCCGTACCGAATCCGTAATTGATCATCCATTGCCAAAAAACTGTCAGCAAATCATTTGCTGACAGTTTCAGGTCGTGGCTGCTTTCCCGTTGTCAGGACTCTTGTCTGCCGAGTACAACTGATAATACGACTTCTTCGTATCCGTTCTGAGACGGCCGCTCTACGACGATTTCCACCTGTGTGCCTGCCTCATAATAGCTGAGTCTTCTTAATAACGCTTCGCTGGACTGCGTTTCTCTGCCATCGATCCTGGTAATTATATCGCCTGCCTTTATGCCATACTGATCTGCTGCCGTACCACGGTACACCTCTTTGACAAATACGCCGAGCGGCATATTATAAGATTCGGAAATGACCGCCGTAACATCTTCTACCTGTACGCCCAGATATGCAGCATTTTCTCCGGATACCTGTTTTTTGGTAATCAGATCTTCAAAAATCAGCTTTGCATCGTTGATCGGGATCGCGAAGCCAATTCCTTCTACGTCCGTATCGCTGTATTTGGAAGAATTGATTCCAATGACTTCCCCACGGTTATTTAACAGCGCGCCGCCGCTATTGCCAGGATTGATCGCAGCGTCTGTCTGAAGCAGTTTGTTGGTATAGCTCTTTCCGGTTTTCTCGTCCTGTGTCGTTACTTCACGTTCCAGTGCGCTGATATAGCCGCCGGTTACCGACTGTCCATAGCCGAGTGCATTCCCGATGGCAATTGCCCGTGAGCCTACCTTGATCTGGTCAGAGTCTCCCAGTGTCGCCACTTTGATTGCCTGTAACGTATCCGCCTGAATATCCGCTTTTTTCACCTGAACGACTGCCAGATCTGTACTGGCGTCTGTGCCTTTGATCTCTGCCGCGGCAGTCGCATCATCGCAGAAGCGGATCGTAAGCGTCGTCGCGCCTTCTATCACGTGGTTATTCGTCGCAATATACAGACTGTCGTCATCCTCATCGATAATAATGCCGCTGCCGGCGCTTGGCACTTCATAACTTTGTATCTGTCCAAACCAGTTTTGCAGCTGTTTCTGGCTCAGATTTGTAATTGCCACGATGGAAGGCATACATTCTTCCACGATCGCTGATACTCCTTCTTCTGACGCTGTCGGGACTGCCGTGATCGGCGTCGTTTTCGAAGTACTGTCTTCGATCTGCATCGTCTCCTGCTCTTTTCCGTCATCGACGGAAACGGTTGCTTCTTTTTCATTTGTTCCAAACAGACTGCCTGCCAGATAGCTGGATCCCTCAAACGCTGTTCCCGCTACGAGACCAAACACCAGTGCAATCGACGCGCATTTTGCAAGTTTGATTCCGAAATTCCCGCCTGCGCTGTTCTCTGCTTTTTTTGCCGCACGTCTTTTGGCGCGCTCTTCTTTTTTCTGTGCTTTCGCATCGCTGTAGGTATTCCAGCCTGCCTGACTGTCCGTATTCCCATAAATGTTGCTGTAATTGTTATCGCCCCCTGGCTGCGTACCGTTTCCGGCTGTATACTGCGCATTCTGATAAGCGTTGTCTGCTCCGGTCTGCGCGCTGCCATAGGTATTTGAGGCTCCCGCCTGGCTGGCGCTGTATGCGTTTCCGGCCCCGGTCTGTGTCGTTCCGTATGCGCTGCCGGCTGACGATTGCGAACTGCCGTATACGTTTGGGCCTTCCTGCCCGTTTGTATTTGTATACGCATTGCCGGTCTGATAAGCGCCTGCCGTATTTTCATCGGCACGCCATACGTTATTTGGATTTTTTTGCTCCTGATTCAGATAGCTGTAGCTGTAAGTCGAACTGTTTTCCTGCTGTCTGCCTGTGTTTTCCGCTGTATTTTGCGTATTCGGTGCAGCGCCTGCTTCATTTGGATAGTTTTCTGTATGATTTTCCTTATTGTTATAATTGTTTTCCATAATCTGTGACTCCTTTCGTCTGTCTGCTTATTTATTTGCGCCTTCTCCGAAGATCGGATCCGGTTTGCTGTTCGTTGTTTACAAGTAGCAGTTTAACCTGAAATTGTGTATGTTTTGTGATTAAAAATGTATAAAATCGTGAATTTATGTGTCTTTTTTGTGTAGACATTCTTTTACTTTCCGCCGCCCGGACGTTTCTCAAATAAAAAGCGGATCATACTCTGACTCTGCAGTACAAAGTATGATCCGCCGACCTGCTAATTGTATGCTTTGACGCGTACTTTTGAGTTACCAGACTCCCGTATCATCTGCCGGTACTCTTCCAGACAGCTGCGCGGCACATAGATCACCGCGTTTGCCGCAATTCCCCGAAACGCATCTTCTCCGATATATTCCAGCAGTTCCGATTTGATTTTTATCTTTTTGAGCTGTTTGCATCCATAAAAAGCATCTTCTTCTATCTGCATGACGTTTTTCCCAATGGTAACCGTTTTGACTTTCTTTAATCCGCGCATGCATCCCTGATCGAGAACGGTCACTCCATACGTCTTTCCGTTTATTTTTACTTCCGCCGGAATATTGACGCTCGTACGTCCAAAAGCCGTGCATTTTGTATATTCTGCCGAACCGTCTTCCCAGATCGAATACACGCCTTTGTCCACGGTTCCTACCCGTACGGACGTATATATCTCATCCGGCTGTTGTCCTGCGCTGCCGTTTATATTTGCCGAAGCCGGATCTGAGCTGTCTGGTTCATTTTCTACCGGAGTTCCGGTAATGATCGTACCGTTTGGCCTGTCTGCCCCGTTATTCGGCGTTCCATTAATATTGGTTCCGTTACTGGTTCCGTTATTCGGCGTTGAAGCAGAACCAGACGGCGATCTTTGTACCTCCACCCTGGCAGCCGCGCTGTGTGTCGGATCTGCTTCTGAATTTGCGTACACATACAACACAGAAGAGCCTTCATCCGCGCCTACATACAGTATACCGTTCTCGCTGATTCTCGTATTCGGCGAACTGACGCCGCTGATCTGCCAGTTAATACGCTGGGAAAACGCTCCGCTGCCGAGTACTTTTGCCTGAAAAAGACGACTCGTCCCCTGCATAACCGTGCATTCCTGCGGCGTAATCGTCACTCCGGTAATCGAAGACGACGTACCAGTGCCCGGATTCCAGCCCGGATAGGAAGAAGAGTTTCCCCACTGTGATTTGGTAAACGCCTTCAGACACACGTTGCCGCCGTCCGGTTCGTAGCTTTTCGCAGAACATGCCAGCGGTATGGCATCTTCGCTGCTGCTTACTTCTGCACGCAGCTCCATCGTACCGTTTACAAGAACCGGCGTAGTCAGCTGAAACGTATGATAACCGGTCTGCGCCATCGTGCCCCCGCACTGCGTCAGTTCCTGATTGTTCAGATAAAACCGATAATTCGCTCCCGCGCGGACATAAGTAGAGATTCCGGTCAGCCACTGCGGGCCGTTATGCAGCTGATAGGTCTGTCCAAAGCTGCTCCCCGGGCCAAAGTCATACAATCCGCGGTAATCCGTCTCATAAATATAATGGCACAGATTTGAACGTGAAGCAACCTGCGTAACCGCAAACGCGTCCTGAAAATAATTGTCATAGGAAATCCAGTAATATCCGGTATTCCCTCCAATGCTGGCCGCATCGTATCTGCCCCAGCTGTTTTTGACGAGAAACGCTCCTTTATTCTGCGGCTGATGCGGCGTTGTCAGTCCATTGTAAAACCACTGCGGAGCAAAGTTATCATCCCATCCTACGACTGTCACACCATGATTGACGCCCGGACTTGCCTCCTGCGGATAATAATACGCCCCGTCCTTCGTTGTCATCGCACGTTCCTGCGCGGAAAACCAGACGCTGACACCTGCCGCTCCATAGGTAACGACAAGATTTTTAATATTTTGTATGTAATTTTGTTTGCTCTGCGGCACATCTCTCTGATATCTGCCCAGTTCTGCCGTTTCGCTGACATAGTAATCTGTCAGCGCAGAATCTGCCTCCATGCGTGGTCCGTACAGACTGCCTCTTGTCCAGTAAGCGACCGCCTGCCGGTAGCTGCCGCCTGTATACATGTCTGAAAACGCATGCGCACCGCTGCCAAGCTGATGGATCATATCCCATTCGCTCAGATCGATTTGCGAAACCATTCCATTTTTTAATAAATACGACTCTAACACGGCGTCCGCCATATACGCCCAGCAGTAATTGCTTTGCGCCTGATCCTCCACATCGGTAGCATAGGCAATATAATTAACGTTTGTATTATAACTGGAAGCCAGTGCCGATGTGTCCGCCTGAACCTGTATTACGGATAACGCTGGCAGTACTGCTATCGATAAGACAAATGACAGCAGACGTTTCATGCTTTTCATAAAGTACTCCCTCCTTTTGCCTGCAAAATTACTTTTTTGTATGGCCCGCCGGTCTGTGCAGCGCCTGACAGGATACTCCCAATCTGCCAGACGCTGCAGCTGATAAACGGGGCGCTTTATTCCACGGTCACAGATTTTGCAAGATTTCTCGGTTTATCGACATCCAGGCCTTTTCCGACAGATACGTAATAACTAAACAATTGCAGCGGAATAATCGCCAGTGAATTTGTAAAAAACCGGTTAGTCTTTGGAATATAGATCACATAATCCGCGGATTTTTCGATCTCGGTATTGTCTTCGTTCGTAACGGCCATTACAAATGCCCCGCGTGTACGCACTTCTACAATATTGCTTAACGCCTTTTTATATAAAGCCTCCTGTGTAACGACTGCCGTCACAAGCGTTCCTTCCTCTATCAGCGATATCGTACCGTGCTTTAATTCTCCGGCTGCATACGCTTCTGAATGAATATAGGAGATCTCTTTGAGTTTTAACGAGCCTTCAAGCGAAATGGCATGGTCGATACCTCTTCCGATAAAAAATACATCCCTGGCCGCAAGATAACGGTTTGCAAAACGCTGGATATGTTCTTTATTGGCTAACAGCATCTGTATCTGTGCAGGAATCGCTTTCAGATCCTTAATCATGGAAGCGCATGCATCGTCGCTTAGCTGCCCCCGCACCTGGGCAAACTTTAACGCCAGCAGATATTCGGCAATCAGCTGTGCCGTATATGCTTTCGTTGTCGCTACCGCGATCTCCGGACCGGCCCAGGTATACATGACGCGGTCTGCCTCACGGGCGATCGAACTGCCTACCACGTTTACAATCCCAAGCGTCAGCGCACCGCGCTTTTTTGCCTCCCGCAGAGCCGCAAGGGAATCGGCCGTTTCCCCAGACTGACTAATAATAATCATCAGCGTATGTTCCTCAATAATCGGATCTCTGTAACGAAACTCGCTTGCCAGATCCACTTCAACCGGAATACGGGAAAGACCTTCGAATACATACTTTCCGGTAATACCAGTATGATACGCAGAGCCGCAGGCTACGATATGAATCTTACGCAGCGCACGGATTTCATCATCGCTCATACCCAGCTCGTCGATCACGATACCGCCGTCTTTGATCCGCGGATTCAGCGTATCGCTTACAGTTTTTGGCTGTTCATACATTTCTTTGAGCATAAAATGCTCATAACCGCCTTTTTCCGCCGCGTTGATATCCCATTCAATTTTCTTCGGTTCTTTTTCAATTTCTTCTCCGTCCACATTGTAAAAGTGAATCGTGTCTTTGGAAAGTACCGCGATCTCTTCATTTTGAATAAAATAAACTTCTCTGGTATATTTTAATACCGCCGGCACATCCGAGGCGATCAGACTGCCGTCCGCATTCTGACCAACGATCAGCGGACTGTCTTTGCGTACGGAATAGACAAGCTCCGGATGGTCTGCAAAAATAATTCCGAGCGCATATGACCCCTCTACCCGATGCATAACTTTCGTAATCGCCTCCAGCGGATCTCCGTTATAATAATATCCTAACAGCATCGCGATAACTTCAGTATCTGTCTCGGAACGAAACTCATATCCTTTCTTCTGCAGTTTCTTTTTCAGCTTTAAATAGTTCTCAATAATTCCATTATGCACGACTGCAATTGTCTCATCCTGATTATAGTGCGGATGCGCGTTATGATCGCTTGGTGCGCCATGCGTCGCCCATCTCGTATGTCCGATTCCAATCGTTCCCGGCATGGCACTGCCTCCATGCGTCTGTTCATCGAGTACTTTCAGACGTCCGGCCGCCTTCTGCACCCGAATCTTCTTTCCATCATAGACCGCCATTCCAGCAGAGTCATACCCTCTGTATTCCAGCCTGGAAAGTCCGTCCAAAAGAATCGGCGCAGCCTGTTTTTTTCCGATATATCCTACGATTCCACACATGTTTAACTCCTTTTGACAAAAATCTTTTCGTATCTGTCCGTAATATATTCCCAACTATAGTATCGATCTATCCGCTGTTTCGCACGCCTTCCAAGCGCCCGGATTTCATCTGCGGACATCTGTTCCGCACGTGCGATCAGCGCCGCCAGACTTCCTTCCTGTTTCTCCCAGTAAAAAGCCGTATCAAGCGCTACTTCTCTGTTAAATCCCACATCGAGCAGCAGATTCAGGCTGGTAGACGCAAGCGCTTCCAGCAGACTCGGATTTGTGCCTCCTACTTCATGTCCGTGAAAGTATCCAAATGCGTTTTCACGTATCTTTTTCAGCAGTTCCTTATCATAAACCGTACCGGTAAACCGGATGCGCGGATCCTTATCAAACCCGGTACGCTGCTTTAACTCTTCCAGAAACGCTTCGCTTACATCCGTAATGAGCGCGAATGCACGGGACGTATCCGATTTCATAAATTCACGCAGCATCGTTTCGTAATTATTTTCCGGCACAAACCGGCCAACCACAAGATAATACCCATGCTCGCGTAAATCGTGCATCCGATACCACTCTGCCAGCTTCGGATCATCGTCTGACAGCGCCGAAGGCTCCGTTTGCGCACCATATGCAATAAACACCGTCTTCGGATGATACCGCCGATATTCCTCCCGGATATACGTCTGGATATTCTGACTGTCACAGATCAGCAGATCTGCATGCTTTACCATCAGCCGTTCGGAATATTTCCAATAGCGGCGTACCGCCGGACTCCATTTTGCCCGCAAAAACTCATGCCCGTCCGGATTGACAAACAGCTGCCCGCCCAGCTCCCGAATGCGCTGATGGAAATAACCGATTACCGGACCGATCCGACAGGCCAGAACATAAAATATCGGATGCGGAATCTGCTTTTTTTTCACCTCATGCAAAAAATACCGTAATGCATCGATATCATACGCAATCGCCCGCGCCGACCCCAGCCGCCGCCAGGGAAACCTGACGCATTCCGCATGATGACAGCGAAAACGGGCATGTGTCCGCTCATACGCCTGCGGCTCTGCCGCACACGCGACATGATAACGAATGCATTTATCCGTCTGATACTCTGTCAGTTTGTCAACAAACGTCTCAAAACCGCCATATTGCGCAGGAATCCCTTTACATCCTATGATAAATACATGCTGTACGTGACAGCCGTTTTTGCGCGGAACATCCATCCAACCCGCATCCTCGCAGCCATATTGTTTTTTTTCAGTCTCTGTCTGTTCTGTGGTCATCCTTTATCACCATCATTCATAATTTTTGTATCTATAATCTGTACTTTTGTTTCCATCATACCATAATCGGGAAACAATTTCAAATATTATCATCAACTGCCTTATTTTCTGTGTTGTACTTTATTGGCTGCGCGGACGTGTCCATGACAGCGGGAAGGACTTGTAAGCCGGCCGCATGGGGATGAGCGGACTGGGGCAACGCTGCGGTGAACTAATCGCTAACTCCGACTAAGACACTCGGCGTGTGAGCCTCGTTCCTAAGTCTCCATAAGCGCTGTATTTCACCTCCGCTAAAAACGCCCCTCGGATGTCCTTTCAT
>OFHA01001715.1_pt1 | contig 14194 bp, 16 predicted proteins | sample 1521891 | NCBI WGS metagenome assembly OFHA01 (sample SAMEA3504089, study PRJEB24116) | mouse gut metagenome | biome: mouse gut; feature: mouse-associated habitat; material: faeces | place: Denmark | collected 2011
CTGTCCCATAGAGACAGAAATGCGCCCAAACAGCATAGAGCCATTCGGGCGCATGAAATATAACTATCATTTTGGGATTGAATTATTTCATGTTGATTGCCGGAATTATCCTTCCAAGGGGGCGGGCTTTTTTTGACGGTTCAGATATTTGGAAAATAAATAAGGACACAGCGATACCTCCTAGATACCGCCATATCCTTTAAATGGGCGACTTTAACACACCCCTCCATAATCTGATTTTTGAAAAGAAAACGGCGGTTTGAAATTTGCTATTTCAAAACCGCCGTAAGGCTACTATATTTTGTTTAGGCGCATGAATATCCAGTCGCCACAACAACGGTTTTTTTTATTACCGTTCTATATGGCGAGTTGGTTTTAACAAATAGCTGGAAGAATTTGGTCTTTTACTAACAGCCATCTATCTTTCGGATTTGGAATAAAATGTGATGCTACAGCGACAACTAGGTCTTTCTGTGGAATACAGCATATTGTGTTGCCGCCATCTCCCATAGCCGCAAAGGCATGAAGCTCATTACTCTCGAATAGCCACCACATATAGCCATAATGATTAAGGTTAGGTTTAATTGATTGAGCTATCCACTTTAGAGGAATGATTTGCTTTCCATTCCAAAAACCTTTGTTAAGATACAGTTGTCCAAACCGGGCCATTTCACGAACCGTCAATGTAAGTCCCCATCCGCCAGTAGTGATATTGTTTGGATCATGAACCCACCCCTTAACTTTTTTACCGAACAGATCATCATATCCATAAGAACTCATAGGATATTCACAAATACTGTCTATTTCAATTTGAGAGAAAAGGACTTCATTTGCAAACTCTCTTGTGCTTCTTCCTGTAGCGCGGGTTAATATTGCTGATAACAGATGCGCTCCGGCAGTAGAATACTTAAAGGTGCCTATTTCTCCATTCTGTCCCATTTCTTGTAATGCATATTCAATCCAGTCGGGTGATGTACATAATGCCTCCAATGGTTCATTCCAGTCATCAAAAGAGTATGGTGTGGTCATTGTTAATAAATTTTGAATAGTTACTTTTTCTCGTATACCATTAGGAAAAATAAAATTATATTCAGGAAAATATCCCATTACAATTTCTTCTGTTGATTTGATATATCCCTTTTCAATCGCAATGCCTATAAGTGCAGACAAAATACTTTTAGTAACTGAGGCAATATGATGTTTGCTTTTATTATTTGATTTTCCAAAGTATTCCTCAAAAATAATTTCTCCAGCTTTGAGAATAACAATGCCTTCTGTATTTTCGTATTCATTTAGAATAATAGCATGAAGATTTTTTGCAAGTTTTTTGTCAATCATTTTATCTCCTTTTTGTCACAGGATAATAAATTTCTGTAATATAATCATCAGGTGTATTATTAGCGTTAGGCCCGGTAATATAAAGTTCAAACGGAGATTTTGTAAAAGTATATCCATTTGATTCTGCCCATTCCTGCTGCCGTGCGTAGATAGATAGAATACTTGTGTAGGAACCATTCAATGTAGATTTTACGCACAATCCATTTTGAAAGTTTCTCGTTCCAGTAATAACCTCTTTGATAGGTACCGCAAATTCAATTTCAAATTCTAATGGGTCGCACCTTGGATTATGGTATATAGTAATTGCAGGTCCTATAACTGTTAATTTTTCAGTTGCTATCTTTTGGTATAGCTTGCAAAAGAATTGGCTATATCCCTTCATACATTCTTCTTGTGAAAGTTTCCTGCGTAAATAAAGAATATTTTGTTGAGGATATTCAATAAGTCTTACGTCAATATCAAGCAGATAACTCATAATTGATCTACCCGCTTTCATTTGCTGAATATCGAAATCAATTTGTTCAATAATAGTACCAATTTTATCTATTTGGCAAAGCAAGGCACTTTTCTGGCGAAGAAGTGCAGAGAATAGCTGATTTTCTGATGATACTTCCATTGAGTTTATAATTGATTTAATTTCCTCCAAGGAAAGTTTATAGGATTTCAGCTTATTGATTAAGAGCATTTTTTCTAATTGCTTAATTGAATAATACCTATATCCACTTTCAAAACATATTTGTTCGGGATAAAGCAGTCCTATTTCTTCATAGTATCGCAGTGTTTTCGGTGTTACCTCGCAAATTCTTGAAAACTCGCCTATTGATAGCATTTAGTCTCTCACCTTCTTTTCTTGATATTAAGTATAAACCTTTCCGTAAGGGCAAAGTCAAAGCCATTTTTAATTCAACATCCCTGCATAATCCTACTTTACTGTACCATGCATTAAAATCATTAACAAGGATGTCTTTATAATGTTGTCACACGAAATAAAACACTCCATTATATCAAATTTAATTACATTCTCATAAATCAACCCGAAATGTACAATGATATAGGGTGATATGAAAATGAACCAAAATGAAAGACGATTTGATTTTCACGGATTAGGGTTAGCTATCAAGCAGGCCCGAGAAGAACGGGGTTGGACGCAAGCCTATCTTGCGGAGTTAGTCGGAAAGACTGATCGCACGATTATGAGCATTGAGAATAAGGGGCAGCACCCCAGTTTTAATTTATTCTTTCAGCTTGTCACAATGTTCGATATATCCGTAGACCAGTTTTTCTACACGGAAGGGCATAGGGGCGAGGGCAGTTGCCGAAAGTCTATTGATGTAATGCTGAACTCCATGAACGAGAAGGAACTCGTAGTTATGAAAGCCACAGCCGAAGGCTTGAAGAAAGCCAGAGAAACGGAGGTTTCCGAGTAGGGGCCTCCGTTTTTGCGGCGTTTATCGAGGGTTCCGCTAAATGGCAAGCAGGGCAACTGTGGCCACACAGTTGCTATTTTTACGTTCCGGCCTTCCGGCCAGAACGCAAAAATCTGCTTGTTGGGGAGCCTCCCCAAACCCGGCTTCGGGCCAACTTGGCCCGAAATGTCAGCGTCGCTTTGCTCCTTATTTTCACACCCCCTAACGTTCCTGCTCCTTCTTCCTGCCCGGCTCCGCATAGCCCAGCAGATAATCAATGTTCGCCTTCGCCGCCGTGACCTCCCGCATTTCCTCCCGGGCTTTCCGGTACTCGGCATAGAGCCTCTTTTTCTTCTCCGCCAGCTCCCGGCCTTCCTCCTTCAGCTCGTCCATCTTTGGCAGCTTCGCCCCACCCAGAATCCGCTTGAAGTCGGCGCAGACCGCCCGGTAGAGCTCAATGTCGCTCTCGTGCTTCGCAAGGAATTTCCGGCTGTATTTCCGGGCCTTGTATTCCTGGAACACTGGCCGGGTCCTGGCATACTGCACCGTGGCAGCCTTCAATTCCTTGTTGGTCTGGAGTGCGGCCTCGGTACTCTTGATCTGGCCGGACAGCGTGTGGAAATGCTCCGTGGTTTCTGCCGCTTTCTTTTCCAGCTGTACATACTCCATCAAATTATTTTCCTGCAAAAAAGCTAGGGCGGCGGCCATCTGTTTCAGGTTGAAAACCTTGGCCCACCGCTCATACCCCGGCCCCTTCCCTTGGAGCTTAGATTGAATGTCGATAATCAGGTTGACCCTATGGCTGTGCTGGTCCGTGCCTGTTCGGGAGCCAGACAGCGCCGCCTCTATATCCTTCTGGCCGTAGCCCTTCCCCAGCGTGGAGGAACGCAGACGGGTAAACCGTTCCTGGCCGGGAGCCCGGAAACTGATTGCGCCCCGCTGCTGTTTCACCTCATAGCCGGACTGCTCCATAAGTGAGAGGAAGGCGGCAAGGTCGGAGGGCTGTTTTTCAAGAGCCGCGTCAATGGCGGCGCACAGCTTCTGCTGGAAGGTGGGCGGCCTTTCCCGGCCCTTGGCCCATTCCCCGTAGTTCCTGTATTTCCCCTGGCTTTTTGGTTTCGGCTGCCTCACCACAGAGAGGCCATTTTCCAGGCAGAGTGTGTCGGACAGCCGCCCGAGGGCACGACCGGAGCCGAGGAAATCCCGGTATTTATGGGTGCAGTCAAGGGTGGTGGAATTGTAATAAATGTGGTTATGAATATGAGCCTTGTCCGTGTGGGTGGTGACGATGAACTGGTGCCTTCCCTTCGTCCACCGCATAGCCAGCTCATAGCCGATACGGTTGGCATCCTCCGGCGTGATCTCCCCGGGAAGGAAGGATTGGCGTATCTGGTAGCAAAGTACATCCTTGTCCACCTTCTGCTCCCGGCCCGTGGCGGCCTTGTACCTGCTTTTCCACAAAAGAAATTCAGCGTCCACCGTGGCCGGGTCACATTCATAAGCGGAGATATATTTCCCTTCTTCCGTCTTGACCGGGTTCTTCCCATAGTCGGTACAGTCCTTTAAGGACTGCGCCACGGAAAGCCCCGGCGTGGTCTTGCGTTTCATCAGTCGCGTGGTCGCTATAGCCTGTTCCTCCTTCAATAGAAAACGACGGTTTATCAAACCGTCGTTAAGTTTGTGTACCTTCGGGTCAAGTTGGCTCGAAGATACTTAAATAAGTTTTTCTTTACGAGGAATACTTTTTATAACAGCCTCTGCTTTTAAATACAAGAAGCAATCACATTATCAGCTAATTCCATAAATCGAATATCCAATTTTTCAATCAATTTTAATTGTCTTGGAGCCCAAGAACCTTTATCTTGCAGTGTTTTCATAGGTCTATAGTCTTTTAAAGAAGCGACTGGAATACTTTGCCAGATACTATTTTGAATTAGGACATTCATATCTTCAATTTCTCCAGCTTTATAACTAGATGGTAAAATAGGGCTTTTTCCAATATTATCATTATTAATCAATTCTTCTGATATACTTTTGATTATTTCTTGATAGTGAATATAATCAGCTTTCACAATATTATCTTTTTGTGTATCAAAACCATTATATACCCAGCCGGCAAATCTGGGATTACCTATATCTTGATACTTTCTAATATTCGGGTTTGAATTAATAAACCTTTGATACCCACTTTTCCAGTCGTCAATAAAAGTAGGAATCATTTCTCCAATAAGAGATATACAATATGAACTATATGTATCTGAAGTACATGGAACAAGAAAATAGTCAGATGAATATAAGGCAGCTCGAACCAATGCGCCGAAAGAAGGGGGTAAATCAACAATGGCATAGTCATACTGCATATCTTTGTCTGAATTGGTATATTCTACCATATCTTTGATTACAGCATATTTAGTTATTCCTGTACCGGTTAATAAGTCAGAACCTACGCTTAGAGATTCACCGTATACGTTAAGCCAAAAATCGCCTGGAATTAAATCAACATTTGGATGCGTGTGTTTACCCTTATAAGTATATATCTCTAAGCCACCAATGCCTTGCAGAAATTTCTGTAAATATGCACGTATTGTTGTACCATAAGGTTGATTAATCGTGGGAAGGGAAGTTTTAAATTCTTCACTTCCAAGCATAGCAATAGACAGATTACATTGTGGGTCAAAATCAATCATCAAAACCTTTTTCCCTTTTCTTGCTAAGGCATCAGATAAATTCCAAGCAATAGTTGTTTTTCCAACACCACCTTTATTATTAAATATGGAAATTATTTTAGTCATATGTCCGCCTCCTCATATAATTTCCATAATTATAGCATCCTGATGATATAATTGCAATTTGATAAATGCCTAAAATACAATTACAAAAAAAGAAGGGGCGCAGGCCACAAAAGACCCCGCCCCTCCATCTTATTTTTCCACCAGCGCCGCCAGCTCCTTCAACACCCCGGACAGCTGCCCCCACAGCTTTTCATAATCTTCTTTCAGCCCGTCAATCTCTTCCGGGTACAACCCGTAGGTGTGGGCGTGGACGGCTATCTGGTTCAGATTGTTGGAGCACCGCCGCTGCAAGGAGACCAGCTCCCGGACGGGCGCAAGGTCCACATGGAGGATATAGCCGTTCAGGGCCATCTTCCGCATATAGGCCCCGGCGTTGGAAATGCCGGCCTCGGCCATACGCCCGTGTATCTGGGCCAGCTCGTCCGCCGTCACCATCACGTTCAGGTGCCTGTCCCGTTTCCTCCCTGCCGTCAGCGTTCCTCCCGTTCCCGGCTCCGCTTCGGGGCAGGCGGCTCCTTCACCCGTTCAAGCTCCTTTTCCTCCGGCCTTTGGGGGAGCGGCAAGGGCGGGAGGTTATTCAGTATGCCGTCCAGCATGTTCCCGTTCTGTTCCTCCGTAAGTTCCGCAGTCAATAAGGGATTGTCTTTCTCGTTCATAGATCCTCCTATCTGCTCTCGTGGGCCTTGTGGTGTTTCTGCTTTTCCGGTTCCTTTGATTTCTCTGGCCTGCCCGCCGCTTCTTTTAGTTGTGCCGTGATAGAAGGCCGTCCCGTCCGGTCCGGGTTGTGGCTGGATGGCTTGAGCTCATAATCATACATCTGCTTTTCAGTCAGCGGCTTTCCATAGATCAGCTCGCCCCACGCCAGCATGTTCCCGCCCTCCACCGGAATCCTCTCGTCATAGTTGAATATCTCTATGGGCCCGTTGCCCGGCGGCTTCGGGTAGGTCCCTATGTCCACCGGCCTTTGGGTGGAGTAATAGCGGTAATGCCCCGGCCCCTGCCGCTGGCTGTCCGGCCCCCGTTCCTCCACGCCGAACTGGTAGCGGTGCTCTGCCGCCCGGTGGGCGAAGTCACGGACGGCGGCCTCTTCGTCCTTGAAGTAGTGGCCCCAGTTATAGTCACGGCTCCCGTCGGCATTTTCATAAAACGTCCATGTGACGAAGGGGGAAGGCGCGTTGGGGTTGTGGCCCAGCGCATACCCCCGGTCGTTGGTGAAGGCCACCGACTGCAAAATCTCATATCCCTGGTTAGTCTCTATGGCAGTTCCCTCCTTTCCGGCCTCGGGCCAACTTGGCCCGAAGCGTCCTTTGTTACGAAATACCCCCGTAAACCGGGAGGGAAGGTATTAAGATACCTCCACCCGGAAAACAAGGTCAGGACCCCTTGGAATCACGGGCTTTCGGCAGGCCCAAATCGTAACGGCCCTGCCCGGGTTTTGCGCGCTTCTTCCTCATGCGCTCCCGGCTCCTGCGGCGGTTCCCCTCGTCCTTGCAGGCCGGGGAGCAGTAGGCCTGCCTGCCCTCCGGGAGAAAAGGCTTCCCACAGACGGCGCAGGGCTTCGTATCCGGCGGCGGCCCTTCCTCACAGACGGCCTTTTCCAGCACCGGGTCCAGCGGGAGGACACTCCCACGGAAATAGCGGCAGAAAGAACCCGTCCAGCCTTTCCCCAGCATGTAGCAGGAACCGTCCAGCGGAAGGCAGATGTCCTCCCCGCTGTCATAGTTGGCGCACCAGCCCGTGACAAGCCGCCGGATTCCTTTCCGCTCGTCCCGGGCCAGCTCCCGGCCCACGGTCAATGCCCCGGGCCAGGCTGGCCCGAAGCACGGGGCTCCACGATCAGGGTGCGGAACTTCTTCCGGCACCGCCCCCGCCGTCCTCTGCACTCCTTTAAGTAGCGGCACCCGGCGCATGGGTCGGCGCCTCCGCGGCCCGGGCGGGGCGTCTCCTTCATCATCCTTTCAAATTCGCTGTCGGTAAAATTCATTCCCCGTCCTCCGTTTCCTCGATTTCCTCTATATCGCCGTAGGGGTCGGCCTCGTCCTCGTAGTCATATTCCTCGTCGTCCATGTCAGAGGCCTCATGCTTCGGGCGGTAGACCTTGAAATAATACCCGGCCCCGCCTCCGGCCAGCAGGACGGCGGCAATCATCAGAATGTTTCCCATAGGAAAGTCGGATGTTTTCTCCGGTTCCGGTTCGGGCTCCGGTTCCGTGGGAGGTTCTGTCTCCGGTTCCGGCTCCATGACCGGCTCCGTCACCTCCGGCTCCGGGTCTTTCTCCGCAAGGGCCAGCAGGTCCTTCTCCGTGACCGCGTTCAGGAAATAGACGTTCTGCCCGTCCCGCTGGCGGTCGATAATCAGATAGAACACGTTCTCGCTGGGGGTGGTGATGGTGAAGAACTCCTTGCCGTCCCCGTCCGTGGCGTTGTCCACCACGGTCCCGGTGCCCTCCGGGGTGAAGGGCTTTGCCGTGGTCTCTTCCTCTGTTTCCGGGGCGGTCTCCTCTGCCGGCTCGCTGCTCTGGGCGTAGGCCGTCAGGGACATGCTGGTAAGGGAGAGCAGCGCCGAGAGGATAAGCGCCGCCCTGCGGATCAGGTTATTCTTCATGTTCAGAATCCTCCTTTCTGGTGCCGGGCTTCGGGACAAGTTGGCCCGGGGTGGAAACGTTGGGGTTGTCGAGGAAGGACAGGAGCTCGGCGGGGGTCAGCTTCAAAGAGCGGACCGCCTGCACGATCATCACGTTCTCTTCCTCCTGTTTCTGCTTCTCCAGATCCCGGACCCTGGCCTGCCACTCGGCGGCCTTCTCCCGGGCCTTCAAAAGCTCCTTTTCGATTTTTTCAAGCCTGCTCATGCAGCCCTCCTTTCAGAAAATCAGTTGAAACGCCCAAAGGTCAGATAATGCTGTTGCCAGTAGGGCGTGTTGATACTGGCGTATTTGATAGGGTCCCCGCAGTGGATCATCATCCCGTTGCCTACATAAATCCCCACATGGCTGGCCCCGCTGGTGTTGTAGGTGCCCTGGAAGAAAATCAGGTCTCCCGGCCTTGCGTCCGCACTTGATACCCGGGCGCACTGGCTCAAAATCCCGTTGGCGGTGGTGCGGGGCAGGTTATGGACGCCGGAGTGGGTATAGACCCAGCAGACAAAGCCGGAGCAGTCGAAGCTGGTGCCGGGGGATGAACCGCCCCACACATACGGATAGCCCAGATACTTTTCAGCCTCTGTGATAAGGGCCGCAAAGGCCGGGTCGGAAAGGGCCTCCCCCGGCACGGTGTAGTCGCTCCCGGGGTCATATCCGCCGCCGTTCCCGGAGTAGATGTCGTCCCACAGATAGGGCTTGTTGCCTTTCAGCTCCAGCAGGATGTTATAGAGCTCCTTCTGTTCCGCATCCAGCCGGGAGGCGACGACGGCCGGGAGCGTCCGGTTCTCCAGCCGTACATGGAGGATGTAATACTCATAGGCCACCTCCACCTCGTACTCGTATTCCTCGGTGGTGGTCTCGCCGGTCTCCGGGTCCGTGCTGGTGGAGGTGCCGGTCCGGGTCTCCGTGCGGTAGCGCGTCTCCACTTCTTCGGTCAGCGTCAGCTTATACTGGGCCTCGAACAATGCCCTAAGCTCCCCCTGTACGTCCTCACGGGTGTAGGTGCGGAGCTTTGCCACCAGATAGGAGGTCAGCTCATAGGGGTTGTGCCCCAGCTCGTCCACACGGTAGCGGTATTCGTCATAGCCGGGGTGGGTCCGCTCAATGTCTGCCACTTCCTGCCTCAATGCGCTCTCAAGGGCGGTATAGTCCTCGTTGGCCCCTAAGATATCCTCGTCCTCGGCGGTGTAGGAGGTGCCTACCACGGCGTTCATCATGCCGGTGCCAAGGGAAGGGAGGGCGGAAAAGACAGAGTTGATAATCAGGAAAACGCAAAACAGCAGCAGGACCACAACGGCTCCGCCCTTATGATTGCGGACAAATAATGCCAGCTTTTCCGCCGCCTTCTCGACTGTGCCGGCCGCCTTCCCCGTGGCTTTGGCCCCCTGCCTTGCCGCCTCCCTGGCCTCCTTGGCGTACTGCCGCTTGATTTTCCACTTCTGCGCCATGCGGGAGAGGGGGCTGCTCTGGAGCTCCGGATGCTCGGAAACCGCCTGCTGGTAACGGAGCTCGGCGTCTGCCTTCATGGCCCTGTGCTCCCACCTTTCCACCTGCCGGGCCGGGTGCTCCCGGATACGCCGCTTTGCGTAGCGGACTGCCTTATGGACCCCGGCCTCGGCCAGCAACTCGGTCTTGTGGGCGGCCTCCGTCCCCACGTTCTCGTGCTCGGCCTCATGGATTTTCCGGTGGCCGTAGGCCCAGAGGGTGAACCCTGCCGCCGTGGCCGCCCGCCTTGCAGGGCTGGGAGGCTTGCGAGGCTTCTGCGCCGCCAGATGTTCCTTTGCCCTTTCCAGCCGGACAGCCGAATGTTCCGCCCGGCTCTGGGCCCGTTCCTGTTTCTTCTCCTGCCGGGGTTTCTTTTCCGTGGAGGCGCTGCCTTCCTCCCGGTGGCTCTCCGTTCTGGAATCCGCCGCTTTCTCTTGGTAGGCTTCTTCTCTGGAAGCTGTTTCTTTCTCCTGGTAGGCTCCTTTCCCGGAAGTTGTCTCTTTCTCCCTATAGGCCCTCTTCCCGGTATCTGCCCTTTTCTTCTGGTAGCCGTCCGCTTTGGCGTCTGCCCGTCCCTCCTTTGAGGCCTCCGTCTCTTTCGGGGAATCCTCCCGGTGGAGCCTGGAAGAGAACTTCTCCCGTTCCCCGTCCTGCTTGAATTTCCCGGTGCCCTGGGGCTTCGGGCCAACTTGGCCCGAAGTGCCTTCCCCGGACTGTCCGGCCACTTCTTCCTCAGAAAAATGGAGCCGCCCCCGCTTCACGCGCTTTCCCGGCGACCCCTCTGTTTGTCTGGCGATAAAAGCACCTCCTTCCTCTGGATAGGAAAAGAGCCAGCCCATACCCTCCAGTATCGCGCTGGCAGGTCACGGCCTCGGGTCAACTTGGCCCGAAGCCCGGTTGCTATTCCTCTGCGGCCTCCGTTTTTCTGTCCTCGGGCCGGGTGGTCATAATGGAGTAGAGCTTCGTATTCTTCGGAAAACGGTCAACAAAGGGAATCGTCACGTTCCCGAAGAACAGCAGCCCCTCCCCGGAATTGCTGTGCGTCACATAGGAAAGCTGGTGGGGGCTTATCCCCAGCTGCTTAGCCAGAATCTGCCGGTCCCCCTGCGCCTGGGAGAGAAGCACCATGAAATCGCTGTTCTCGAAGATGTTCTCGATCTGCCGGGAGGCAAGGAGGTCCTTCACGTTCTGGGTCAGGGCGCTGGGGACGCAGCCCTTTTTGCGGAGCATCTTCCAGATGGTCACAAAATAACTGGAAGTCAATTCGTCCTGCAAAAGTACATGAAACTCGTCATAGTAGCACCATGTGGAGAGGCCCCGGGCGAAATTGTGGGAGACCTGGCTGTTCATCAGGTCGTTGATGATGTGCATGGCTATGGTGCGGAGGCCCGCCCCCAGCCGTTTCAAATCAAAGCACACCACCCGGGCGTCCTGGTAGCCCACGTTGGTCTTGTGGTTGAAGATGTTCAGGGAGCCGGAAACATAGATTTCAAGGGCCGTCGCCAGCCGTTTGGCCTCCGTCTCCGTCTGCTTGCAGAGAAGGTCATAGAAGTCCTGCAATGTGGGGAGGGGCGTATGCCCCGGGTCGTTGAGGAAGTCCCGGTATACCATCCGGGCGCACCGGTCAATGATGGTCCGCTCCACAGGCTGCAGCCCGTCCTTGCCTCCCACAATGAGCTCCATCAGGGAAAGGATGAAATCGCATTTTAAGCTGATGGGCGAAACCTCGTCGTCCACGCTCACATCCAAATCCATCGGGTTGATATGGTGGGGGCTGTTGGGCGCGATCTCCACCACAAGCCCGTCCTCCCCGAACTGGCGCACCAGAGGGGAATATTCCCCCATCGGGTCAAGTATGATAATGCGGTCGCTGGTGGCGAGGAACACGTTCACAAGCTCCCGTTTCCCGGCGAAGGACTTCCCGGAGCCTGGCACGCCCAGATACAGCCCGTTGGGGTTCTTCAGCTTCTTCCGGTCCGCCATGATGACGTTGTGGGAAAGGGCGTTCAGGCCGTAATAGACCGCCTCCCCGTCCATGCACAGCTCCTGGGTCATGAAGGGCACAAAGATAGCCGTGGAACTGGTGGTCATGCCCCGCTGTATCTCTATGCCGTTGAGGCCGAGGGGGAGGCTTGACATCAGCCCCTGCTCCTGCTGGAAGTCCAGCCGTTTCAGGGAGCAGTTGTATTTCTGCATGATACCGGAGACCGTGAAAAGGTCGTTGTCCAGCTCCCGGCGGGTGGCCGCCGTGTTCACCACAAGGAAGGTCAGGAGGAACATCCTTTCATTGCGGCTCTGCAAATCGGTCAGCAGGTTCTTTGCGTCCTGGCTGAACGTCACAAGGTCCGGGGGCAGGATGTCCATGTCGTAGCCGGAGCGGACCGCCTTCTTCTGTTCCTCCACCTTCATCTTGTCAATGTCTGAAACCTTCCCTTTAATGGTCTTGATGGCCTTCGCCTGGTCCACCGTCTGTATGTGCATGGTGATGGTCATTTCCGCATCCACCTCCAACAGCTCCGCAAGGAGCTTGTCGGAAAGCTCCGAGGCCATGATCTGCATATAGGAGGCGGCGCCCCATGTGGCCCCCATGCGGAAGAGGCGGCCCATACGGAAGTCGAAGCTCTCCGGGGCGATAAAGTCCTTCGTGGAAAGCCCGGTAGCCGGAATCTGGCCCCATGTGAAGGAGAAGGGCTCCGTGCCGCCGGGGTGGAGCTGGCCGTGGAGTATCTCCAGCCGTTCCAGCCCGGAAAGGGGCCTTGACTGGACCCCCAGCTTTTTGAAGTTCCCGGCAATGTCGGCCTCCACCCGTTCCAGCCGGGGCTTTGCCGCCGCCGGGCTGTCGGCGGTGACGCCGAAGGTAATGAGCTTCGTCCGTACAATGCCGTTGTTGCTCTTTGCGATCTGGCCTTCCAGCATCTCCACATACTCGTCACGCATCCCGCTGTAGCTGTCCGTTTTCCGGGGAATGTTCACCCGGTACTTGCTGCCCGGGCGGCTCCGGTGGTTGATGAAGGAGAGCTGGACGGGAAGGGAGCTGTCAAAGGAATTGAGGAAGGCGCAGTACCCGTCAAAAATGGCGCTCTGGTCGTCTGCCTGCGCCAGCTGGTAGTTGATGTCCTCGTATTCCATGCTCTTTGTGTAAAGCCTTCCGTCCACCCGGCAGATACCGTCCTTGTACATCTCCCGGTAGGGAAGGGTCTGCTGGGCGGTCTGGGGTCCGGACGTTTTCCCCGCCCGGGGCTTTTTTGTGGCGCGCCGGCGGTCAGGCTTTCCTGCCCTTGCGGCCGGCCGTTTCGCCTTTGGTTGTCTTTGCAATCGGCTTTTCCTCCTTTCGGTTCAAAAAAGCGTAGAAATTTTCAGTTCTGTAGGGCCGCACCCGTGGCGTCAGGAACCTTGTACGGATGATGTTGCGGAGCACCTTCTCAAAGGGAAGGCCGTCCTTCTCGTACATGGCGAACAGAAAGCACGGGAGCATGAGCCCGATCATCAGAAACAGAGCAATGCTGTTCCCGATATAGGAGCGGGTGAGAAGGTAAAAGGGTACGCCTATCCCGCCCGCTATGGAAAAACAGATAAGCTGGCGCTTCGTTAAGTTGAAGGCCAGCTTGGTCTTGATACGGTTCAAATCGTTTGGCACTGGCACATAGGCCATAAGGTCCTCCTTTCCGCTTCGGGCCATGTTGGCCCGAAGCCCGTCTTACCGCTCCGCGCCCTTTGCTGGCTTCTCCTTCTTCGGGGAGCGGGCGGCGTTCTCTCTGGCCGCCTCCTTTGCCCCGGCCTCCAGCTGGGTCTTGATAGAGGGCTGCTCCTGTGCGGCGGCCACCGCCCGAAGCCGTCCCAGCTCCGCCGAGTAGGCCTCCAGGACGGCCCCTTGCAGCTGTCTCCGGAAATCCCCGGTGACAGGCTTTGCCGTGTCCCGGTAGCCGGTGCGGCTGGTCTTGTCGGGCTTGCTGGGCATCCCCACATAGAGCCCCTTGTCCGTCTGCAATATCTTGAAGTCCTCCACCACGAAGCAGTCGTTGAACTTCACGGTGGCGAAGCCCATGAGGTTCCCCATAGGCTGGATGGCCCGGACGCTCACGTCCAGCTTCATAGGCGGCGCTTCTTTTGCTTCCTCCTGCGCCGGAATCTTTGTTTCCTGTTCCGTCATGTCTGTTTCCTCCTTTCCGGGCCGGGGCATGACGGCCCCGCCCCGATAGTCATAGCCCGCCGCGTGGATGGCGGCGAGGGTCTCTTCTGATACCTTCTGGAAAAGAAGAAGGTCCGTGTCGGCCGCGAAGGCCAGCATGTCCCGCTCGTTAAATTCCTCCGGGAGCTTCCCGTGGAAGGCGGGGCGCATGTTCCCGTTCCCGTCTGTCTTGTAGCGGCGTGGAGCCCGTCCTGGCATGGTATCCCTCCTTTCCGGCTTCGGGCCAGGTTGGCCCGGAGTCCCTTAGTGCGCTCCCCATATGGACTTCGAGAGGCTCCCGGTCTTGAAGATGACGAAGCACAGCAGCACCGTGTACCCCACGCAGGTCCAGATGGCCCCCATCAGG
>OFHA01001725.1_pt1 | contig 14118 bp, 10 predicted proteins | sample 1521891 | NCBI WGS metagenome assembly OFHA01 (sample SAMEA3504089, study PRJEB24116) | mouse gut metagenome | biome: mouse gut; feature: mouse-associated habitat; material: faeces | place: Denmark | collected 2011
CGCGGTTCTGGGAAACAGATACATGACGCTGGTACGGGAGGGATTGTGCCCGGCCCGGCCCAGCCTCTGCAAGGTACTGGAGATCGTGCGGGGACAGCCCACCTGCAGCACCTGGTCGATCTCCCCCACGTCGATTCCCAGTTCCATGGAGGAAGTGGCGCATAAAAGACGCAGCCGTCCTTCCCGCAGGGCGGTTTCTGTCTCCTGGCGCTGCTCCCGGGCCAGACTCCCGTGGTGTACCTGGGCAAATGCCTCTCCCCCCAGCAGATTCACGTAATAGGCCAGCTTTTCCGCATACCGCCTGCCCTCCACAAAGGCGATGACACTGCGGCTGTTCTGACAATACTGATACACCAGCGCTGCCAGTTCCTGCCATATGGGGTCCTTCCGTTTTTTCCGGGCATCCGCATAGGGGCCCAGGATCCGGAGACTCACCTCCTTTTCCATGGCGGGAGCCGCCACCGTCACCGCCTCCGGAGCCAGATAGCGGGCTGCCCGGTCCAGAGGCGCAATGGTGGCGGACAGGCCGATGCGCTGTAAATGTCTGCCGCACAGGGCGTCCAGCCTGGCCAGGGACAGCATCAGATGCGCTCCCCTCTTGGTGTCGATCAGTGCATGCAGTTCGTCAATAATGACGGCCCCGGCAGTACAGAGCACATTCTGGCCCGTCTTGCTGGTCAGCATCAAGTACAGGGATTCCGGGGTAATAATCAGGATGTGGGGCGGTTTTCGCACCATCTGCTGCCTCTCCCGGGGGGTGGTGTCCCCGGTGCGGACAGCTACGGAGAGCAGTTCCTGCCCCCCGATCCCCTCCAGGGGCTTTCTCAGGTTCTCCCGGATATCCGCCGCCAGAGATTTCAGGGGCGACACATACACAAGCTGCAGTTCCCGGGGCAGTTTCCCTTCCATGGCCCGGGTCTTCAGCCTGTCCAGGAACACCAGAAAGGCCGACAGCGTCTTGCCCGTCCCGGTGGGGGCGGACACCAGCACATGCCCCCCTGCGGCGATGGCAGGCCAGGAAGCCTCCTGCACCCTTGTGGGCTCCCCCAGTTTTTCCCGGAACCATCCCGCCGTCCCGTCGCTGAATAATTGCAGGCAATCCTTCATAGTCTACCCCTTTCCCGCACATCCCTGCCCGGCTTTGGCCGGATCGGATTTCTGCCCCTACTTTTGGAATTGATTATACAGCTTTTAATACCTGTTTTCAATGCCCCCCATCATAGCAAAAAAACAGTAGACTTTTGAGTTTGGGGTTGCTATAATAAAAAGGAATGCATACAAAGAGTTTTGCAGACTTTACTTATGCTGAATTAACTAAGAGTTTACTGAAGGAAGAAAATATTCTCAGATTCATCATCATCTCAGCAGGAAACAGATCCCCCACATGCAGCGAATGGTTCGTGGAACCATTTGGGGCTATGGCGTAGGATCAGCGGTCAGAAAACGTTTTCCCTGCCTACAGGGACTGGCGCCGCACCCTATCGCATATCCAAGGAGAACGTGATAATAGATATGGGCAATCAAAATTCAAAAAATAAACCGGGGGAACTGCGCTTTCCCATGGTGGAAAATTCCGAGTATCGGGCAGCGCAGAATCAGGAAATCAAGCTGGGAACCGAGCAGGGACTGGATGTATCCGTTTACTCCAACCCCGAGTTTAACTGGCTGCAGATGGAGCAGATCCGTATCGGACTGAAGGACAAGGTCAATGTCTCCCTGTACGCCAATCCCGCTTACAGCTACGACACCATGAGGCAGATCCGGCTGGCCCTCTATTCCACCATAGACCTGATCCCATACCTGCAGAGGGGCTTTACCGATGATGCTCTGGAAGAGATTCGGCTGGCCCTTTTGGATAAGCTGCCCATTGATACCTGGCTTCGGGACGACATGTGCGCCCCTCAGATCCGTGAGATCCGGATCGGTCTGTGTGAGCAAATGGACGTTTCTGTCTATTCGGATACCCGGTTCAACTGGATGCAGATGCAGGAAATCCGGCTGGGACTGGAAAAAAAGCTGAATGTGTCACTCTATGCCAACCGTCTGCTGAGCCATACCCAGATGAAGGAGATCCGGCTGGGACTGGAGGCAGGTCTTGATGTGTCCTCCTACTGCGGGCTGATTCATTCCGCCACGGACATGAAAGAGAAACGTTTGGCTCTGATCAGCGGAAAAACCTCCAAGACTTCCCTGGTGGACGACAAAGATTCCCTCCTGAACTCCCTTCGTAAAAATGAATTTGTGATTTCCATAGAGGACAACGGCAATAAAGCATACGCCTATATCCCCTGGGTACCCGGCAATATGGTCTCCAAGGAGGATATCTACAACGACCTGCAGCGGCGCGAGATTGTATTTGGAATCAAGCACGAAGCCATTGCGGAGTTGATTGACAAAAAGCGCATGAACGAAAAGGTGCTGATTGCCGAGGGCGTTCCCGCCCGGAAGGGCAAGGACGGCTGGTTTGAATTCTTTGTTCGGCTCGACATGCCCCGCATCCCCGCTCCTCTCCCGGACGGCGGCGTGGACTATGTCAATATAGAGGCCTTTGAAATGGTGGACGAGGGTGAAAAGATTGCCCTCTACCATCCCGCCGAAAAGGGTTCCAACGGAAAGAACATCTACGGCGAAACCATTCATGCCGATAACGGGATGGATAAAAAGCCTCTGCGGGGGGAAGGGTTCCTGATCGCCCCGGACGGCGTGACCTACCTCTCCCGGATGAACGGCAAATTCGAATACCTCAACGGCCGGATTATTATCACCAACATGTTGGTGGTCAAGGAGGACGTGACTTCCGTCACCGGCAAACTGGAAGTAGACGGCTCCGTATACGTGATCGGCAGCATCTATTCCGGCGGATGCATTAAAGCCACCGGTGATATCATCATCGAACACAATGTGGAGATGGGACGGTTGATCGCAGGCGGCAACGTGATGATCAAGAAGGGAAGCTGTTCCCGGCACGACTGCTTCATCGAGGCCGGCGGAGAAGTCTCCGGCAGTTTTTTTGAAGCCGCCAACATCAATGCCAAAGGCAATGTAAAAGCCAACTATATCATGAACAGCAATATCAATACCATGGGACGGGTGATCGTGTCCGGCAGCAAGGGCGTGCTTCTGGGGGGCAGAATCTGCGCCATGAGAGGTGTGGACACCTACAACCTGGGCAATACCTCCCATATAAAGACACTTCTGGAAGTGGGAAAAACCGAGATGTATGAAAAGGAGCAGGCCGCCTATGCGGAAAAGAGGGAGCAGCTTTTGAGGCAGTTGTCCGTTCTGGAGACAAAATGGAACAAATTCCTCCAGCTTATGGCAGCTAAGCAGGAAGTGTCGAAGGAAGTGATACGCAAGGTCCACGCCGCCATCATAGCCAAGGGCCATGAACTGGCTGAGCTGGACGCCGAGGTCTCCAAACTGGCCAATGCTATCACAGAACAGAACATGAAGGCCCCCGTCTGCGTCAAGGGCAAGGCTCACGGCGGCAGCGTCATCGTCATAAACGACATCTCTTATATGTTGTCATCGGAAATAAGCCGGGTGATTTTTAAACTCCGAAACAAACGCATCGCAATCGTCACTCTGTAAACAGCAGAAGAAAGTATGGGATAACAATGAAACGCGACACAGTATTAATCTTCGAGGACAACGCAATAGAACGGGAAATTCTGGCCGGTATATTCAGACCGGAATATAAGATATTGGAAGCCGCCAACGGCAAGGAGGGAATAGAGCTTCTGAACAGCCATTTCTCTTCCATCGCCGTGGTGCTGCTGGACTATCTGATGCCCGTGATGGACGGCTTTCAGGTATTGGACAGCCTGCAGAAGAAGAAAGTCCTGAACAAGATCCCCTTTATTATGGTCACCGGACAGGATTCCGCGGAATTTGAACGCCAGGGTTATGAATACGGAATCGTAAGCTATATCAAGAAGCCCTACCAGCCTGAGGTCATACATCAGGTGGTGAGCAACGCCGTGGGCTGGTTCCAATACAAGATGCAGTTGGAATTGGTGGTCAAAAAGCAGAACGACAATATCAAAAAACAGAACGATGTGTTGCGGCAGCAGGCTCAGGAACTGGGACAGCTGAATGAAATCCTCATCGAATCCCTGAGCAACATTGTGGAATTTCGGAATCTGGAGACCAAACAGCACATTAAAAGAATACGGGAATTCTCCCTGTGTCTGGGCAAGAGCATCATGAAGCTGTACCCGGAATACGAACTCACCCCGAAAAAGCTGGTGCAGATCGGATGGGCCTCCTCGCTTCACGATATCGGGAAGATTGCCATCCCGGACAGCATTATCCTGAAGTCCAGCAAACTGACCCCCGATGAGTTTGAATTTATCAAATCCCACACCACCAAGGGGGCTGAAATCATCTCCCAGGCCATCCGATTAAACGACAAGGCAGTTCATGACTACGCCTGTGACATCGCCAGGCACCATCATGAAAAATATGACGGAAACGGCTATCCTGACGGTCTGAAAGGGGATGAGATCAGCATTGCGGCACAGATTGTCTCTTTGGTAGACGTGTATGACGCCCTCACCTCGAAACGGGTGTATAAGGCTGCTTATGAGCCGGATAAGGCCTACCAGATGATTATCAACGGCAACAGCGGCACCTTCTCTCCCAAGCTGCTGAAGGCTTTCGCAGAGGCAAAGACGGAATTTGAGAACCTGCTTGTGATGTACCGGGATGAAGAATAAGAGACGGGCGGGCCGTGTGACAACACGGCCCTCTTTCTGTTTTCCGTATCTTTTAGTTGTGCAAATCCGCCGAATCCGCTATAATATCCACGGATGAGAACCCACCGATTTCCATAAGGAGTGTATAAGAGCCATGAAAATCCTATTACAGAACCTGACCAAGAAATTCCCCGGCCGAGGCAAAAAATCCCCGGAGGAAGTCATTGCGGTAAACGATTTTACCTTCGAGATCCCTGACGGAAAGCTGATCGGCCTGCTGGGGCCCTCGGGCTGCGGTAAGAGCACGGCCCTGAACCTGATCTGCGGTCTGCAGAAGCCCACCGCCGGCAAAATCTTTTTCGGAGAGGACGATGTGACGGATCTGCCCCCGGAACACAGAGGCGTGGGGCTGGTGTTTCAGAACTATGCCCTCTATCCCCATCTCACTGTGTTGAAGAACATCACTTTTCCGCTGGAAAACCTGCGGGGGGCGGACAGGCTTACCAAGGAAGAAATGGAAAAAAGAGCCCTGGAAGCCGCCGGGCTGGTACAGCTGGAGGGCCTGATGGACAGAAAGCCCAGCGAACTCTCCGGCGGCCAGCAGCAGCGGGTGGCCATCGCCAGAGCCCTGGTAAAAACCCCAAAGGTACTGCTGCTGGACGAGCCCCTGTCCAATTTAGACGCCAGGCTGCGCCTGCAGACCCGGGAAGAAATCCGCCGAATCCAGCGCCAGACCGGCGTAACCACCGTCTTTGTCACCCATGATCAGGAAGAGGCCATGAGCATCTCGGATATGATCGTGGTGATGAAGGAAGGGGTGGTCCAGCAGATCGGCAAGCCTCAGGAGGTCTATGACCAGCCGGTGAACCTGTTTGTGGCTAAATTCCTGGGAACGCCGCCCATCAATGTATTCCGGGGTAAGGTATCCGGCGGAAGGCTTTATATCGGCAGCGAAGCCGTCCTCTCCCTTTCGGATGTGCCGGATCAGGAAGTCACCCTGAGCATCCGCCCTGAAGGCTTTATCTTACGGGAAGACGGCCCTCTGACCTGCGACCTTACCCGGGTAGAAGTCATGGGCCGGGATGTGAGTGTGGTGTCCACCCATCCCTGCTCCGAAAACCTGTCCATCCGCTCCATCATCAACGCGGAAAACACGGTGGACCCGGACGCGGAAAAGGTGCGCTTCGCCCTGAAGCCCCGCAAACTTTACCTGTTCCACCCCCGGACCGGAGAGCGGATTCCCTTTACCGCCGAATAAGTACCGGAACTTCTATCCCCAGAACCAAAAGGAGACCCAACCATGGAAAATAAAAATGCGAAAGGGTGGCTCTACCTGCTGCCCGCTTTCCTCTTCCTGGGCGTGTTCATGATCTACCCTCTGATCGACGTGTTCGTGTACTCTTTCGAAGAGGGATACAATTCCGCGTCCCAGACCTTTTCCGGCACAGGGCTTTACAACTACTCCTATGTGCTCCACGACCCGTACTTTCTTCAGGCAGTTCAAAATACACTGATCCTGGTGGCTGTCACGGTGCCCCTCTCCACCGGGCTGGCGCTGTTGATCTCCGTGGCTCTCAGTTCCATAAAGCCCCTGCGGGATCTGTTTCAGACCGTGTACTTTCTGCCCTATGTGACCAACACTCTGGCGGTGGGCCTGGTATTCATGATCCTGTTCAAAAAGACCGCCTACTCCGACGGCCTGGTGAACCTGCTATTGCAGTTTTTCGGAGGCAGTTCCATAGACTTTATAGACGGCCCCTACTGGGCTAAGATGTTTGTGCTGTGCTTCTACACCGTCTGGGTGGTCATGCCCTTCAAAATCCTGATCCTGACCAGCGCCCTGGCCTCGGTGAACCAGGTCTACTACAATGCGGCCCGGGTGGACGGAACTCCCCGATGGCGTATTTTCACCAAGATCACGCTGCCCATGATCTCCCCCATGATCTTCTACCTGGTCATCACCGGCTTTATCGGCGCTTTCAAGGCTTACAGCGACGCGGTGGCTCTGTTCGGCACAGATCTGAATGCGGCGGAGATGAATACCATCGTGGGCTATGTCTACGACATGCTCTACGGTAACAGCGGCGGCTACCCCTCCTATGCGTCGGCGGCGGCCATCCTTTTGTTCGCCATCGTGCTGACCATCACCTGTATCAATCTGCTGGTGAGCAGAAAACATGTGCACTATTAGAGATCTCGGAGGCGCAAACCATGAGTAAAAACACAGAGTATCAGAAAATAGAACGGCGCGCCCGGACAGGCCGTATCTTCTCCAATACTGTAATTTACACCCTGCTGGCTCTCTGGGGGCTGGTGGTGCTGTTCCCCTTCTACTGGATGCTGCTGACTTCGGTGAAAAGCTACGGTTCCTACAATGCGGAGCATGTACCCTCCTTTTTCACCCTGTCCCCCACCCTGCAGAACTATGTGGACGCCTTTACCACCGTAAACCTGGGAAAATATCTGCTGAACACTTTGGTCTTCACCCTGGCCACCACCGCCATTATGCTGGTGGTGATCACCCTGTCGGCCTTCGCCTTTGCCAGACTGGAATTCCGGGGAAAAAATCTGGTGTTCACCCTGTTTCTGTCTCTGATGATGATTCCAAACGAACTGGTTATCATCACCAATTTTACCACTGTCACCGACCTGGGATTGCGCAACACCTTCCTGGGACTGATCCTGCCTTCGGTGACTTCGGTATTTTACATTTACCTGCTAAAGGAAAATTTTGCCCAGATCCCGGACGAACTCTATTACGCCGCCAAGGTGGACGGCACCTCGGATCTGCGCTATCTGCGCCGGGTGATGATTCCCATATGCAGGCCCACACTGATCACCATCATCATACTGAAAATCATCGAGTGCTGGAATTCCTATGTGTGGCCCCGGCTGATCACCGATGATCCCGACTACTACCTGGTCTCCAACGGCATCCAGGAGATCCGGGAGAACGGCTTTGGACGGGAAAACATCCCCGCCATGATGGCCGCCGTGGTGGTGATTTCCGTGCCCCTGATCCTTCTGTTTCTGATCTTCCGCCGGAAAGTCATGGCAGGCGTGGCACGGGGAGGCACCAAGGGGTAGGGGAGCTCCAAGGGAATGCTCCCGAAAGGTATGAAGTAAAACTTCCAAATATTGATTGAGGGTATATTTATGAAAAAGGGAAAAAAGAAAATATGTTCCAGGCTGGCGTTGCTGTTGGTTCTGATGGGGGCGCTGCTTTCTCAGACCGGCTGTCATGGTTCCAGGGGAATGGCAGCCTTTGAGATTCCGGAGAATTTTGACAGTTCCCGGACGTATGAGATCACTTTCTGGGCCAAAAACGATACCAACAAGACCCAGACCGATATATATAAAAGGGCCATTCAGGATTTTCAGGACTTGTATCCCAATATCACAGTGAATCTGCGGCTGTACACGGACTATGGCCGGATCTACAATGATGTGATCACCAATATCTCCACAGGAACTACCCCCAATGTGTGTATCACTTATCCCGACCATATCGCCACCTATCTCACAGGCACCAATATCGTGGTGCCGCTGGAAGGGCTTTTCGCGGATGAGCGCTATGGACTGGGGGGCAGCGAACTGCGCTTTGAAGGTCCCGCCCAGGGAGAAATCATTCCCCAGTTTCTGGAGGAATGCGCCTTCAATGAGCATTACTACGCCATCCCTTTCATGCGTTCCACAGAAGCCTGCTATGTGAACAAAACCTATGTGGAGGCCCTGGGCTACAGCCTGCCGGAGCAGCTCACCTGGGATTTCGTCTGGGAGGTGGCCGAAGCCGCCACCGCCAAGGACAGCCAGGGGACATATCTGGTAAACGGTCAGAAGGTCATGATTCCTTTTATCTACAAGTCCACGGACAATATGATGATCCAGATGCTACGGCAGAAAGGCGCGGGATACTCCACCCCCGCCGGAGAGATCCGGATCTTCAACGACACCACCCGGGAACTGCTGTACACCGTGGCCGAGCATGCCGGGACCGGGGCTTTTTCCACCTTTAAGATTTCCAGCTATCCGGCCAATTTCCTGAATGCGGGACAATGTGTGTTTGCCATTGACTCCACCGCCGGGGCCACCTGGATGGGTACCCATGCTCCCCTGTCGGACATCAGTGAAGAGGCGCTGGTGGAATTTGAGACGGAAGTATACCCCATTCCCCAGTTTGACACAGACCATCCCCAGATGATTTCCCAGGGCCCCTCCGTGTGTATCTTTAATAAGCCGGACTGCCAGGAAGTACTGGCCTCCTGGCTCTTTGCCCAGTATCTGCTTACCAACGAGGTACAGACCGCCTATGCGGAGACGGAAGGCTATGTGCCCGTTACCTCCAGAGCCCGGGACAGCGCCCAGTATCAGGATTATTTGAGCCGCTGCGGAGAGGACAACAACCTGTACTATGATGTGAAAATCAAAGCCTCCCGGCTGCTGCTCTCCCATGTGGAAGATACTTTTGTCACACCGGTATTCAACGGCTCCACCTCCCTGCGGGACGCGGCGGGCCAGATGATCGAGAACGTGACCAAGTCGGTGAACCGCCGGGAGACGGTGGACGATGCCTATATGGACAAACTCTACGGGGATGTGACCTCTCTGTACCGCCTGCAGAGTACCATGCAGACCTCCACGGACAGAAAGGAACTGGGGCCCCTGCCTCCCATGGCCGCCGCCCTGCTGGGCGGACTGGGAGTTACCTGGGCACTGATTGGTGTATATGTAGTACGGGAAGCAATGAAAAACCGTAAAAAAAGGCAGAATACCCATTGATTTATCGACATTTTGAGGTATAATAGCATTGGTTACCAAAAATCTTATGCGTTATAAGAAAAGAGGAGAGACTTATGAAAAAATGTTTTATTGCAACCCTGGCGCTGACTCTGGTATTGGCCCTGGCCGGATGCGGCAATAGCGGAAACGGCGGCACGGACGAGAAGTCCGAGGGCGTCATGACCTATGCCGAGTACGAAGCCGCCGCTCTGGACACCCAGGTGGTGATCGAAGCCTATGTGCAGGCAAAGCAGTCCTGGTGGGAGAACCAGGCCACCGTGTACGCCCAGGATAAGGACGGCGCTTACTTCCTGTACAACATGGCATGTTCCGAGGAAGATTACGCCAAGCTGACCACCGGCACCAAGATCAAAGTGACAGGCTACAAAGCCGAGTGGTCCGGAGAGGTGGAAATCATCGACGCCACTTTTGAGATCATGGATGGCAATTATGTGGCTGAAGCCGCAGATGTAACTTCCCTGCTGGGCACCGATGACCTGATCAAGCGTCAGAACCAGTTTGTCAGCTTCAAGGGCATGACCGTGGAGGACGCAGGCAACGGCAGCGCCTTTATGTATAACTGGGACGGCTCCGGCGAAGAGGGCAGCGACCTTTACTTCAACGTTTCCCTGAACGGCAATACATACACCTTCACCGTGGAATCCTATCTGTGCGGCCCCGACACCGATGTGTACCAGGCTGTAAAGGCTCTGGAGATCGGCCAGACCGTGGATATGGAGGGCTTCCTCTACTGGTACAACGGCGTGAATCCCCATATCACTTCCGTAACCGTAAAGTAAGTTAGACTTTTGTCAGACTTTTAATTCAAAAAACCGGGCAGCTTATTTCCATAAGCTGTTCGGTTTTTTATTTGCACCTATAGTCTGAACTGTCCCCTGTAAGCCATCCGCTTATCGGGCCGATGCTCCGGGGCCGCGGCGCGATATGCTTTTCTGCTCCCGCAGCCATTCCCGGAACTGCGGCAGCGCCCCAATCCCCTGCTCCGTCACCGGCTTAATCCATTTTCCGGAAGCGGTATACCGGGTCTCCACCAGAAGCCGGATGATCTCATCCGTATACACAAAGGCGAACACTGCCAGAAACGGCAGGCGCAGCACCATACCCGCGATCCAGGTGGCAGGCACACTGATGAGGAACAGGCAGCTTACCTCCAGCACCGTACCGAATACCGCCTCTCCTCCGGCCCGGTAAGATTCGTTCATGATATAGTTGCAGGTTCGTATGGTACCGAAAGCCAGATAGATCAGCAGCATAAATTTCCCATACTCCAGGGCTGTGGTTCCCAGCCCGAAAAGCCCCAGAATGGGCCGGTTCAGCAGCGTCATCACTCCCACCACCCCAAACGTAACCATGGGACAGAACAGGGAGGATTTGCGGCAATAGTTGTAGGCCCTGGGCAGATGCCCGGAACCCACTTCCTTGCCGATGATCACGCTGGCCGCATTGGAAAGCCCGCCGAAAAAGGCGTACACAAAGCCCTCGCATACCCGGAATGCCGCCATGGCCGCGATGGCCGACTCGTCCTGATGCCCGATCACGATGTTGATGATCATCTGGCCCACGCCGTAGAGCATCTCATTGGCCAGTATGGGCAGACATTTGGACAGATAGGCCCCGATAAATTCCCTCTGAAATCCAAACATTTCCTTCAGTCGTAACCGAATCTCACACTTGGACACCAGCAGGAAAATCACCAGCAGAACCAGGTTCACGATCCCTGAAGCCAGCGTGCCCACAGCCGCGCCTGCCACCCCCATCTTGGGTGCGCCGAAGCGGCCGTAGATCAGAACCCAGTTCAGCGCAAAATTCACCAGCAGCGAAGCGATGGAGCAGAATAGCGGCGCTTTCACCCGCTCCGTGGCCCGCATGAAAAAGCTGACCAGCACGGCGAAAACCTGCAGGGGATAGGCAAATCCCACGATGCGGATATAGGGCGCTCCCATCTGTATGATATGCTCCTTGTCCGTGTAAATTCCCAGCATAAACGCCGGATTGGTGACTGCCGTCACCGCAAACAGCGAGCCTACAATGGTCATGAAGATGAAAGTCACCCCGAAAGTCTGATTGATGCCCTTCTCGTTTCTGGCTCCCCAGTACTGGGCGAAAAACAGCATGGCTCCCCCGGCAAATCCCCAATAGCAGGAGAAAAAAAGGGAACTGATCTGAGAGCAGATTCCCACCGCTGCCACCGCCAACTCTCCCATGCTGCCAATCATAATTGTGTCCACCATACCGGCGGTGGTGGACAGAAGGTTCTGCAGCGCCACCGGAAACGCAATGGCCATCATCAGTTTCAGGAAGGACGGCCATGTAATTTTCTCATTTGACATAATTACTCCTCTCCAGCATCTATGTCTCACTTTCACAAATACTGACAATGCGGTACTAATTATAGCATGGCCCGCATATATTATCTATGGGGAATTGTGCTCTTTTTATTCCGATTCACGCTTCCCCTATTGGACAAGTTTCATGCCTCCATAGCCAATACAGTGACAGGGAGCAGGTATCAGATGAGACAGAAGAAACGTTTTATTTGGACGGCCGGAATTCTGGCCGTTCTGGCATCGGTTTTTATGGCAGCCCCGCCCATCATGGCACGGATGGGAAAAGCAAGTCTCCTTAAAAATGCATCCTCCCGGATGCCGCAGTTCTCCGATGAGGCAGAGCCGCCCCCGGCGGAGGAAGCATGGGAAGAGGACTGGATCCGCTATCGCGGAAAGGTCTACGACTACAACGAAAATATCCTCACCTTCCTGTGCATGGGGATTGATGTGGATGAAGAACTCAGCCAGCATCAGCAGGGCTGGGATTCCGGCCAGGCAGACGCCATTTTTCTGTTGGTGCTGAATCCCGATACCCGGCAGATGTCCGTTATCGCCATAGATCGGAACACCATGACGGATGTGGACATGTATGATCAGGAGAATCGTTTTCTGGGTACCGTACAGGCCCAGATCAACCTGGCTCATGGCTATGGAGACGGCAGGGAGGAAAGCGCCGCAAATCAGGTCAAAGCAGTCTCCCGTTTAATGTATGAACTGCCCATCCACGGTTACTTCGCCATCAATCTGCCTGCAATCTACATACTCAACGACCTCATAGGGGGTGTGGATGTGACGATCCCACAGGATTTCACCCCTGCATATTTTCCCTATGCCCCAGGAGAGACCGTACACCTGGACGGAAACCTGGCCTATTTTTTTGTCCGCTACCGGGATGTGAATGTGGCTGAAAGCGCCAGAATGCGTCTGGGACGACAGAAGCAATATCTGCTGGCCTATGTGGAAAAGGCAAAGCAGGAATTCGCCAGGGATATCACACTTCCTTTAAAACTTTTCAATGCAATCGCCCCTTCCATGGTCACAGACATTACCGCCGATGAGGCCGTGTATCTTGCAGGGGAAGCCGCAGAATACACGTTTTCGGAAGACGACCTGATCCTGCTGCCCGGCGTCACAGACACCTCCGGGGAATTTGACCAGTTCCATGTGGACCAGGACGCGTTAAAACAGATTATTATAGATGTGTTCTATACCGAAAAAGAGGGAATATAATCATGAAGAAAAGAAACTCTTTTGTCTATCTGCTGCTGGCCGGTGTATGCCTGCTGGTCATGGCAGCGGCAATCGCTTTTATTATAAAATACTATGCGGACAATCGCCGGGAGGAAGCGGTATACGAGTCCCTGCAATCCGCGGCAGCCGGGCTTCCCACATCCCCCCTCGGTCCGCAGGCGGAGGCTGAACCCTCCCCCGCCCCCCAGGCGTTCGGACCCGCCTCTGATCCGCAGATATCCTCCGCCCATATGGCATCGCCCAGTCCCGGGCCGGATATCCCTGATGACGAGGCTCTTCTGCGCACTGTGGATTTCACTGCGCTCCAGGAGGAAACCAACGCCCACATTTACGCCTGGATCTCCATTCCGGGCACCCGGATTGACTATCCCATGCTGCAGCATCCATCGGACAACACCCACTACCTGAACCATAATCTGGACGGTTCCAGGGGGTATCCGGGCTGCATTTACACCGAAAAGGAAAACGCTGCGGATTTTTCCGATTTCAATACTGTGATATATGGCCACAACATGAAAAACGGATCCATGTTCCATGACCTGCACAATTATGAGGATGAGACATTTCTGCCGGAACACCCTTATGTGTATATCTATACCCCGGACCGGGTACTGCGGTATCGGATCTTTGCCTCCTATCGCTATGACGACCGGCATTTGCTGTACTCTTTTGACTATGCCACCGAGGAGGGCCGCAGCGGATATTTAAAGGAGATACGCGGCATACGCAGCATGTCCGCCGTGCTGGATGACCAGGTGGAAGTCACTGCACAGGACCGCATGGTCACTCTGTCCACCTGTGTAAGCGGCCGCGCCGAAAACCGTTATCTGGTACAGGCCGTGCTGGTGGACGATATACCTGTTTCCGATATTAACGATTTGTTAATATATACAACCATGGGACAATGAAAAATAAGGAGGATTTCAGACATGAAAAGATTTTTAGCATTATTGTGCGCAGGCATCATGGCATGCAGCATGAGCATGATAGCCTTTGCGGCTCCCAGCCAGACCACCGGCAACACAACGGACAACGCCACCGGC
>OFHA01001728.1_pt1 | contig 14111 bp, 15 predicted proteins | sample 1521891 | NCBI WGS metagenome assembly OFHA01 (sample SAMEA3504089, study PRJEB24116) | mouse gut metagenome | biome: mouse gut; feature: mouse-associated habitat; material: faeces | place: Denmark | collected 2011
GTATGTTTATTCTGTGTATCCCGATACAGCTATTCCTGCATATTTATGTTTCCAGTGCAATAAAAAATGATTCTTTTAATGGGATTGCAGGGTTCGATGACAGGATAGAGTATAACATTTGTGAGGTAAAGAAACTGCTGGCACAGATTGATCTGCATACCGGAATCCTGTCTGCTGTATATATTTTTCTGCTCTGTGTGATAAATAGCATAAATCTGAAAATGCAATGGATTAATAGCTTTCTGATTGTTGTATATATGCTGAATTTTATCGCAGGCATAGAAATGAGCAGCTACAAAATGACAGATAAAATCTATCGCAGGGAAGATGACAGGAAACGTGCCAGACGCAGTATTCCGGTAACTGCAATATACACCCTGGTATTATGTGCGGGAATAGGAATAACAGGTATCGTATTTGAAGTGAAAGGAATTGAGAATAATACACTGCCTGCAATGAAAATATGTGGATTGCTGATTCCGGGCACAATGAGCGCAACAATAGGATTTTTATCTGAAAACAGCAAAATAAAAAAATGGAATCCGGCAGAGACAGACTATAAAACTAATAAAACAGGCATAATCTGTTTATTTATCTGTGTTATAATGTATGGGTTCATGTGTGTTGTATAAGATGTTTCAAGGCTTTTACAGCCTCATATAGTGAAATGAAAGTACTGGAGGTATAGCGTATGCAGAGAACAGAAAATGTCGAATTAACGGTTTTATGCCTGATTCATCAAAATGATAAATACCTTCTGCAGAACAGATTAAAAGAGGATTGGAAAGGTTTGACTTTGCCCGGAGGACATATTGAAAAAAATGAATCTATCATAGATGCTGTCATTCGGGAAATGAAAGAGGAAACGGGACTTGATATTCAGAATCCAAGATTATGTGGAATCAAGCAATTTCCCATTGAGAATGGGCGGTACATTGTATTTTTATTTCATACAGACGAATTTCTCGGAGAAGTAACATCATCAGAGGAGGGAGAAATGGTTTGGGTAAAAAAGTCAGACCTGCCAAAGATGAATACTGTAAATGACCTACTGCCACTTCTTCAAGTGATGGAAGATGATAATTTAACGGAATTTCAATATGTAATTGAAAACGGTAAATGGAATGTGATTATTAAATGAAAGGAATCTTCTTATGGGAAAACTAAATGTTGATGAAACAGAGATACAAGTCTTACAGATTGAAGAAGACGATTATATTTCTTTAACGGATATGGTAAGGAAAATTGACAACGGACCTGCCCTGATAGAAAAATGGCTGCGCAACAAGAATACAATAGAATTTCTTGGCATATGGGAAGAAATGTATAATGCAGACTTCAATGCTGCCGCCTATGAAGAAATCATGCTGGAGGCAGGATTAAACCGTTTTATTATGTCGGTTAAGCAATGGGTATCACGCACAAATTCAAAGGGGATTGTGGCAAAAGCAGGACGGTATGGCGGTACATACGCATATAAAGATATTGCGTTTGAGTTTGCAAGCTGGGTGTCTCCGCAATTCAAATTATACCTTATCAAGGAATTTGAGCGGTTAAAGAAAGAAGAACAGGCTTTACTTGGATGGAGCGCAAAGAGGGAATTGGCAAAAATAAATTACCGGATACATACAGATGCAATCAAAGTCAATCTCATTCCGCCGGAACTCACACCACAGCAGACTTCCGTCATATATGCATCAGAGGCTGATGTGCTGAATATGGCATTATTTGGCATGACAGCGAAGCAATGGCGTGATAAGAATCCTGATAAAAAGGGAAATATCAGGGATTATGCAAGTATAAATGAATTGATATGCTTGTCAAATATGGAAAACATTAACGCGGTGTTGATCGAAGATGGGCTGAACCAGAAAGAACGCTTAATAAAACTTAACAAGATTGCCATACATCAGATGTCTATTTTGGAAGAACAGACTACAAAGATTTTGAAGTGATTTAATTCCCCCGAATTCGGGGGAATTAAAATTACCACAGTTCAAGACTGTCTTCCGCATCCACCCACATCTGCATATTTCCTTCAAGATACAATCTTGCATATTCAAGCGGTTCATCTATTGCCAGAGCATTTAAGGCACATTCAGAGCAGGGAGTAGTTTTCAATCCTTCTTCTGCTTTATTACAGTCTATCCGTAAAAAATAACCTGCATAAGTAGATATGTCAATGCTGTTATGGTGGATATTGTATGTTGCGTAAATCATATTCATTTTATCTGTCCTCTTTTCATTGAGTTTTTGAAAGCATTTCAATCAGTTTACCAATTCCCGTATATTTTGTATCTAAAAAGTTTATCTAACCATCCCCCGCCATTCATCCAGCATTTCCCTGATCGTCTGCCCGATTCCTATCACCGGCTTCCACCCAGTCACCTGCTGCATTTTTCCAATATCTGCTTCCATGACCGGCATATCCGCTGGCCGCAGTTTCCCTGCGTCTGTCTCCACCCGGATGTCAGCCGTACTGTTAGCAAGAACCATATTCAAAATATCCCCCACTGCTCTTGCCTGTCCGCTCCCGACATTGTACGTCTCAGCGATTTTCCCTTTTTTCGCTAACAGCACATATGCGCGAACGATATCCCGCACATCGGTAAAGTCCCGCCGCACATCCAGACTGCCGACCCTTATTACCGCTTCCTGTTTTCCTGCCTCTATCCACGCCACCTGTCTGCAAAAATCCGGGACCACAAACACTGGCGGCTGTCCGGGACCGATATGGTTAAAGGCCCGCACCATAACCGCCTGTACTCCATAAGCCTGTGCATAAATCTTTGCAATCATATTCTGACATGCTTTTGTGGCCGCATAAATATTTACGGGATTCACAGCCGTACTTTCACAAACCGGCATGTCCTCCGGCCGGAGCGTGCCATATTCTTCTCCGGAACCTGCGATCAGAATGCGTGGCTTTTTTGCCAGTCTGCGTACCGCCTCCAGCACATTGATGCTGCCCTTAATATTCACGTCTGCCGTAATCTGCGGATTTTTCCAGGAAACGGCCACCGAGCTTTGTGCTGCAAGGTGAAAGATATCATCCGGCTCCAGCTGATCGAGTAACTCAAATACGGCATCCGGATCCAGGATATTCAGATCATAAACCGGTACACTCAGACCTGCGGATGATTCCTCCCTAAGTTTCGTGGCTGCAACGTCATACCCGATCTCGGTCAGATGTCTGGCCAGGTACGGGCCAACAAAGCCCGCGCCTCCGATAATCAGTGATTTCATATTAGAAGTTCTCCATTTTTATTTCTTTTTCCACCAGTTTCAGATCCGAAGTCACCATACGTTCGACCAGAGATTCGAAAGAAATCTCCCGTTTCCACCCAAGCTCTGTCTCTGCCTTTTTCGGATTTCCCCATAAAACTTCTACCTCTGCCGGACGAAAATACTGTGGACTGACTCTCACCAGGATACGGCCGCTGGCCCTTTCTCTTCCCGTTTCCTCCATGCCTGTTCCATCCCATTCCAGCTCCATGCCTGCGTAACGAAAAGCAGCCTGTACAAATTCACGAACGGTTCTTGTCTCATTGGATGCAATTACATAATCTTCCGGCTCTTCCTTTTGCAGCATCTGCCACATGGCACGGACATAATCCTTCGCATGCCCCCAGTCTCTTTTCGCATCCAGATTGCCCAGTTCCAGACAATCCTGTACTCCCCGGCGGATACGTGCCGCTGCATAAGTAATTTTACGCGTGACAAATTCCTTTCCTCTGCGCTCGCTTTCATGATTAAACAAAATCCCGCTGCATGCAAACATATGATAACTCTCTCGATAATTTTTGGTAATCCAGTACCCATATAGTTTGGCTACCCCATATGGACTTCTTGGATAAAACGGCGTTTTCTCCGTCTGCGGCATTTCCTGAACTTTGCCGAACATTTCCGAAGTCGCGGCCTGATAAAAATGCGCGTCCGGCCGGATCATGCGGATGGCGTCTAATATATTTGTAACGCCGAGCGCATCGATCGCCGCCGTCGCCGCCGGCTGCTCCCAGCTTGTCCCTACAAACGACTGGGCCGCAAGATTATATACCTCATCCGGCTGAGCAATGTTTACTGCATGAATCAAAGAGATCAAATCTGTCATATCGGCGTAAATAAAGCGAATCTGGTCTTTGAGATGTTCGACATTTCCATAATCGACCACGCTTTTTCTACGTATCAGGCCGTAGACTTCATATCCTTTTGCGAGCAAAAGCTCTGCGAGATATGAGCCGTCCTGCCCTGTAATGCCGGTGATTAATGCTTTTTTCATGGTAGCTGTCTCCTTACATAATTGATTTATTCTTTTACAGGAAGTTTTTGTTCCTTCTGTTCAAAATTTATCCTGCATTCTTCTATCACTAATGGTCTGCGCATCACACGAATATTAATATTCAGTACATACTCTCCTAAAAATCCAATAAAAAATAATTGTATGGAGCCAAGAAAAAACACTCCGACGCCAATTGCCGCTATTCCCGGATCAAAATCATTCCACCTTAGAATCTTGGAAATAAATATTGCGACCGCTATTACAGTACTTGCCACCGAACACACAAAACCGATCATCGTCGCCATTCTCATGACAATCTTGGAATAGGAAGTAATTCCCAGCATTGCAAAATCATAGGATTTGAAAAAATTCGCAAACGACTTTCCTTTTTCTCTTTTTTCCTGCGTAAAGTATACCCGTTTCATCTGAAATCCAAATTCAGAAACGATTCCTCTAAGATATGGCATCGGATCATCCATCTGCTTTAATACTTCCAAAAAACTTCTGTCCAGTAATTCATACTCTGTAAAATGTTCAATCTGCTCTATTTCCGATATGTGTTTCAAAAGTTTATAGTAACAGCTTCTGATAAAGTACATCACCGGATTTTCTTTGCTCTTATTTTTAATACCGATAACGACTTTATACCCATTTTCCCAATGTCTGATAAACTCGTCCATGACCTCAGGCGGGTTTTGCATATCCGCATGCAGTAAAATAGCGCAATCCCCTTCTGCCTGTGTGAGTCCATAATATAAAGATCTGGAATATCCAAAATTTTTCGCGTTAAAAATCGCCTTAACACGCTGATCTTTATTACACAACTCCATAATCATTTTCCGTGACTGATCCTGAGAAAAATTATCTACAAACATGATTTCGTATTCATAGCGTCCGGTATATTTTTGTAAAACAGCAGTCGTTCTATGATAAGCGTCCATAATATTTTCTTCTTCGTTGTATGTTGGAATCATAACCGTAATTTTCTTCATGTTTTATCACCACTTAAAATCTCTTCTGACACCTCAAAAGCTCTTTGAATCGCATCATCCATATTATAATATTTATATTCCGCCAGTCTTCCGCACAAATACAAACGTTCAAACACAGATAACTCATTTCTATAGTTCTGATACAGCTCCACATTTGTATCATTAATTACCGGATAATAAGGTTCTCCCGCCTTTTCATCCCCTGGTACGTACTCGAGCGGATACTCTGTTGCAATCTTCGTCATTCCGTCCACATGCTGTTCCTGCAGCCATTTATATTCCGTAATTCTGGTATACCCCTCTCTCTGTGGATAGACCGCAATCGGCGTACGATCGATATACCGGTCTGCAGGCAGCGTTTTATAATCAAACCAAAGCGCCCGATATGGCAATTTTCCATATTTATATGCTAATAATTCATCGATCGCGCCCGTAAATACAAAATCGCCTGTAAAAATATTTTGTTCCCAATATAACAGCTTATTTGAAACATCCAGCTTCATCAAAGGGATCACATCCGTTTCTAATCTCATTGTAATATTCGGATGATCCAACAGCTTGCGGAACATTTCCGTATATCCTTTTTCCGGTAAAGCCTCGTATTTATCATTAAAAAACGTATCTCTGTCGTCCAAAAGAACCGGAACCCGATTTAGCACGCTGACATCTATTTCTTCTGGCTTTAAGCCCCATTGTTTTGCAGTATACAATCTGTAATCCTTTTCAAACAGCATCTCTGCATAGGAACGGACAACCGCATTCGAAGACGCCAGCATTTCTACAATCGTTATTGTTTTTCTGTCGCCATACTCTTTCCGCAGCTGCGCTTTCAGCCTTTTTCCGTCCTCTTTCTCATACAACAGATCGATGGCAGATAAATTAAACGGAGACGGAACCATTCTGCCATCGATCTCGGCGCTGCATTTCAGTCTGTATTCTTTCATCCTGGAAAAACGGCAGACAAACTGCCAGATTGCATCACTATTCGTATGAAAAATATGCGGACCATATTTTTGTACCAGTATTCCGTTTTCATCATATGCGTCATACATATTACCAGAGACGTGTTTTCTCCTGTCACAAACCAATACTTTTTTTCCTGCTTCGGCAAGTTTTCTTGCGATCGTTGCCCCGCTAAAACCTGCGCCTGCAATAATACTGTCATACTTCATAAACGCATCCTCCGCTATTTTCATCTAAAATCCTATCTGTTCAGATATTTTCTCTGTTACTTCCCACACCGATTTCACCTATGATTACGAGCAAAAATCTGTGACAAATTTATGGAATGTATGAAGTCTGCGGTCCTTCTCAGACAAAATAATATTTTCCACTTCATCCACCGGCCATGAAATGTTCAATGTCTCGTCATTCCATAAAATACCCGAATCGAATCCCGGATAATAGCTTTGCGAACACAAATAATAAAACGTCGTATGCTCTTCCAGTATCATACATCCATGTGCAAATCCCTCAGGTATATACAACATTTTCCTGTTTTTTTCTGATAATCGGATGCCAAACCATCTTCCAAATGTCTCTGAATCTTTCCGCAAATCTACCGCAACATCATACATTTCTCCTCTTGCCACCCGGATTAATTTTGCCTGAGAATGTTTTGTCTGCAAATGCAGTCCTCTGATTACTCCTTTTTGAGAAGTCGTTTCCAGTTCCTCCATAGCCGTAAGATCGATTCCATTTTCCCTGAAAATATTTTTTTCAAAAGATTTTTTCAAAGTCCCTCTTTCATCCGAAAACAGAAACGGTTCAATAACGACCAGATCTTTTATATTCGTTTCATTAAATCTGAACATCTTTTTCACCTGCCGCTATCCATTCTTTCATATATTGAATACTTTTCTCAAAGCTGATTTCACATTGAAATCCCGTATCCTTTTGCAGACTGGTACTATCAAAATATTCCGGAGGCAGCATAATTCCATGAAACGGCGCTTCTCCGAATAATAACGGTACTTTGGGATTGACAATTTGTCCTATGCATTCCAAAAATTCGCGAAGCGGCCTGCAGTTTCCGCTTCCCAAAATATAATTTTTGCAGCTGATTCCCTTTTCACCAATCAGCCAGAAAGCTCTTGCTACGTCTGTAACATATATAAAATCGTACAATTGTACAGCCGAAGTAAATTTGGGACTTTCCCCATTTATCAGTTTCCTTATGGTTGTATTTATCAAACGCGGCGTCTGTTCACCAATCCCAAAAGTATTCGTAATAATCGGCCAGTAAAACTCTATTCCCTGCCGGCATACCTCAACCTTGGTCATGTAATGCGTTGCCAGTTTGGAACTTTTATACATAATCCCCCTATTGTCTGATATTTCTTCTTTCTGCATTTCCGCCAGACATTCCGCTTCGTGCAGACTTCCGGCGCCTATAAACTTTTTTACTTTCAGCTCGCTTAAAAAACCCGTCAGCTTCAATGTCTGCTCCATATTTGAAAGCTGGATGTCAAAATCTCCTGCCCCGACGCCAGAAACGCCTTCCCATGCAAAGTGATAGAATACGTCTATTTCCTCCTGTATCAACTGGCTCAGCGAACGATTCGAACCAAGATCATAGTTTACAATATGCAGATTTTTATGAAAACGGAATATTTTATCCGCTTTATTTCTATCACGGACAATCGCAAATACCTTTATGTGATGCTTTAATAACTCTGCAACGACCCAGCGGCCAATCAGCCCTGTCGAACCTGTTACAATCGCACTTTTCATGACTGTCTCCTTGTATTTCATCCAATTTCGCTTCTTACTCCCAGACTTTCCATGGCGCTTCCTGTCTGGTCCACATTTCTTCCAGTTTCTGCTTTTCCCGAATGGTATCCATACATTGCCAGAATCCGTCATGCTTATATGCCGCCAGTTTTCCTTCAGAAGCGATTTGTGTCAGCGATGTTTTTTCAAATATCGTCGCGTCGTCTTCCATATACTGAAAAATCCCAGGTTCGCAAACCATATAGCCAATATTGACTAATCCGCCGTCCCCCTTTGCTTTCTCTCTAAATGCCCTCACATCTCCATCTGCGTCAATATCCAGCACACCGAATCTCTGCTCCACATTATACGCTGATATTGTAAGCAATTTGCCATGCTCTTTATGATATCTGACCAGCTTTTGAATATTAACATCGGATACCCCGTCTCCATATGTTAATAAAAATGTTTCCCTGTCCACGTATTTTTCAATTCGCCTGATTCTCCCGCCCGTCATTGTATTTAATCCTGTATCCACGACAGTGACTTTCCATGGTTCCGAATAATTATTATGTACTACCATAGAATTTTCCAGCAGATCAAACGTAACATCTGTATTATGCAGATAATAATCTGCAAACCATTCTTTAATTACATGCTGCCTGTATCCGGCGCAAATAATAAATTCATGAAAACCATAATAAGAGTATAATTTCATGATATGCCATAAAATCGGACGTCCTCCTATTTCAATCATTGGTTTTGGTTTATGTTCACTTTCTTCTGAAATCCTTGTTCCGTAACCACCGGCTAATATTACAACTTTCATATTTTTATGACAGCTCTTGCTATCTTCCTCCTTCCTTTTACCTGTAACCTAACTATTCGGACCTCTTCCCTGATGCCGTCTTTCATCAAAGTGCTCCTTCCTGCGCATCCCCAATATACGATACTGTAAAACATAATTTTCTCGTATCCTTACTATCAAAAATATCCTGTGATGGCTGTATGTAATAATCACTTTCAAACCGGATCCTGTAAAAATCAAATTCTGCTTTTCCCAACTGTTCCGGCTTTATAGTAAGAGTGTGCATGCCTGTCGCGTCAGTCAGCTGAAAGCTGCCAGCGTATTGTGAATTGATATAAATATTTACATCCGGTTTTTCTTTTTTATATTTATCTTTCAACTCATCAGAAAGCCATACGCCATATTGTATTTGTAAGCCGTTATGCGCGATGTCTTTATTTCGCAACACAACTAACGCCTGATTCGAAAACCAGTGAACACCTTCCTCCCTCCAATAAATACCCTCACATTTTTCTGTTAACGATTCATCCTCTAAAGGATTAAATTCCTTTGGATAACCTTTGTCTAAAAAAGCCTTCTTCTCCGCAGGCATGTTTAAATAATAAAACTGTTTCTTTTCAAAATTAAACTGATTTATTTTTTGAAATACATATTGTTTTACCTGCGGATCCGCAATCAGATTTTGCCTGATCAAAGGTACGGACTCCTTCGTTACCAATATTTTTCTGATATATCCTTCGTTATTTGTATAAGCATTTACACCTTTATACTGATCTCCCCAATAACCGCCGTCGATATGGTTTGTTCTGGAAATAAACGTATATGGATACGGATTATACAGCTGCGGACACTTATCCAGGATCATATCTGCAATCGGCGTGTAACTAAAACAATGCAGCTGATTATACCTGCCAAACCATATGATAGTCAGAACAGTCACGATCGATGAAGTCATGCTCAGCACAGTAACCACCCTTTTTATCACATTGCTTCGAATGCATCTTTCATACTGTGAAATCGATGCAAATAAAAAGATTGGCGCTGCCCACGCACTGTAACGCGAAATTCCCGTCATACCACAGTTAATATGCATCGTCAGTGAATAAGCCGCTACTACACCTAAAAATGCTACTGACAGCAGAATTATTTTTCTCTCCTTTTTTATAAATGCCGTTATAAACATTACTATCCACATGAAAAAAGCTGCCAGGTAAAAAACCATATACCCAAGATTCAGGTCAAACAGATAGGTAAGAAAACGTCCCAGCCATCCTTTTGTCTGCGCAAAGCCAAGCGCTGTCTGCAGTTCTAACACACCCATATGCAGCAAATTATAAATATATGTAGTCAGTGACGGAACAAAACAAATGCCAAACAACAAAATCTTTGTAAAATTTTGCTTAAGTGTATCGCAGAAAGTGCCAATACTGCGTACATTCGAAAAAATCAGCCACAAATAATCCAGTATATACACCATACCCAAAACCATCACAGTCGTGTTCATAGCGCCTGCCACCGAAACATAAATCGCTGCTCTTTTGTAGTTATCATTCAGATAATTTACCAGCGAAAGGACCACAAAACCAAAAATAAATATTTCTGCACTGGGCCATATGCTGTAAACAACCGTTGGCGAACACGTTAGTGCTAAAATCGTAAGGAATACCGTCTTTCGCTCTCTTTTCAGAAAAAAGAACACATACAAAAGCGACGCCAGATAGATAAAATAATTCGCTGCCATAAACGCATAAGACTGATTCCATCCTAAACATTTCAATATAAACTTAAACGGCAGACTAAACGCAGAATATCCACCGCCATACCACGGATATATTTTCCCATCCTGTGCAACATATAAACTGGAATTACCTTTTTGCGCCTCTGCCCATGACCCTTCAATCCGCTCGGCAAAATTCGGAAAATCTATTTTTGCCTGCTCCTTCACCTCCTCTGTAATTTCCAGATTCCCTGTCATCTGTATCGCCATAGCCGCCAGCACATAATCGTCACATTCGCCCGCATTCCATGAAGGATACCTTACAACCAGCCAAAACAGAAATATTCCAAAAATACTGATCCATAACATACTTCCGATATCCCAGCAGTTCTTTCCTTTTAATCTCATCCTGTTCTCCTTCCCCTGCCGCATCCTGCCTATGCTTCATACCAGTCTCTTATTCTATCCGTCAGCCTGAGCGCATACGTCTCATCCATCAGGCCCAGACTGTCCAAAACATCCAGCAGATGATCCTCATACACGTCCGCATAGGTTCCTTCTGTCAGCTGCTGAAAAAAATCATAATAAATTCTGGCGTTCTTTTTCAAATCCAGGTGCCTGGCCGCATACCGATATGCCGCTTCCTGTCTTCGGGCCAGATAATCCCGTTCTTTTATCAGCCTGCTGACCGCTTCTGCAATCTCATCTGTTTCGCTGGCGCCATGACCTATTTTTATAACCACGTCATCCGGATATTCCTCAAAAGAACCGATAGACGTAACAAGCACCGCCTTTCCAAGTCCCAGCATCCGATGCAGGCTCGCGGAGGATTCTCCCTGCGTGGGATAGCGTAAATTAAAGCAGATATCACAGGCGCCCATATACAGCTTAAACTGATCGATCGTTGTATAGCCGGTTACAAGAATCTCTTTTTCCAGATCGTATTGCTTTTTCAGCTGATCTACCGGCACATTCTCTACTTTTCCTACAATCAGATATTGAAATCCTTTCAGACCATCCTGTTTTAATCCTGCCAGTGCCCGTATGATCGGCTCAATCCTTTTCGCGCTCGTTGCATACCCAAACGAACCAAAGATCAGCGCTTCTTTGATCCCCAGGCTCTGTCTGCATGCTGCCGTATACCTGCGATAGTCCTTTCTGATATCTGTCGTATGCAGCGGGATATTGATAACCGGCGCCTGCGGCCGGATTCCTTTGACCATCTGCTTTGCCATATCTGAATGCACAATTACCGCCTGCGCCTGGTCGATCAGATGTTTATTTACGGTATATTTTGCAGACTGATCTTCCCATGGCGCACGAATCTCGCCTTTTAAAAATCTTTTTGCTGTCCTTTCTCCCTCTCTGCCGTGGCAGTATTTCATAATCCTTAAATATCCGTCAAAATCTTTCTGCACAAACGTATCCTCCGCCAGATAATGATGCAGGGAAAAATCGTGCAGTTCCAAAATTCCCGGATATTTTAACAGCGTGTCGATCACAGTTTTATGATAATCTCTGTTATTTCCCACCTGATAAATCAGATGATCATACTGTTTGCGAATATCTGTGCGATCGATGTCACACGCTGGATATACGCGAAATTCCTGTTTGATCTTTTCGCTGGCAACGGGTTTTCCTGCATACAAATCTACCTGACACCACTTTGCCAGTTCGAAAACAAGCTCTTCACTAAAATCAGATATCCCGGACCGATCCGGTGAAAATGGGGAAAAATATGCGATCTTCATTTTCTATATCCCTTCTGTCAGTTTCTCTACCACGTGTTCCCAGCTGATCTCTTTTGCCAGGTCATATCCTGCCTGCCCATATTCTTTGCACGTTGTATGGTTTTGGAATAATTTTGAAACAGCCTGTCCAATCGCCTGCGAGTGACACGCGCAGACGATTCCGTTTTGCTCATTTCGTACAAACTCTAATACACCTCCGGAGTCTTCACATGTTATGACTGGCTTTTTCGATAAAAAAGCCTCCAGCGTTACATATCCATAGTCTTCGTCTACCGGAGCATAATAAACACAGCCTGCGTTCGCGTACAGCTCCAGTAATCTTTCCTCTGATACATATCCCAGAAACTCTACTCTGTCCGCTACCCCTTCCTGCTCCGCCGTTCTTTTAAGATTCTCTTCTTCCGGACCGGTACCGGCTATGTACAGGCGGATCGCAGGATCGCATTCGTTTAATGCCTGAATCATCAGATCCGTTCTCTTTAATGGATCCAGCCTTCCAACAGATAAGACATATTTCTCATACTGGCTGCAATAATAGTTCCCATACAGCGCCGGCGGATGATATAGTTTTTCCGAAGAAATCCCATTATAATCCGACAGCCGTCTGGATACATTTTCTGAGATGGTATAAATCCGGTCGGACTCTTTCAGACACAGATCGTCAAATTTTTGGATCCTTTTTTTCATCTCACTGCCATGTTCCACCGTTCCAAGTCCATAATGATTTTTTTGAAAATACAGATCATAGGCCGCACGGTGCTGATGCATCAGCCATATGACTTTCTTTGGATGTCTGATTCCATACGTCGGAAATTTCGTTGGAATCACAAGATCGATCGTCTCTCCATTGACCTCGGTCAAATCTAACATCCGCCACATCAGCAGATTGTCATACAATCCGTTTTCCGGATACCAGCGAAATGGTATACAGACCAATTCCGCCCAAAATCCTCTTTTATTTAACTCTTTTGTTAGGTTTTCTGCCATAAATTCCGCCCCGCCATGCGAGAATGGTATCTGTGCATGCAGTACAGCAATTTTTTTCATCGATCGTTCCCTCCAGACTGTCCCTGACAGTTATGTGTGTTCCCTCAGTTGTTCCTGCTGTGCCTGCACGAGCTGACTGATTTCTTCCAGTACCTGCTTCACCTGTCTGTTAAAATCGATCTGTCCTTCGATCACCGGAACATAATACCATCCCATGCATGTGTGACATATTTTCCGCAATACTCTTTTGATCATCCATACGATTTTATTTTTTGCGTGAATTTCACCATAAATTTTCATGCAGGCATACGCATCGATCTGCCGGCACTGTCCGCTCAGCTCTTTTAGCATCTTTTGTATTTCTCCTTCGGACATCTGTATTCTGGTGTATCCCTGTCCTTCTCCTGTCATATTTTCGCAGGCTTTTTTTCGTATTCGTATTTTTCTTTTTATTTCTTCCGGTTCCATCGTTCTTTCATCCTATCGTGTTTTTATCTTTCTCTTTTATGCATTCGAAATATTTTGAGCTTCTTTCCGGACTGCGATACTGACGCAGCTTTCTCCTGCAGCTCTTTTTGCAGCTGCCGGGCATCGTCTTCTCTTTCCTGCAGTTCTTTTTCCAGCCGCTTTATATAGACATTTTTTTCTTTCAGTTCCTGCTCCAGAACAGAGAAATATGCGATCTTTTGTTTCTGGTCTTCTTCCAGTTTTTCTATATAAGCATTCTTCTTTCTTACCTCTTCCTCCTGACCAAGCAGATATGCATTTTTCTCATTTATTATGTGCTGCAGCCTTTCATATTGGTGAAACAGCGACTGGAGCGATATCTCCTCGCTATATTCCTGATACCAGCCGTCTCCATCAT
>OFHA01001731.1_pt1 | contig 14108 bp, 10 predicted proteins | sample 1521891 | NCBI WGS metagenome assembly OFHA01 (sample SAMEA3504089, study PRJEB24116) | mouse gut metagenome | biome: mouse gut; feature: mouse-associated habitat; material: faeces | place: Denmark | collected 2011
GTCTATCTCTTGTTTTCGGTTGCTTGCTTCTTTACCGTACATGAGCATTCGCGCCGGGGTTGTCGTTGCCGTAGCCTTCCAGCAGGTTAATGACGCCCCACACGCCCAGGCCAGCGCCGAGGGCAATTACCAGAACCTTCAAAGTGTCGATAGCAGAAGTGAAAAATTCCATTAAAATACCTCCATAATGTTGTGAAATTTTGATTTTGAATGTGACAGGGAATCCTCCCCGGAAATATGAAACACCGCCAACTGAACGTGTCAGTCGGCGGTGCTACCGGGCCGGGAACGTGGCTTTTGAGTAACAGCTATCAAAAGCAGCTTGTCCGGCCAGACGGTCGAAGGTTGTGCCAGCCTTTACAAATGCCGGTTTCTGCCGTATAATGCAGATAACACAGATAAATGGGGTTCTCCATGAACAATAGAGATTTGACTGGCAAGGTAAACTCAGCCATGTACCGGCAATGCCGGGACCGGGGCTTTGCGGCTCCGGTGGATGTGCTGATGGAAATAGGCTATTTGTCCAAAAAGGACTATGAAAACTGGCGGTATGGGCGTGTCTCCTACTTGGAGCGCGTCTGTACGGCCAATTTAAGCAAGCTGTCCACCGTCATGCACCAGATGCGGGTGTATGCGAAAAAGGCGGGGTTAAAGCCGTCTTTCTGCTACTACAAACGGTGGGGAGTAAAGAAAAAGGGCGGTCAGGGCCATAAGCCGGTGATCCCCCTTCGGTTCAGCAAGAGCGGCGAACCGGAAATTGAACGCTGGTATGCCACGCACTTCGTTGATACAAAGCGGGTCAGCCAGCTAAAGGCGGCAGCATTGGAGAGAGTGGAGCCGCCCCGTCAGGAGGGGGAATCCCCGGAGGACGGAGCTTCCATCTCGTAGCACTCGAAAACATCATCCGGCTTCACTGTCAGCCTGCGGGCCAGGAACTTCGCAATATCAAAGTAATTCTTCTTGCTGGAATCCAGCAGATACTTGTACTGCGGGTGCTTGGTAATGTCAAACTTATCGGAGAAAAACGGCCTTACGCCCTGCACCTGCAAGATGCACTTGCCGCCATCCATCACTGCCAGCTCGTCGGTAGACATCAATTCTTTACCAAGTTTTTGGTAATTGACGCCCATGCTTCGCTGGCTCCCTCTGGTGTCAGAGGTGTTGTAGAGGTCGATTGTTTCCTTCCCTAAAGTTTCGGAAATCTCCTTTAAGGTGCTTCTTTCCTTACCTCCGAGGAACAAAACGCAGGAGCAGTTGCCGATAATTGTCTCCGCATGGTCCTTGTAGACCGCTTTGAGCTGGCTCTGCGTCTGCACAACAATGTGCGCGGAAATCTCGCGGGAGCGAATCACGCTGATGAGGTGCTGGAAGTTGGGAATCTTCTGGTTGGCGAACTCGTCCAGAAGGCAGGTGACGTGGGTTTTCAATGCGCCGCCGTTCTCTAAAGCCTTGTCGCACAGGACGTTGAACATCTGCGTGTAGACCATGGCTGAGATGAAATTGAAGGTCATATCCGTATCGGAGACGATACAGAACAGGGCCGTTTTTCGGTCCCCGATCTTGTCCAGCTCCAGGTCGTCGCCCTCCATGAGCTGACGGACCTCTTTAATATCAAAGGGGGCCATACGAGCGCCGCAGGAAATCAGGATGGACTTAGCTGTTTTGCCCGCCGCCATTTTGTATTTGACATACTGCCGGACGGCAAAGTGTTCAGGGTCGCGCTGTTGCAACTGTTCAAACATCAAATCCACGGCATTTTTGAAGTTTTCATCATCTTCCCGCACTTCTGAGGCGTTCAGCATTTCCAGCAGGGTGGTCATGTTCTTTTCTTCCTCCGGGGCCTCGTACCAGATATAGGCGATGAGCGCCTGATAGTACAACGCCTCGGCTTTGGACCAGAAGTCCTCACCGCCCTTGCTGTCCTCGCCTTTGGTATTTTCCATAATGCAATTTACCAGTTTCAAAATATCATTTTCGCAGTAGATATATTTGAAGGGGTTATACCTCATGGATTGCTTAAAATTGATAGTATTGAGTATTTTTATCTCATATCCACCACGTTGGAGCATCTTACCACATTCCTCGACTACGGTGCCTTTCGGGTCTGTGACAATATAGCTGGCGTTCATCTGCATGAGGTTTGGTTTAATGTGAAATCGTGTCTTTCCAGAGCCAGAACCACCAATAACCAGAACATTTTTGTTGATATTGTATTTAGGAATCTTGTTCCGGCCCACCATGACGCGCTCTGTCTGCGTCAGGAGAATGTTCTGGTCAAATTTTGGATTTATGAACGGGCGTATATCGTCCGCTGTGCCCCAACGAGCTGACCCGTACTCGACCCCGTGGCGGTATTTCTTGGCATTTTTGGCCTTGATGTAGACTACCGCACGGATGCAGGCCGCGCCGATCAGCCCCACAAGAAGGTCCTGGGGGTGGAAGCTGGGGAGGGGGTTGCGGGATATGATCTCACCCAGGCCGGAGATCGCCCCCATGCCCTTTGCCACCATATCCGCGCCAGCGGCCAGCCGGTAGCCCTCGCCCACACGGTTGAAGAACCAGAACATGAGCGCATAGGGGAAGTTGAGAATCAGAAACTTTTTTAAGTCAAATTTCACAGTCCACGCTCCCCTCTGTCCCGGTCCTTGACGGTATCCTGCGCCATGCTTCTGGCAACCTCCTTGAAGTGGGCAAGCTGCCGCCGGACAGAGGGCTTCTCCGGGGCCTTGCGGCGTATGGTCTTGGCGGTGTACTCGGCAAAGGCGGCTTTCATGGCGTCATCATCCCGCGCCTTGAAAAAGACGTAGTATTCACCCTTCTCCGGGTTCTTTTTCAGAGCAAAATCCACGCCATATTTTTTCGCCACACTTTCAAATGACTTGATATTTTTAGCGGTAATATCAATGCTTTTCACGCCCGTCCCCTGGCCCACAAGCTGCTTCACGCTCTGTTTGCCATGGTGGATTTTCGGGTTTTGGGACTGCGCCAGATACTTCCGTATCGCCCATTTGAGCAGATCGGCGGTCAGTCTGCCGCCGGTCTTGCCCACCTTGATTGCCAGGGCAACGGATTTATCCCGCACTTCGTCCTGCATGGTGATCTGCCTCCTTTCTGCAAGCGACGGCGGGCGGGGTCAGCGAGCCTCGCCGCCCTTGGGATGTTCTGCCGGGGGCGGATGCTGACCCGCTTCCCGCATTTTTTCGTGGAGCTGGCCACGCAACGAGGGTTTTAACTGAATATCAGCGTATTCCTCCATCTGATGCACTTTTCCTGCACGAACGTTATGATGGAGTAAAATCAGCTCTGGTTGCGTGAGAAATTCGCCTGTTATGGACGAAAATGTCTCAATAGCAGTATCATCGATGTGCCGAATCACAGTCCGCTCAAGCTCCGTCAGGTTCATCTCAGAAAGATATTCCCTATTGGCTAATGAGGCAATGCACAGAGCAGAGAGTTTAGGTGAATAGTAGTTCTGGACCTCGTAAATATTGCAAGGGAATTGATTTAGCACATCCGATGGAACACACACGCAAAATCCATCCCAATCGCCAGTGGATTCATCCCGTAATATGGCACTCAGGTGGCTGTCAGGAATCTGTATCTCCAATACAAAAAGATTGCGGGATGGACTGTCCGTAAGGGCGGCGGTTGAAAATGCTGATTGGACCGCTAATTCAAAACACCGTTCTCTTGCTTCTTGTGGCGTCAGTCCATACTCTTTTCCTACCATATCCTGATTGTAAAAATACATCATATCGGGATCGCTACAAGTCCAAACCACTGGATGATAACGAAAGCCGTTCTCAAGAATTGCTTTGCAGTTTTCCTCTGTTGTACCATGATATAGATTAACCATCAGCGAGCCTCGCCGCCCTTGGGATGTTCTGACGGGGGCGGACGCTGACCCGCTTCCCGCATTTTTTCGTGGAGCTGGCCGCGCAGAGAGGGCTTTACCGAATCAGATATTGCGGCAGGCTCCCGTCCACTCTGGACCTCTCCAATCTGTACCGGGTCCGCTTTTATCAAAGCGCCGTCCCGCAAAAGAAAGCCCTGTGTCTGGATCGCCTCCAAGGTATCTCCCGTTACCTCGCCGTACAGCTTCAGGTCGGTGTCCACCAGCATTTGCAATGTGGCCTGCACTTCGGCGGAAATAGCCTGTCTCTGTTCCGGCGCAGCAAAATACCGCAGGACTGCGGCCTCCTTGCCCGCCTCCACAATCGCCTCTCCCACCTGAGCGTTCATATCAAACAGTTCAGCCACATCAGACCGCCATTGGGTCGCGACAAATTTCAGGGGGTTTTCCATGCGGAGTAAAATTTCAGCATTACCCGGCTCAAATTTGAAGTATTTCTTCATAAAATTGTGCGCTCCCTGCATGGCAGAGATTTCTGCACTCATGGCAATGATCTCCATCTTGTCCATGCCCAGCAGCTCCGCCTGAAAGTCAGACATATTCCGGTCCAGCCGGTCTTTCAGGGATTGGATTTGATCCACCTTCTGCTGGACATAGCCAGCCGGGTTCACCAGTGGGAATCGCTCATACGCCTTGATCGCATAGAGTATGTCGCAGATGGGAAACTCCCATGGGTGGTCCTGTTCTTTCCAGCACTCCAGCGCCACGGTCAGCGGGTCAGTAAATTGCAGCAGGGCTGTTACTTCATCGGCCAGAAAGTCATGATCCTCCTTCAAATAGTAGTGAATTTTAGACAAGTTTTGCAGCCGGTACACATCTTCAATGTCCGGCCCGCCCTCTTTTGTGCCGACAGCGGCAGCGTGGTCCAGCAGGCATTTGTCGATCACTTTCATCAGCGGACGCTTTATTTCATAGTTCATAAGGGCCTGCCTCCTTTTCGTAATTTTGTGTTATATGAGCGGGAAAAATCAAGGTGGGACTACCCGATGGCGGAGAAGGTGATGTGTCACTTGCGCCCTGCCTTTTCCTCACGGGCAAAGCGTTCCTCCAGCCGTTCCACGCTCCAATCCTTCTTGAACTGCCCTAGAGGGCCAGGGCCGAACATGGCCCGCGCCCGGTTGTCCATCTCCCGCAGCCGCGCCCACAACTCCGGGTGGTGTGTCCGCAGTTTCCTCAATTCGTCAATGCGTTGCAGGGGACAGCACCAGCAGGAAGCGCGGCGGTAAATCTCATACAGCCCGCCAAACTCAAAGCCCCGGCTATAACAAATCTGCAACGCCTGGGCTTCGGTGATTTTCCACTCTACCAGGGGATAGCGGTTCTGCGGATCGTCTTTACAGCGGTGGGCTTCATCGGCGGCGATGCCAATATAGTGCAGGGCATTCTGCTCCTTTTTCAGCCGGTTGACCTCTTTGGAAATCAGGTGCGTCTTGAGCTGGCCAGTACACCAGCGCACGGTCATTCCCGGCCAGCCGTAGCCCGTCAGCGGTTGGCCCATAGCAATACGGCGTTCTATGGCCCGTTTCTTCTGCTGTGGAATATCAAACATCATCCATTCAAAGCCATGGGGGTGTCGCAGGGTGATGATATGGATGCCGCGTTCCCGATAGAGAAGATCGTCCAGTTTGGCGATATGGGCCTCCATCTCAGGAAATTCCATGCCCGTATCCGCATAGAGAACGCAGTCAATGGGCATTTCCTTTTCCATCATCAGCAAAAGGAGCGCAGAACTGTCTTTCCCTCCGCTCAGGCTGACAGCGTGATAAAAGTCCGCATTTTCACTTGTTTTCGTTAATCATTCCTCCTTAAACGCAAAAAAGAAGCCCCGGAAGGAAAGTCCTTCCGGGGCAAATGTGTGTTATGAATCAGCCGAGGGCGGTCCACTTCTCCGTGGAGCCGTCCATGCTGAAGCTGTGACCATTGGACGCTTCCACAATGTCCCAATAGTACCACGCGCCGGTGGGCACATCGGAGAAGGTCTTGTAGCCCTTGACCACCGTGTCGGCGTTGACGCTGCGGCCCAGGATGCGGTTGACCATCACGATTGTCTCAGCGCGGGTGATGTTCTGGTCAGGCCGGAATGTGCCGTCCGTGTAGCCGTAGACCAGACCGGCCTCCGCCGCCAGATTGATGTACTTCCGCGCCCAGCTATGGGAAATGTCGGTGAAGCGGTCCAGAACGGTGTTATTGCCGCTGCTGTCACAGAACCGGGCAAGGATCGTTGCCAGCTCCGCACGGGTGATATTCCGCTGGGGACCGAATGTGCCGTCCTGGTAGCCGGTAATCACGCCCATGTTGCAGAGAGTGGAGACGGCTGTGCCATACCACGCCCCGGCGGGAACATCCTCGAAACGGTTGATGCTGGTGCCGTAGGCGGCTTTGGCCTCCGGGGTCAGCAGCCGGTAGAGGATGGCGGCAACCTCGGCGCGGGTAATATCGGCATTGGGCGCGGCCTGGGTGGTGGTCCGTCCGGCGATGTAGGCAATATGGTCCTTTCGGTTCAGCAGGGAGAGCTTGGAGCCGGGAGTGGTCAGATCACCAATGCCGCCCGTGCTGCCGCCCTTGGCAATCGTGACCTTCTGGACCTGGGAGGCCATTTCAGAGGCGGTGGCCGCATAGCGCACCTCGTATGTGCCGGGAGCCAGTCCCCTCACGGTGTTCCCCGTGATAGCGGTCCACTTGCCGTCGGGCAGGAGCCGGTATTCCATGGTCTTATCCGTCTTGGTGAGAGTACCGTCATTCCGGCCCTGCCGGGTTTCATCGGTATGGCCCACGCTGGGAGCCTTGCGGCGGTCGGGAATCTTCACCGTGACCGTCTCACCGGGCAGGCCGTCACCCTTGCCGGGGTAGCGGATAAGAACATCCTTCCCGGCCAGATCGGACACGTCCAGCGGGTTCGGGCAGGGCTTCCAGGTCTTGCCGCCGTCCGTGCTGTACTCCATATCCGGCGTGGTGTTCAGCGTCTCATTGTCAGGGTCAAAGACCAGGATGGGAGCGCCGGGGTGCTTGGAGATCACCACAGTGACGGTCCGGCTGGCAAAGTCCTCCCTGGTGGCAGGATAGCGGAAAAGGACCGTCTTGCCCAGGTAGTCGGCGGTGTTCAGCGGCTTGGAGAGGGCGGTCCAGGTCTTGCCGCCGTCAGCGGAGAACTCCACGCCCTTGTCGGAGCTGACGGTCTGGGCCTTGCTGTCCACCTCCACCTTGGGGGCATCCCGGCGAGTGGGAATCTGGATGGTTACACCGCTGCTGGGGAAGGAATCGCTGTTCCCATGATTGCGGATGATAATTGTCTGCCCGGTCAGATTGGACACGTCCAGGGGCTTGGTGCAGGGGTTCCAGGTCAAGCCGCTGTCAATGGAGTAGTCCATATCCGTGGTGGTGTTCACTGTCTCGGTAACGGTGTCCAGCTCCACCACGGGATTCTCTGTACGGTTAGGAATCCGCAGTTCGGTGGAATCGCTGGCGAATTTATCCTCGGTCGCGGCCTCCCGAACAAGAATCGTCTGGCCGGTCAGGTGGGACACGTCCATATCGGGGTCGCACTTGGTCCAGGTCTTACCGCCGTCCGTGCTGTACTCCATGCCAGCGGTGGTGTTGACTGTCTGCTTGTCCCGGTCAATGGTCAGATCGGGCTTTGCGCCCTTCTCCGGGACCTTCACCAGCACGGGCAGGCTGGCGAAATGCTCAGAATCGTACTTCTCCCGGACAGCCAGCTCCTTGCCGTAGAAGCCGGAGAGGTCCAGCCCATCAACAGGCACAGCAGTCCAGCCGTTTTCCGTCCGATACTCCGGCGCGGTGCCGGAGACGGTCAGCAGCTCCGCCACACGGTCAATGTCGGCGGTGGGGGCGGCGTTCCGGCTGGGGACGGTCACGGTGGCGTGATTGCTGGCGGGCTTGGTGCCGTCACAGGCATAGCGCACCAGCAACGTGGCGTTGGTCAGCTCGGACAGGTCCATGTTGTCCAGGCAGGGAATCCAGCTTGCGCCGTTGTCTTTGGAATACTCCATAGCGGCGGTGCTGTCCATGCGCTCAGAAGCGTTGTCAATGGCCGGCGCGGGAGCCGCGCCCCGAATGGGGACGGTCACAGTGGTGGGGTCGCTCTTAAAGGAATCGTCCGTGGCGGCGATCCGCACCAGCAGCGTCTCGCCCTGCCGGTCCTCCACGTTCTGCCGGTCCTCGCAGGGCTTCCAGGTTTCGCCGCCGTCATCGGAAAACTCCATGCCGGTGGTGGTGTTCATAGTGAAATCGAAGGGGTTCACCTTCACGTCCGGGGCAGCGGGACGCTCCGGCAGAACCTCCATGACCACGGGGCCGGGTTTGCCGGTGCCATCGTCCACCAGTCGGACATAGATGGTTGTGCCGGGGGTAATGCCGCCGTTGTTGGGTAGACCGTTCGTCAGGGTGTAGTCCTCACCGGCCTCCACCACATCGGGGTCGAAGGTGATGATCTCCTTCCGGTAGTCAATCTCATAGTTCAGCCCCGTGTCGGCCACAGTCCGGCCCTCCACACTCTGGCTGTCAGAGGCGGTGAGATTATCCGTCTCCTTCATCCGCTGGGTGAAGGTGTAGGCGGTATCCGGGGTCAGGCCGGTAAACTTGGGGCTGTCCTGCCACGTCTCGCCGCCGTCCATGCTGTACTCCGCGCCGGGGACGGGGTTCAGCGCAATGGTGGTCGTTGTGCGGCGGGCAATGGTGGGAGGGTTGGTCATGGTCTGCGGGGCCTTGGAGATGGTCATATCCGCATAGACCTGCTCGGCGCTCAGATCGTAGCCGTCCTCGGCAACCAGGTAGAAACGGACCTTATAGGTTCCGGCGTTCACAGGGGCCTCGGAAGTCTCGTAGGGCTTGCCGCTGGCGAGAGTGCCAACGTACATGACGCTTACGCTCCTGATACCCTCCATGCTGGTCAGCAGATCAGTATAGGGATAGGGCTGGCGGTTGCCGTTGTAGATGGTACTGTAAGAGGGCATATCCGTGTCCAGAATGTTCACCGGCGTGTCGGTGGTCCTGCCAGAAACAGGCCGGGTGCCGGAGGCGGTGTGATTTTCGTCCTCGGCCATGCGGACCAGGATGGTATAGCTCTTGTCAGCGTCCAGCCCGCTGAAGGTATTGCCGGTCTGCCATGTCGTGCCGCCGTCAATACTGTACTCCGCGCCGGGAATGGCGGAAACAGTCAGCGAATGAGAAGAACTGCTTTCCAAAGAAGCCATGGGCGTGTCCTGCCCAGCCTTGCGGATGGTCAGGGTAGCAGAGTAGTTACCAGCCGCCAGGGTGTGATTAGCGTCCGGGGAGAAAATGGCGGTCACGGTGTAAACTCCGGCGTTGGTGGGAGCAGTGGTGCTTTCCACGCCGTCCGCGCCGGTGTAGGTCAGCGCAACGGAGGCGATACCCTCAATGCCGTCCGCCCCATGGTAACGCTGGGGAGCGCCGGTGTAGGTGACGGTTTCATCCTTCAGCACGGGGCGGATAGTACCAGCCTCGCCGGAGGCGCGGGTGATGTGCAGCACCGGGGCGGGGAGCGTTTCGGGGAGCATATAGCCGTCCGCTGCTACAAAGTCGATGTTGACCACATAATCGCCCACGGTAACGGGCGGGGTGGCAATGCCGTCATAGCCGGTGATAGTCATGGAGGCAATGCCGGGGTTGGACTTGGGCAGGGTGTACGTCTGCGCGTGGCCGTTGTACTCCACCGTCTGATCCGCGAACCGCTCAAAGGTGACGGTGGTTTTCTCGGTGGCCTGCATGGTGGAGGGACCCTCCAACTCCTTGTAACAGGCCGTCTCCACCGCCTTGACCTTGATCTCATAGGTGGTGTCCCGGTTCAGGCCGGTGAAGGTGTCGGTGGTCTGCCACGTTACACCGCCGTCAATGGAGTAGGCCATGCCGTCCACCACTTCAATGGTGATGGAGGAATCCGTCACGCCAGTGACCACAGGGGCCAGGGGCCGCGCGGGAGTGGCCTTGTTGATGGTCAGGGTGGCGTACTGCGGCTGCAATTCCTCATAGCCGCTCTGCATGGTGTAGCTGACCTTGACATTGTAAACGCCGGGATTGGCGGGCGGCTCAGTGGTGGGACCGTAAGCGGTGCCGTTGGTGCCGGTGAAGGTCTGCACCACTTCGGTGCATCCAGCGGGAACGTCCGCCACAAGGGACTTGGGCGTCCCGTCATAGGTGTAGACGGCGGACTGGACCGTCCCAGCGGAGGCGTTCTGCCGGGTGGTGCGGATAATGGCGGAGGAAGTGGGGCTTTCCTCATGGTTGCGATCTCCGGGATACTTAGCCAGGATGGTATAGGCCGTGTCCGGGGTCAGCCCCTCAAAAATGGTGCTGGCCTGCCACGTCTTGCCCCCATCAATGGAAAACACCGCCCCAGGAATGGCGGTGACGGTGATGGAGTTGGTGGCGGTATTGCTGGCACGGGGCGGGTTGGGGGCGTTCTGCTCCACCTTTGTGATGGTCAGCGTGGAAGTCACCGGGTCCAGGGGCGCGGTCCCCGCCTGCATGGTGAAGCTGACGGTCACAGGATAGGTCCCCGCGTTGGTGGGGGCGGCGGTAGTGGTCTGGCCATCCACGGAGTAGGTCACGGTGGACCGGGTAACGTGGGAAATGGCCGGGACCTGATAGGCAATGGGATTGCCGGTATAGGGGTGGGTCTGCGGCTGAAGGACCGCGCTCAGATCTCCAGGGTCCACAGTGGTGTACTCGGTGGAGAACTGCGCGGAGACGGCGGGAGAAGCGTCATAGTTGCCGTCCTCGGTGGCCTTCAACCTCTGGTAGAGGGTATAGCTGGTGCCAGCGTCCAGATTCTTGAACACGGGGCTGTCCTGCCACACCTGCCCGTCCATGCTGTACTCGGCGTTCTCCACCGTGTTCAGCGTCAGGGAGTTGGTAGCTGCCGCCGCCAGCGTGGGGGCGGGACAGGTCTGCGCCGCCTTTTCAATCACATACTGCGCGGTCACGCTGGAGAGCTGGGGATAACCCGGCTCCATAACAAAGGAGACAGTAGCGGTGTAGCTGCCCGCATTCACCGGGGCGGAGGCGCTGCTGTAAGGCCGTCCATTGTTGGCAGTTCCTTTATAGGCCACGGCCACGGACCGGATGCCGTCCGGCAGTCCGGGCATGGGCAGGGCGGTGGACTGCCCATCATAGGTCTTGGCGTAGTCGCTGACGGTGGGGGCCTCCACCGTGCCGTAGGTCAGATTGACCGTGGCGGTGACAGCGGGGATATTGTCGCCGGAGAGCTGGGGGAACCGGGAGAGGTTCAGCGTCCCCCGAACCGTCTGCGTCAGGGCATAGGGGTCATAACCCGTACTGCTCCATGTGACGGGAACGCCGGTGACGGTCTGGGCGTTTCCAGTGCCGCCCTCGGCCACAACGCTGACGGTGGAGGGCAGGCCCAGCTTATTGAACGCCGTCCCCATGGGGGCGGTCCGCACCACTTCCTCCACGCTGAGAATGGGCCGGGGAACGACGGTCACGGGGATGGTGACACGGCCAAAGGACGTGCCGCCCTTGGTAATGACCGCCTGGACCTCAGTGCTTCCGGGCTTGCTGGAATTGAACCCGGCATAGCTGGGGTCAATGGTCCAGGTGTAGGGAGAAGCATACACGCTGCTGCCGGTGGTCAGCCTCACCGCCTGGACGGTATCGCCCACATAGATGGTATTGGTAGCCGGGAAAATCCAGGCCAGGGTGTAAACGGTGTTGTACTTCCCATCCTCGGTCTGCCAGACATAGTTGTTGTCCGTGATGGTCGCGCCAATGGCGTAGGGGCCAGCAGCTACGGGCCGGGTGACGGGCGAGGCGGTGTCCACCGTCAGCTCCCCATTCTCCACCTTCACATTGCAGGCGGAGAGGGCGGCGGGGACAGAAGCACCGTTCACATCCAGATAGGTGACGGTCTTGCCGTCCAGCAGGCTGTTCCCATCATAAATCTTGCTGCTAAAGTCGGCTGTCCAGGGGATAGCCTTGGGCAGCACCAGCAGCCGTTCCGCCGTGGTCAGTTCCACATTGTCATAGATGGCGTTGTCCACGGTAATGATGATGCCGTAGGAGCCGGTAGAGGTGACGGAAACATGGTTGTCCAGCGTGGTGCCCACATAGCGGTGGAACGCCGGGGCCACGTTATAGACCACTGTGTAGGCACTGCCGCTGAACTCCACGCCGGTAGTCATGTGGGTCTTGTAGGCCGGGTCCAGGGTAAACGCGCTCAGGGTCAGGGCGGGGACATTGATCTGCGCCCAGCTTCCGCAGGTATCGCAGGTGTACTTGACCCGCCCGCCAGTGGAGGCAGTGGCCTTAACAATATCCGGGTTCAGCTCCGCGCCGGAGAGACAGCGGTGAGCAGCCGCAACACCGCCGTTGTCCTCATCGGTGAAGTCCACCATGAGATAGACGGGGTTCTTGTCCGGGGCCGTGTAGTGGGAATCCGGCGCGGGCCATGTGGCGGGGTCGTCATTTGTGGTGGCGGCAAACGCCTGAGCGGGCAGCAGAGCCACACTCAGACAGAACGCCAGGATCATGCTCATTACGCGGGAAAGGTTTTTCGTTTTTCGCATAGGCAGAAAATTCTCCTCTCAATGGATAGCACTCTCGTTACCGTGCGGGAATGTTTGGCCCCGCACAGCAGGAGAGAGCGAAATTAAAGTTCTTTTTGGGTACTTTTTCTTTCAAGAAAACACTGTAAAGCCCCGAAAGTGCTTGCGCCGTAAGGCTTCCAGCGACAGAAGCGACGAATTTACTACTAATTTACTACTTTTGGAGAAATTAGCTGCACTACGCAATAGCCAATTAAACAAGTTTAATATACCCCCCGCTGGCCTGTGATTGAGCCAGCGGGGGGTACTGTATCTACACTCTAATACATTCCGGGTAGAGCATCGCCCAGCCAAGGCGTAAGCAAAGGTTATAACAATCGGAGCTGCGCAGATAGGCTAACACCTCCGGCCTGGAGCACGGGAGCAGAATGTCGACCACCATAGGTCCAGTTGGCTTGCGTTTGAGTGGGGTCGATACTTGGTACTTTGGAGCATAGGATTCACGGAGCCGGTCCCAAAGCCCATTCATTGCGTCCCTAGTCTTCGCACCGGCGGAAATCAAGAAAGTCTCGTTGGCAGCGTAGGAACCATAGGCAAACGTGGCTGTGTATCTGCATGTATCGGCGTTGATTTTAAGGATAATGTTATCATCAATGTCAACGCCTTCAAGACTTGTGGCCTGGTTGATGATGTGATGCAATGCGATACGGTCATAGGGAGGGAATTTGAAATTCCTGATGGAGATTTGTTCATTTCTCCCTGTATTGAAGGTTACATGATTGATACTGATTGGTAGTTCCATGGCTATGTACCTGCTTTCAATAAATACTGGGAAGCGAAAAAAGAAAGTTTTAATTGCTCAGAAAAGCAGCTTCTTTCTATTACTTATTATACCATATTTAAGCGGTTTTTTCAAGTTTTATGGAACAATTCAGGGGCGTTTCCAGAATTTGCGCGTACTAGGCTTTTTAACGTCCTTTTCAGGACGTCAGGGGTATTCCTGCTATGATTTTCATAAGGAGGCGTCTTGCATGACAGTAAAAGCGTATATCCACAGCTTGAAAGACCATGAGCATGACCGCCATATGCTGGGAGAAGCCGAGATTGTCAATCGTATCAAGGATAACCTGTATCTGGCCGAGTATAACGGTGTTCGCTGTACCGCCATCTTCAATCCGTTCGCCGGAGCGTTTTTTGTGGATGATGTATACGGCATCGTCCATAACGTGGGATGAAAGGAGGACTGCAAAATGAACGAGTACCAGAAACTGCGGGACCGGCAGCAGCAGGAGTTTAACGCTCTGCCCCTGGGCTTTGCGTTCAGCGATAAGCAGTTCCGCGAGGTAATGCAGGCGTGGGGCCTGGACCCGGAGAAGGACACGGACAAAATCTTCTCCATCGGCTACGGCGGCTTCATCCAGAAGAAAGACGCCGAGTTATTGCATACCACCACGGCACGGCATGAGGAAGAACTTGCCGCCGCCATTGCAGCAGACCAGACCGGCGACGGGTTCATCTGTGATATGTTCCGCTATGAACTGGACAACCATGAGTACAGCTATACCATGGACCCGTCCGACACCCTGGACGCTCTTGGCTATACGGCAGAGGAAATCAACGCAGACCAGCGGCTTTTGCATGGCCTGGAAAAAGCCTGC
>OFHA01001735.1_pt1 | contig 14095 bp, 16 predicted proteins | sample 1521891 | NCBI WGS metagenome assembly OFHA01 (sample SAMEA3504089, study PRJEB24116) | mouse gut metagenome | biome: mouse gut; feature: mouse-associated habitat; material: faeces | place: Denmark | collected 2011
CTTGACCTTCCACAAACCGGAAGGTGTACGATTCACATATGGAGGTAACCTATTATGAACAAAAAACGCTTTTGGCCATTCCTGTTCCTTATCCCCTTGTCCAGCGCTGTCATTGTGGGCTGGTTCCTGCTTCCGGACACGCTGGTCATGCAGGTCAGTATGAGCGGCCAACCCAGCAAGTCCATGCCCAAAGTCCTTGGGCTGCTCATTCCTATGGCCGCCGGTATGATAGGCGCTGCATATGCCTCCAGTGAGAAGGAGGAAAGAAGGCCGCGGGGCTTTATTGTCCTTGCCCTGGCCGTTGTCGTCCTGGTCATCACCTTTGCTTTCAATCTCTGAGTGTAAAAATCATCGGCCCTGCACAATAGATGGCTTGCACCTGATTTCGCACGACGTGAAAAAAGACAAATTTATATTTTATTTTGATGTGGTTCATATCTCTGGCATATAGGCTACCTCATATGCGCTTTTCCGCAAATTCCCTATCATCCTACTTAACCAATTGAAAGGAGACTATCCATGCTGCGCATTGACCACTATTCCAAAACTTACCCCGGCGGCAAGAGAGCCGTGGATGACCTGACCCTCCATGTCCGGCCCGGTGAGATCTACGGCTTCATTGGCCACAACGGGGCTGGCAAGACCACCACCCTGCGGGCGGTGGCGGGGGTGATGGACTTCACCGAAGGGACCATTACCATCGACGGCCATGATATCAAGAAAGATCCGGTAGGGGCCAAGCGCGTCACCGCCTTTTTGCCGGACAACCCGGACCTTTACGAGTTCATGAAGGGCATTGACTATCTCAATTTCATTGCCGACCTGTACGGCATCCCGGCAGAGCAGCGCACCGCCGACATTGGCAAGTACGCCGGCGCCTTTGAGCTGACCGGGAACCTGGGCTCACCCATCGGCAGCTATTCCCACGGGATGCGCCAGAAGCTGGCCCTGATCTCCGCTTTCATCCGCCGGCCCAAGCTGCTGATCCTGGACGAGCCCTTCGTTGGGCTGGACCCCGCCGCCTCCCACCTGATGAAGGGGTATCTGGCAGAACTGTGTCAAGGCGGTTCGGCGGTGTTTTTCTCCACCCATGTACTGGAGGTGGCGGAGAAGCTGTGCGATAAAATCGCTATCATCAAGGCCGGACGGCTGGTGAAATCCGGTCCCACGGCGGAACTGGTGGGCGACTCCTCCCTGGAGGACGTGTTCCTGGAACTGGAGGGAGAGAAATGACGAAGTTTCTCGCTTTGCTGAAGGTGAGTATCCAATCCATGCTGCTCTCCTCCACCAATTCCCGGGGCCGCAGCCGGAAAAAGGCCGCCACCGGTACAGGCGCCATCATCGTCATTGCCGGCCTTGGCCTGTACCTGTCAGGGTTTTACAGCTACATGCTGATGCAGGTGCTAGCGCCCTCCCATATGGAGGTTCTGGTGTTCATTTTCATGGGTATGGTCGCCCTAGCAGGCGGGCTGCTGTTCACTACCTTCGCAGTTAAGGGCGTGGTGTTCGGCGGTAAAGATAACGATCTGCTGCTAAGTATGCCAGTACCCTCCACCCTGTTGATGGCCAGCCGGGTGACGGCCATCTATCTGGAGAACCTGCTGTTCTCTGCCTTTGTGCTGCTTCCCGCCGGGGTGGTCTGCACGATGATGACCCAGAACGGCGTGGGACACAGCCTTCAGTTTTGGGTGCGGCTGGCCATCGCAGCTCTGGTCCTGCCCCTGCTGGATACGGCGCTGTCGGTCCTGCTGGGGGCCTTGATGGCGTTTCTGGCCGCCAAGGTGTCCAAGGGAGCGCTGGGGCAGAACATCGTAACGGGTCTGTTTCTGGTTGTGGTGTTCTATTTTTCCTTCAATGTCAACAAAATGATTGGCGCCCTTGCCGCCAATGCCGCTGGTATAAAAGACTCCCTTAACTGGGCCGCGCCCCTTCTGTGGATGGGTGAGGGCATCATGGGGGACTGGGGCCTGCTGCTGGCTTTCGCCGCCTGCTGTGTCATTTCCTTTGCCCTGGTGGTGTTCGGTTTGGGCCGGGTATACCGTCAGGCCGTCACAGCTTTTGCTGCCAGAGCCGCTCAGAGCAACTATAAGCTCTCCACCCAATCCGCCTCCAGCCAGAAAAAGGCCCTTTTTCGGAAAGAGGCCCAGCGGTTCTTTGGTACGCCTATGTATTTCTGGAACGCCGGTCTCGGCCTGATCCTGCTGCTGGCCGCCGGGGTGGCGTCCTTGATTTTGCGGGACAAGCTGCTTGTCTACCTGGGCATGGCCGGAGAAAACATTCCTCTGCTGCCTATGGCGGCGGCTGTGATATGCTTCTGCCTGTGTACCTGTCCCATCGCCGCCCCTTCTGTCAGCCTGGAGGGGAAATACCTCTGGATCCTACGGGAGACACCTATATCAGATCATACGCTGTTGTGGGTCAAGGTTGGGTTCCAGCTCCTGCTGACCCTGCCCTGCACTGTGATTGCCGGACTGTGCCTGTCCATTGCGCTGGGGTTCCAGTTGTGGCAGGGTACCGCACTTCTGATTGCCACACTGCTCTTTGCAGTGGGGCACGCCATGTTTGGGATGCTGATGGGACTGACCTTCCCCAAGCTGGACGCAGTCAACGAAACCGTGGTCATCAAGCAGTCTCTGGCTACCACCCTGGCCATGTTCGTCCCCATGGCGGTGCTGGCTGCGGCAGGCGGGCTGTACTGGCTGGGCAGCCAGATATCGGGCTGGGCGGCATTCGCTTTCTCCATCCTGCTGCTTGTTCTGCTGACAGCGGTATGTGCCGCTATCCTCTCCAAACGCGGCCCAACCATGCTCCGGGCACTGTAACAGTGGGCCCCGGCGTTCACGAAGGAACGCCGGGGCCTTTTGTATGGCAGCTCAGGGTTCTATTCCACAGTTTCAATGGAGTCCACGATACTGAGCTTTGCAATTTTCCGCAGCGGGACGGCTGTAGCCAGCAGGCAGGCCGCAATGGACAGGACCACCGCCTCCGCCATGGGGAGCAGCGGTGGGAATACAAGCCGCAGTTCGTCCGCCGCCGCGGCTTCCACCAGCACGGTGCAGCCATAGCCAGCGATGCAGCCAATCACTGCCGCGATGATACCGTAGTAGGCGCCCTCCCACAGGAAGGTTCGGTACAGGCTCCCAGCACTCATACCCACAGCACGCTGGGTCCCAATCTCGGCAATGCGGGTATGGATATTGGTATAGACCGTGTTGATGATATTCAGGACCCCGATCAGCCCGATAAACAGGATCAGGCCCCAGGCCAGCATATTGATCTGGGCCGCACTCTCCTCCATCTGCCGGTCTGTCTGCTCATAGGAAACCGTCGAGGTGCCAGGCACCCGCTGGCAGAATTGCTCCAGCACCATGTCAAAGGCCTCTCGATCCGCATTCGTGTCCAGCGCTGGCCGCAGCTCCGCATATGCGTCCGTACTGGTCAGCTGCGGGGAAAACCGGTCACTGGTCAGCACCTGGACGCCATTGATAAAGCCGCTATTCCCCACGGAGAAATAGCCCTCGTAGCCGCTCAGGGAGAGCAGCACAGGTAGTTCTTTGCCCGCGATGGTGATGGTACTGCCCGCTTCCACATGGGTCGTGCCATAGGACACGCCCTCAACGGCCATGGGGATGGGGTTTCGGACCACACAGCCCTCCCCGGCTTTCAGCGCTCCCAGCTGCTCCGGTGTAAGCCGTCCGGCAAATTCATGCTCCACCCACCGGTCGTTCAGTCCGAAAATCTGGAAGGTCTCCCCGGGACCGAGTACAAGATCCGTCTCGATCCCTACCAGGCGGTTCTGTCCGTCCAGTTCATAGAGCGTGAACTGCTCCGCCGCCACTGATGTTACACGTTCATCCGCCTCCAGCGCCGCCAGCTCCTCCGGTGTGATCCCGGTCACCTGGTTGACGATGGAATAGTCCCCCAGGTGCTCCGACATCGTGCCCGCCACACTGAGCAGGGACAAGAACCCCTGCAGAGCGATAAAAACGGTGATGCTCATGACCAGGGACAGGATGGTGATGACTGTGCGGCCCCGGCTGCGGCGCAGGTTCAGCCAGGCGTAGTGCCGCTCAAAGCTGCGGATTTTCTTTGCTCTGCCTCTGCCCCGCTTCACTTTAACGCCTGTTCCGGACATGGCGGCCACAGGGGAGACCTTTGCCGCGAACCGTGCCGCCGGGGCCGCCGCCAGGAAGGCGAATACCAGCGTAACGGCGGCACTGAGCAGCAGATAGGCCCACTGTCCTTCGCTGTTGGCGGCGATCATGCTCTTCAGCTGCTCCGTATCCTGGGCCAGGAACATCTCCGGCGACAGCTGACTCAGGGCAGCGTTCAGGATGCCTTTGGCGGACAGCCAGCCCAGCAGCAGCCCCGCCGGGATGCCAATGACACAGAGCAGCAGAACCTCTGCGGAGACCACCTTCTACAAAGGTTATCCTCTCCAGAACCCCCTCCTGCTCTGCCAACTCTTTTGCTTTGCTGATCATGGGGCGGGAAATATCAAAGTGCGTGACCTTGCAGCCACGTTTTGCAAGCAGGATGGAAAACCTGCCGCATCCTGCTCCACCATCGAACACGGTTTTGATGCCGTCCAAGCTGGAAAGCAGTTCTCGTTCAATATGGCTTTTTTGCACGATGTCATCCATGTAGGTCTGCTCTCGACGGCTTTCAAGTTCGCCCTTGTCCGGTAAGTTCCAAAGGCGTTCCGAAATTTTCTTGCTATAATCCATCCTGTCTTCTCTCCACAATAGGCCGCCCGATTTTTTTATCCTTCCGCCATTGGGGCACATCGCCATCATCAGCCCAATATTCATCCATTGAGATGATCTTATCCTCCTGCAGCCTGATAAAAGATGTAACATGGAACGACAGGGTATAATCTGTGGTATAAACATGTGTCACGGTAATGGTCAGCCCGTCTGTCTCCACGACCCGTTCCACCTCTCCACCCCATTCTCCAGGATACTCGCAGTTCGCTTGGATAAATTCCTCCACACTGAAGTGCTCGTTGGTACAGTGCCAATTTACATAGGCCTTCGGATGAAAGTAGGTTCTGATCTTCTGTTCGTCCTGGGCGAGAACGGATTCCCCAAATTGCTGTATGTTCATCAGTTGGTTTCTCCTTGACTGATTTCAAACGTCTCCGAATGGAAGTTGGCATAGTACCGCCCGCTCTGGGCGACAAATTTCAGTACACAATAATCCGGGTCGGTAACACCTTTGGGGTAATACATCGTATCGCCCTCCTGCCAAATCATCTCTTTGCTGGCGGGATCCTCTAAAACCTCCATATGTCCAACCAGCATAACGCCTCTGAAAAAACGCTTATCACAGAAATAAATACTGGCGTTTGGGTTCTTCCGATACTGGGCGACCCGCATGGAGGAAGTATTCGTAGTGAAGTAGAACTCACAAATACCCACCCGTTTGCGTGGCGGAAGCATCGCTTTCATATTGGGAAAGCCATCCTCTGAAATGGAAGCGATAAAGGACACCCTCTGCTTGTCTATCAAATTTCCAATCGTCTTTTCTGCATCTCGCACCATAATTTCTCTCCAATCTTTTATATTTCTGCTACAGAACTTTGTGATTGTTCCAAAAATACTACTAAGTGTAAATGGTAAGATAAGGTAAAATCGGGAGCACGTCCTCGATTGAGACTCAACTTTTACAGCCGCTTTACCGGAAAATACATATAACTTTTTCCAGTCTGTGGATCGGTAAAATCATGAACCGCACCAACCAACGGGATATGATGTTCCCCCAGATATTTGATTGCCTGGGAAAACGTATCATCTGCCTCACGCTCTACACAGAGATATTCATATCCAGGGACAACCCACTTGGTCCACCCTTCCGGGGCCTCAGCGTCAGTCTCGCACTCCACCCCCGCCAGGTAAAGCCCATTGCGGAAGTCTTCCCATGGAAGAAAGGACCCGGAAAAGTCAGACATTGCTCCCCAGATTCCAATCAGATTTCCCTTTTCATCTCTTTTAGCTAAATGCTGAACTTCTCCAAAATGAGAGTTTGCATCATCCCATAATCTCGGAATGAATCCAGCCCCATCTAAGGTTGATCCCTTTTTCCCAATGACCGCAAAGGCTGCCTTTTCAAATCGTTCTATATTCATTGCAATCTCCCCTTCGCTTCTCTATATCTGTTTTTCCGAGTTTTTTGCTCCAAGTTGATTTATCCGGCCGTACTGTCAGGCAGCAGCATATCCATACTCCCTTTTTTGAAATCCAGTCGAACAAGTTTTTTCCCATTCGGCAGAGGATATTCCAAGGCACCTATATAGCGATACCCGATACCAGACATGCTTTCGCGGAGCATATCTGCATCTATCTGATGATAAACCCGCTTCAGTCCATCAAAAACATGCAGGTACGGAGAATCAGAAACCCAGCTGACTCCAGTATTGACTTGGATGACACAGGAAACATATTTCGGCTCCACTTGCTGAACCACCTGCTGAAAACACCCGCAACCGATATATTCAACCAGCAAATTCGCAATTAGCAGCTCTGCCCTGGGCAGTTTGCCTGAGCACTTATGCAGATCGATGCACAGCAGTTCCAGTATGTTGCCCAAGTCCTGATATCTTACGGATGTCTCCGACAAATAGGCGGCGTTGATATCTACTCCATATACTTTTTTGATTCCACTGTCCCTAATATGCTCAAGGCCGTTCCCACCAGCAATCCCTAAAATCATGGTGCTGGATACAGGCCAAGCTTTAAGCTGTCCTTTAATCAATTTATTCAGAGCCTGTAATTGCATAATCGAAGCAAGGGACATATGACTTTCATAATCAGTCAGGGTAATTTCATTCCATGGATTGTTATATACTTCATACTCCGTTTCCTTTTTCCAAAAGGTCCACTTAACCGCAGGGATATATCCTATTTTTCTATAAAACTCGCTCTCCCCTCCTGACATATGTGTGGCGCCTAATGCTTTCGTTTTTCGATACAATTCAGACAGTGCTGCCGCCGCAAGCCCTTTGCGCCGATACTCCGGAATTGTACAAAGAGGTTCCAAATACGCTAGTTTATTTTCCGGCGTCCACCACATCCCTGCCCAGCAAACATATGCCCCTTCTTCATTCGCAACTGCTACGGACAGATTCTTCGTAGCGTGGGGAGCCACCTCCAGCAAATAGAAATTTTGCTGATATTGGTGATTCCATGCCCCTTCCTCTTTCTCGTGGTCAAATCCTTTCCAGCAGCATTCTCCAACTTTTGATGTATCTAATTCCCGCGGTCTTACAAAGTGAAAGCCTTCTGGTAATGGATAATCCAACTTGTTTACAAAATCAAACTGCATATTCCAGCTTTCTGATTCCTGCCTATATCCCAACCGCTTTGCGCTTTCCATTAGTTCATCCTGGCCACCAAAAAGGACTAAACGTATGCCTTCTCCTTCGTCTGGCATATTCTTAGCGGCATATTGTATCATCTCTTGTGCCAGTTCCCCATATCCCGGCCGCAGGCAAAAGTAAATATCTGTCAGAGGATTCTCATAGAAGCAGAAGGCTACAATACGCCCATCGCTCTCCCATATCCGATTTTTATAGGAATACGATATATCCATCCAGTAAGAGAACGACGAATAAGCGTACTCAAAAAACGGGGCTGGCACTCCATTTCTCCAGTCTTTTTCGTATATATCTATTAAAAACTGATACACCTTACCGCAATCCGCCAATACACTAAAAGGCCTTGATGTGATACTCTTTTCTTTTCCCATAAAAATCCCTCATAAGGCAAATAATTCATCACACGTTTTCAATCTTTCATTGCTGTGCCATGTTTTTCTGATTGCTTTATCTGAGTTTCCACTTATCCATATGGAATTTCATAAATTGTAGTTCCCTTTGCTTCAAAGGCGGCAATGGTCTGGTCAGTCAATGGGATAACGCAAAGGTGCACACTCTCGCCAATGGCAAAATAGGGATACAACCCGATCCCGTCTTTATAAAACAATGCAACGGGAATTGAGTCGCTGCTGTACCCGTGCTCATTAGGAAAGATATCTTGGTATGCCAATTCATTCAGTTTCGTATATAGTTCAACAATTTCGGTATCGTCGAAACTGGGAAATAACACTTTAATGGTATAGAAACAGGTCCGTTCATATAGGTGATACATGGACTCGGTATAACTGTGGTCATCAAAACTCAGCATAATTTCTTGCACATAGCTTTCGTCACTTGGAGTAAAGACTGATACTGTAGGGAGCGACCACATCGTCTCGTCCGGCGTAAAGTAATAATAGTTAGAAGCATACTTCGAGTGGATGGATGACTCATAAACAAATGATATCCACATAGAAGAAGGAAGCAGGTACCGGCTCTCATAATCTTCCCAGTAGTAACCATTAAAGCTGTCTATAAAATCATCTATGGAAAAAGAAAAAACAAGTTCGTCTTTCTGATAGTCCATAACTGCAGCGTCAAGCTCTCTGATTTCTGCCTTCTCCCGCAGGATGATTTGCTTTTGCATTTCTTCTTCGTCTATTTCCTCCCCCCCATATTATCTCATTTGAGCCGCTGTCAAGGATGTTTCCGTCCAGATCCCAGAAACTCCATTCTAATGGAGGGTACCCACGAGACTCGGCCAACGGATCACCTATATCCGCTACATAACGCTCAAAGCCCAACCGTTTGCCGTAAAAAAGAGGATTCTTGTATTGATAGTAGTCTACTGTTACGCCTGAAAAGTAATCAACACAGGCAACCAGCTTAATATCATTTCGTACTGTGATGCGCTCTGCCCTATATGAGAGCACAGCAAAAAATGCTCCTCCAAGTATCAAGCAGCCCATAACAAAAGCAGACAGAACATTGATTAAAATGGAGATTGCACTGAACACAATTCGGTTTGCCTTTTCTGCATCAACTTTCTGCCGAAATGCGTTAAATTTCAATTTCCCCCAAAGGAGGACAATCCCAAAGCTGGTTATCCACAAAAAAATCAGCAGATTCCTATAAAAGTTCCTCAAAGTATCGCCTGTGATTCTTTCAATCACAGAAATAAAAATCCAGCACAGGGAAACGATTGCAACCGGGAGCACGCCCCAAACTAATCTGATAATCTTTACCATTGCAATATCTCCTGTGCCTTGGACTCAAAAGGCCGCTTATGGCCCAGGCTGCAATTCAATCCTCGGATAGTAGAGTGGGAGGTCTCCCGCAGCTGGAGCAGTAATCTCATTGGAAACATATTGAAAGCCTCCATTGGAAAGAGGACGAACCGTAAGGCGATGACTAAAAAAGTGGTCTGTCCTATGTGTTGGGCACAAAACGTCAACATCTATGGTTATCGTTCCATCGTCATTTATCTCATAGTTTCGTACATCAGGTACCAAGGTTCCATTATAAACGCAATTAGAGCATGTTATCGTCTGCCATGGGTAGCCGCTATTCAGCTCGCTATAAAGTGCTCTGGAGTGTAAAATATCCTCCGGTACGCTAAAGTAGTCGCCAATCACCGATTCAAACATAGCTACCTCTATATAGTAACATGACTGCTCTGAATCAAATTCACAAAGGCGATCTTCAAAGATAGCATTGTATTTTGAGCGATATAGGAACTCGAACAGGTCGTTGAAGTTTAGGCTCTCCCAATCATCCTCTGACCAATTTGCTGAAAAAAGGTTGTTTCCATAATAACCAACGCTTATGATATAGTCCTTTGCAATTTTAACCAGTTCATTATTATCAGGCCCCATATGAATCAGCCCGCGCCCATTCCCCATCCACGGCGGAGCATACACACGTTCAAAAAGGAAATTACCCTTCTCTGTATAGTCCCAAAATGCCAACTCCTCTTTTCGCAGATTGCCTACACTGGCTGCATCATCACTCCAGGTTACGGATGCCTCTGTACAATATTTCCGATCATCCTCATAAGAGTATTTATGATAAACCAGGCTGCCATCTCTTCCAAGCGAATACACTACAAAAGCCGCAGAATCTCCATGTTCGATCTTTCCCCAAAAATCCAAAAATCCCTCTATATTTATCAGCGTTTCGCATTCATTATCCTCTACCTCCGCTGTTAATATAGGGACATTGTTTTCAGACAGGAAGTTTATAATCGCATTGAAATCGTCCTCCGACAAGATCATAGTTGAAGTTGCATAAAACGATGGGGAATTTTCCTTCAAAGCACTCTTATACAGATGCGCATAACTCTCTGCTATAGCAGTGCATTCCATTACAATACGTTCCTGCTCCGATGGTTCTATCGTTACTGCCCCCAGCAGCACGGAAGGAGATTGGTCAAAAGAGCCATCGGCTTCTGAATTTGGCGTTGAACTTGATTTTTGCCCGCATGATACAAAGGCAAGAATAATAATCATCATTCCCAAAACATAGGTAAGTTTTTTTGCTTTCATTCAGCACTGCTCCTCTGGCTTATCAATATTAGAAAGGTGAGACATATAGGTCATGTCTGCTATGGGTGAGATGGCTTTTCTGATGCTGCTACATTTGAGAATAGATTTTAACGCAGGAATACTTCTTTCTGTTTCCAAAATCTCCTACATAATCAGCTTTGTAACATCATGCAGAGTAACCAGCACCATCATGCCCATCAGCAACATAAAGCACACCGCATTTACTGCTGCTTGCCACTTCTCAGGCACCTTACGCCTGAATAGCAGTAACGCCGCAGCGTCCACTAACAAAAAGAAAATCCTCCCCCCATCCAGAGCTGGTATGGGGAGCATATTCATGACTGCCAGATTGATGGCGATCAGAGCAGCAAAATAAGCGATATTCCTGGCTGCGCTGACCGCAGACTCCGAGGCGGTTCCCACCTCCGTAATGATGGACACAATCCCTACTGGGCCGCTGAGTTCCTGCACGCCCATAGTTCCGCGAGCCAACTGAACCAGACTGAACCACATCTGTTGGATGAAATCCAGAGTCTGATAGCCAATAAACCGCAGCTTTGTCAAAAAGCTGGTGGGGATCTGCATTTCTCCGATCAGCAGACCGAAACGACCGGGCTGTCCGTCATAGGTCCCGCAGTAGAGAGGCAGGTCTTCCAGAACAATTTTTTTGCCGTTTCGTATAACCTCTATGTCTACCCCCTGGCCGTCATTGAAGCTCAAAAGCATGGCCGCATCTCCCCGGAGGTAGGTCCGCCAGCCATCGACCTTATAGAAAACATCTCCTACCATCAGACCACTCTCCCCCTCCAGCGGAAACCCCTCGCTGAACCCGGAAATCTGATCAACATAAAAGCCGCTTGCTCCAGCGAAAAGCATAGCGATGATAATCATTCCGGCAAGAAGATTCATAAAGGATCCGGCAGACAGGATGACGAATTTTTTCCAGAAACTCTGGCGGGTAAAGCTGCGCCTGTCTCCAGAGTCCTCGTCCTGCCCCTCCAGGGCGCAGAAACCACCAATGGGCAGAAGACGGATGGAATACTGAGTTTCATCCGTCTCCCTGTGCCAAAGGCAGGGGCCCATGCCGACAGAGAACTCATTGACGCGCACACCACAAAGCTGTGCCGCCAGAAAATGTCCAAACTCATGGATTGTTACCAGAAAACCGAAAATAAAGACTGCTGCCAAGGCAAAGACGATGATCATAGTTAACAATGCTCCTTCCCAAGAGGGGTCCTTATCATTATCTTCTATCCTTCAATTCTTGAAGCAATTTGCTGTTGACTGCATAATCTGCTCCAGGCGCAGTGCCTTCAGCATAATGATAAACTTCTTCTACTTCTTTCAGTGAAACAAACACGCTTATGCTCTCTACCAAAACGGTGCGGTCTGATGCTGTAATCAAGGTATATCCTGGTGCATCCGCGGCTTCAAAGATGGGTTTTTCATAGATGCCAACCACAGTATAAGTCTTATCCTCTCCCACAGACAACAATTCATCTCCGGGTCGGTATGGAATATGCTGGCTGAGAATGTCATCACCATCCTGACGCAATCCAACAGCGAGATCAAGTGTATCGCCCACAGCATAGTCCAGGTTGATATCCGATAACAAATGAGACGGCATCAGCACCTCGCTGCCATCCTTAGGCAGCCTGCCTGTAATCAGCTGGACCGGTACCATTTCATATGTCTCTTCATTAAAACCTGCAATAAATAAATACGGCTTATTGGTATCCTGGTTACATGAAAGCGCGGCATAGCCGACATTATCAAAAGAAACTACGTCAGTCACTCTGTCATCCTTCAACAGCGTCTGCTTAAATACGTAATTCGCATCAAAGTAACCCACATGCCAGCTCCCATATTCCTCCGTTAGATTATCAATATGCGAATCAGACGATGAAGACGCACCCAATACGTTCCCTGCCAGAAAAGTAACGGCAAGCACGATACCCAGAATAATCCCTGTCTTTTTGTAATGGCTTCTTCCATCCCGAAAAACAGTTTTACCAGACATTTCTATCACATCTCTCACTTCCTTCACACTGGCTCCACATTAAAGCCCCAGTGCTTTTTTCAAATCCGTCAAATGCTGTTTCTCCTGCCTTTTCAGATATAACTTCACGAAGGGTCGCATCCACAGCTTTCGTACCTCTACTTCCTCCGTAAATGTCACCATACAGCCGCAGGCCGTTGACTCAAGTTTTCCAGCCCAATGCCCCGCCATGTTTTTATTTTCCATATCGAAGGCCCAATAGCCCGGTGGCTCGTGCCGGGTTACAGTGAAAAAAGTTGCAACCCCGCCTTTGGTATATTCCACAAAGGTCGTTTCTCCTGTAACCTCCACTCGTTCTATATCGCTGCGCCAATCCTGATGGTTCAAGTCGGTCAATACCTCCCAAACCCGTCTTACTGGGCTAGCCAGCTCCGCATGTACAACTGATTGCGTCATAAACAATATCCTCCTGTTTTTATAGCGCTTATTGTCAATGTTATTGGTCTACCCCTGATCCCACAACAAATTTATACCCATACCCCACAACCGTTTGGATCAGTTCCGGGCGTGCCAGCTTACGGCGCAGCTGGCAGATGGTATTGCGAACGATATGATCGCAGTCAACAGGGTCCTCTTTCCAAACATGCTCATATATCTGCCGAGGAGACAGGACCCAGTTGGGATATTGGGCCAACAGGTAAAGCGTTTCAAATTCCTTGGGGAATAGCTGAAGCACCTTGCCTGCCAGCGTGGCCGTGCAGCACTGAGGATCAATCAAAAGATCTCCATGCTGCAGAGTGGGAATTCGTTCAATATTAGCAGGACCCAGCATAAGTACCCTCCTCTCAGTTCATTTGAGTATAGTAAAACATATAGGTTTTCTATTGCCGTATCTATCACCTGGAGACAACTGGAGTACTCTTGCTGCCAATTACTGAAAGCAGCCGCAGGCGGGGATTCCCCCCGCGCTGCGGCTGTCTTGCCGGGGCGTGGCTTTCGTACAGAAGACTGCGTCAGGCTTTACCGCTTTAGATTTCTCTACCACCACAACATTGACGCTAATGTTGTGATTGTTGTATCTTCATCATTTTGCGTTTCAGTTCTGCAAAAACGGATCCATTTCTCTTTTTCCGAAACATCGTCAACCACATAGCTGCAATGAAAATCCTTTTTTATACAAAGAGCAGCCGTGTAATTAACTTCAATGCCCAATATTTCTTTTAGAGTGTCGAAGGATAATATGACTGTCGCATTCCCGCTGTTTTCAAGATATTTTTGCAATTTATTATAATTATTCATTTGAACCTCCATCCCATACCTTTTCCTAAAGTTTGTGTTCTCAGTCAGCGTCAACGGCAAAGTAGTAAAATCCGATACAGACCATTCTACTATAGACTGCACCGGCCTACTCGACTTCTTTTGCTATTCTAATCTATACATGCGGATGTGATTCCTCGCCTTGGAAACCCATGCGGTCACATGGTTGGCTGGAGCCCCAAGTAACTCACCAATTTCTTTGCTTGAGTATCCATCAATGCGCATACGAATGGCCCGGATCCCCTTTGCGGTGCTTCCGGTGGCTGTTGCTTCAGCCCGATCAAGCAAATTCATCAGTTCCCGGCAAGCCTCCTGCTCCTCCAGACTATCACGCAGTCCACCGCAGGGCAGTTCTGCCGGATCCGTGGCCTGTTCCCGTCC
>OFHA01001739.1_pt1 | contig 14038 bp, 11 predicted proteins | sample 1521891 | NCBI WGS metagenome assembly OFHA01 (sample SAMEA3504089, study PRJEB24116) | mouse gut metagenome | biome: mouse gut; feature: mouse-associated habitat; material: faeces | place: Denmark | collected 2011
TCAGCTATCCTGTTTCTATCATGCTCCCGACAGACTGGAACAGAGGAAGGACACAGATAATCATACAGGTTTCATTGTGTGTATTTGCAGTTATTTTTATAAAATGCTGCTGGAAGAAAGTCATAAATAAAATCTTATTATCAGATGTGTCAGTGCTTTTGTACAGCTTATTTCCAATTGTGACATCATTATATATAGAGCTGATAAATGTGCTAAACCAACACGGGGTATTTGTGGCAACCCCCAAAAGATATTATGGCATACTTACATTAATACTGTGTGCGGTTGTTTTGATATGCAATACTACTGGAAAGGGGTATTGTATACATGGATTTACAACGAGTAGGGTATATCCACTGTTAGCGGTTGGGATTGCAATGCTCGCTTATCAGGTTCCATTGCAGAAAAACTATGCCGTAAATTTAATGGAAACTGCCAATAAAAGTATTCTCATTAGTGATTTTTTAAATTTCGGTTCCATTCCAATTGTTGAACATTATGGTGGTCATATGATGGCAGGGGTCTGGGAAGGAATACTGTATGGAATTTTAAACAACGATTATATAGGAGCGTCATCCAGTCCTTATCAGAATTATATATATGTCACTTTACTTGTGCTGTTGTTTTATTTTATAGTGAGACAGATTTGGGATGCAGACATGGCACTATTGACGATTTTAATCATTCCGTTCTATAACAATATTAAGCAATATGGACTAGGAATGCTTGTATGCCTTTCCCTAGCAGCATACATGAAAAAACATACTTATAAAAGGGCTTTGTTAGTTTGGCTTGCTTGTGTATGGTGTGCATTATATAGATTGGACATAGGGTATTCATTTGGACTTGCATGTGTGGTGACAATAGTTGTTTATGTGGTTTATGACAGAGACAGAATAGTTGTAAAACAGCTGGCTTCTACGCTAGGACTTATAGTGTCAGTATTTGTTGCCTTATGGTTTGGAATATGTTATGCAAAGGACATAAATCCCGTTGCACGTTTGACAGAATTTATTTTAATTGGCTTATCAAACCTCAACTGGGGATATTATGGCATTGGTGACATGGAAAAGATGGCTTATGCATGGCATTATATGCTTCTTCCTTTGGCAGTTGAAATATGTCTTGTCTATGTGATTGCTTCTAAAAAATTCAGGCATCAGGCTGGTGATGAAAGATGGGTAATACTGATGGTGTTGGGATTGTCATATTTTACTAATTTTTCAAGGGGACTGGTTCGACACAGCCTAGTGGAGATGCAGATGGCATTGATTGCATGGAGTGCATATGTATTCCTTGCGATGTTTGCAGCCTGTGTGCTTAAAAGAGAATTGTTTCTGCCTGTTTTTATGGCTTTTGTACTAATTATGTCATTTATGGGAACAACCGGAAAGATTTTTTCGGGTCATTCAATTATGGACACAGCCTCAAATGAGCTTGCGCTGTTTGTGGATTCTTGGTCAGAAAAGTTGCCTGTATCTGAGAATGATGATAGGGAGCTGACGTACTGGGAAAAACTCAGGGAAGACAAAACAGTAGTGCAGAGAGTATTATGGGATGACTCGACGATGGACAGGATAAAGGAGCTTGAAATGATCGTAGGAAAGCTTTTGGATAATGATGAAACATATTTGGATTATATGAATAGGACATTTATATATTCAGCTTTGGGACGCAAGAATCCTGTATATGTTTCTCAGTCTCCATTGCAGTTGTCTGGAGAATATGTACAGGATAAATTTGTTGAAAGCATAGAGAAAAATATTGATAAAATTCCCTTGGCGGTCTTTCCGATGGTGCATGAGCAAAGCAGTGTAAAGCTGGATGGAATTGATAATGTTTATCGCTATTATAAAGTGTCTGAGTTTATTTATAATCATTATGAACCACTTTGCAGTGTAGGCGAATTTGCAATATGGTGTGCTCCGGAGAAACGTGAGAAGATGGAGGATAAGCTTCTGGCACAGGAGGATACAGGACTCTCAATTATAAACTATGGATATGATGCCCATGTGGAAAAGGATGAAAATGGAAATGTATTGATAAAGGATGACGCAGAATTTCACAATTACGAGCTTGAGAAACTTCCCTGGATATGGGGTGAGCTTGATGAAAAGAATGCGGCAGACAATGAAGAAATTGCTTGTTTGATAAACACAGAAGGTGGATATATTATAGGTAATACTGTAAACTTGGATAAAGAAAAAGGAAATTATCTGCTTGTTAGGATTGATAATCCACATAATACAGCATCACGCGCTGAGCTCATACTGGGCACATGTTCTGATTCGGGTTTTGATGAAAGGTGCAAATATAAGTTTGTGGTATTAGAGGGGACACATAATTATATTTTTAGGGTTAGTAGTGATTATTTTTGGTATACGGAGGATATAAATGCAGTCAAGCTCTGGTATGACAATGGCCAGAAAATTGATAATGCAGACATCAAAATCCTACAGGGGGATTAGCGATCAAATAAGATATTAAAATTTGCAGAGATTACGATTAAAAATAAAGGATTAAAACAAATGTGGATTACAGATCTTGTTATCAGGTCAATACCTGATGCGGCGTATTTGAAGTATATGTACAGGAAGGTGATGGGAAAAAAGCTGGATTTGGAAAATCCCAGAACTTTCAATGAAAAACTTCAGTGGCTCAAACTTCATGACCGGAGGCCAGAGTATACAAAAATGGTGGACAAGTATGAAGTGCGGCAATATATTAAAGAAAAGATAGGAGAAGAATATCTGATACCGCTGGTCGGTGGACCATGGGACAAATTTGAAGATATTGATTTTTCCAAACTTCCTGAACAGTTTGTATTAAAATGTACACATGATTCGGGAAGTGTGGAAATATGCAAGGATAAGGGGAATTTTGACATTCCGTTGGTAAGGAATCGGTTTAACAGGGCATTGAAGGGCAATTTTTTCTACGGAGGCAGAGAGTGGCCATATAAACACGTGAAACCTAGAATTATAGCGGAGAGGTATATTTCGGATACAAAAGGCGGAGAAATTGTTGACTATAAATTGCATTGTTTTAATGGTGAGGTAAAATTAATATTAGTGTGTGTGGATCGTACATGTGAGGAAAAAAAGGTGTTTTATGGCAGTCAGTGGAATAAATTACCTGTAAAACGTCCAAATATGTCATCCGATGTTGATATTTCCAGACCACGGATGTTAGAGCACATGATAAGAATAGCCCAAATATTTTCTGCCCAAATCCCCTTTTTACGTGTGGATTTATATGAGACATCAGGAAGACTTTATTTTGGTGAACTAACATTTTTTCCGGCAGGCGGATTTGAGCCGTTTGAGCCAGAGGAGTGGGATGCGATAATGGGAGAGTGGCTCAGGTTGCCAGAATTAACCAGCGGTAAGTGAATTACGAATTGTAGTTCTTTTGGAAAAGCAAGGTGAGAAAATGAGACTATTTAGTATAATTGTAGCTGTTTATAATGTAGAGAAATATTTGGAAGAATGTTTAGATTCCATATTGCAACAAAGCTATGAATTTTGGGAATGTATATTAGTGAATGATGGTTCTTCGGATAAAAAATCTGGAGAAATTTGTGATGCTTACGCAAAGAAAGATACCAGATTTAAAGTGTTTCACAGAGAGAATGAAGGCTCTTTACTGGCAAGACGTTTTGGTTTTCGGCAATCTTCAGGTGAATATGTTCTCTTTATGGATTCTGATGACTATGTGCACAAGGATTTGCTTAGACATGTAAATAGTATAATAGAACAAAGCCAAAGTGATTTGGTTATCTATCGTTTTCAATGGGTTGGACGCGGTAAAAGTGTCGATTCTGAAATTGTTTTTCCAGAAGGAACAGTTCTGGAAAAGGATGATTATTCCAGACAAAGGATTTGGAAACGGGTAGTAACTTGCAATAGTCTAAATAATTTATGGTTAAAAGTTGCAAAACGTAAATGTGTGGATATTGAGGAGGACTATTCAAAATTTGCGGATTTAAAGTCAGGAACTGACTTAATGCAAAGCATACCTATTATAGATAGGGCAGATAAAATATATTTTACAGAGAAAGTTTTTTATTTTTACAGGTATAATAATTCTGGAATCACAGCACAAAAGACCAAAAGCGTTGATATAAAAGCAATTGACGATTATTTTAAAAATAAAGAAATACTTATGTCGCAAAGAAAAAGGTATATAAAAAAAAATACAGACTCAGAGCAAATTATGAGGCTGCATTACAAAGCTGTATTTAAAAGCAGCATGGAAATACTGATTTCATGGCTGGCAAAAGAATCGAACAAACAGAAAAGAAAGCAGATTATTAAAAGGATAATGAGGGAACCAGTTCTTTTAGAGTGCAAGGAATACATGATAAATAATGAATTGACAGGTGTTCACAAAAAATTGTACGAATATTATGCAAAAGGAGATATTAGAAATACAAAAAGAATTTTAGATGTTCTGGTAATGTATAAAAAGGTAGTGCTGTTTAAGGCATGGCTCATAGAAAGGTTTTGGGAGTAAGTTTTAAAATGAAAAAATTTTTGATTACAGGGGTCATTACTATAATAAGGGAGCGCAGGTTATGCTATTTTTTATGGTAAGCGAGCTGAGAAAACGATATCCGGAATGCAACATTTTTTTTGCATCAAGGGAAGAAATAGACACTACAAATTATAGATTTGATATGATTAAATATAAGTATCGGTTAAAAAAGATTGCACTTGGGGGCGTTAAAGGCTTTAAAGAGTTAATTATTTCATTGTTGACAGATTTTGTTAAGGTAGTTATAAAGTATCCGGAGAAAAAGGAGAATATTTCAAATTAAAAAACTTTTGCCGGAAATAGATCTGATGATAGATATTAGCGGATTTAGTCTGGGCGATAAGTGGAACAAACCCGGGCAGGAAGAATATCTGGACAATGTACGTCTGGCTAAAAAGTATGGTGTAAAAATGGTTCTTATGTCACAATCATTTGGTCCGTTTCACTATAAAAAGGATATGCAAATAATACATACAGAAATTGAGCAATTGCTTCAATATCCGTATGCTGTATATGCGCGGGAAGAAGAGGGGGAGTATTTATTAAAACATCAATATAATTTAAAAAATGTCAGGAAAACACCTGATATTGTCTTACAGAGTAAAAAGATTGATTATGACAAAATTTATAAAGTCGCGCCAGTTTTAAATCTTCTTGATGATGCATTCGTTGATGCAGTCGCTATAGTACTGAACATTAAGTGTTTTCAACATGGAAATGAAAATGATTTGTACGATTTATATAAGAAAATGATAGAGATTATTTTAAAAAATTCCAGAGAGGTTTATTTGATTCGTCATTCTCGAGAAGATTTATCTGCGTGTAGGATAATTAAAGAATTATTTTTGGAAAATGATAGGGTGCATTTGGTGGAAAATGATTTTTCATGTATTGAGTTCGATGAAGTGATAAAACAGTTTCAGTTTGCAATAGTTTCAAGGTACCATGGAGTAGTTCATTCATATAAAAACTGTATTCCTTGTATTATTCTGGGCTGGGCTGTAAAATACAAAGAATTAGCAAAGAATATGGATCAGGCAGAGTATTCGTTTGATATTACAGGAGATAGAATGAATGCAGATGAAATTTTGGAATATGTATGTAGAATGATTAAGAATTACCAAGCTGAAAAAGTTAAAATAGAGAGCTGCTTGAGAGAGTAAGTTTCTCAGTTAATCTTTTAAAGCAAATGATACAATACTCATGGCCGCTTGTTCCTAACTCATTATCATTGTGGGTAATGAATTTGTCGGACAGATTTATTGTAACACACTTTCTTGGATTGGAACAGAATGCGGTCTATACAGTTGTTAATAAAATCCCTGGCTTGTTAGGAACCGCACAGGGAATATTCATATCTGCATGGCAGGAGAATGCTTCAATAGCAGTTACGGATCAGGATTCAGATGAATACTATAGTCGTATGTTTGAAGCATTTGTTTGTGTGTTGACGGGTATACAATGTTGCCTTATAGGTAGTTCCCCTGTCTTATTTGATATAATTATCAGAGGAGATTATAGTGAGTCGCATCCACAGATGAGCGTACTCTTTGGCGCAATGTTCTTTTCGGCAATATCCTCATTTCTCGGAGGAATATATGTTGCGCATAAACATATGAAGAGTGTGGGAGTAACTACAATTGTGACTTCTGTCATAAATTTCCTCATAAATATATGTTTTGTAAGAAAAATAGGACTATATGCGGCTTCAATCTCTACGCTGGTTAGTTATGCCATATTAACAGTATATAGAATGCAAGATATAAAGAAGTTTCAAAAAATTAATTATCCTATCAAAAAGTATTTGTTTTGTATTTGCATTATAGGAATAATGTGCTATGTTTATTTTATTGATAAGTTTTATTTAAATATTATGAACTTTGTATTTGGACTTAGTATGGCATTTATTTTAAATAGAAAACTGATAGCTGGTGTTGTAAAAAGTATATTGAAAAAACTTAATTTGTAGTGAGGGAGTATGTGAAAATGGGTGGAATAGTTTTAGAGATATGCAATACAGGACTGTGTACGGTATGTGGGATATGCGCAGGGGTATGCCCGCAGCAATGTATCAAGATGTCGTTAAAGGACGGGAAGCCGACACCTGAGATTTTGACAGGCAGCGAATTTCCACGATTTCTTTCGCCGTGTCAAAACAGGGATTATTTGCCAAAAATAAAAGAATGTCCAGTTCCATGCGGGTAATTTTATGGCGGATGCGCACTTCTTTGACGCAGTTTGCATAAAGCGTTTTAATTGAGTTTTGATGTTCCCATAGGTTCAGCGGTATCATATTTCCTCCAATATTGTTCAAAAACGAACTATTTTTACAGAAAAAATTTTTCCATTCTAAATTTTCTTTTTTAGCTGCAATGAAAGCCGGAAAACAACCCTGCATTTTCTTCCTTCCATTGTTCCCTTACTCAAAAATAAAAGGCTTTTTGAAACTACAACGTTGTTTTCCGCCAAAAAAATACATGTAATAAAAACAAAAATTAAAAACGCTCCACAGTATGCTGCGCCGGATCTTCGTCCACCTTGCGCCATGCAGATTTCACATTTGCATAGCTTGCCCAAATTGCAAGTATGTAACCGATAATTAAATCTTTTGCCACTTCGGCAGCCATTTCCGGATCTTTTAAAAATTCCGGAATCACTCCGAATGCATCACTTACCGTAACTTCATACACTTTACTAAATTCCCGATAAACAGCGATTCCAATTGAAGCAAACTCTGCGGCAAGAATCACAATAAATGAAAGCAAGACACAAATCACAATTCCTTTTTTGGTGAGTTTCCCGCCTAAAATCTCATATCCTTTCATTCCGCCAAATACAATCGCAAAGCCGGCAATTCCCGCAATAAACCCAATCTGCCCAATTAAAATCCAAACCGCGGAACCTAAAAGCACTCCAACAATGGCGCCAATACACCCAAGCAGTATATTTTCTTTCCTTGCGCGCTGCCCTTCCATTCTGTCATTTAATTGTGACAGACAGTTGTCACAGATCATTAATGGCGTATTGTCCACAGCGGCAGTATGCAAAGAGACTGTATTCTTACAATGCGCGCAACAGTTTTTTAAGCCATGTTCCACACACTTTCCTGACAGCTCAGATAGAGCAGCCGTCAAATTCGCTTTATCTGCATCGCCTTCGGAACGCACATAAATGGAAACCATATTATTTCCATTATAACCTGCGTGATGGATAAACGGATACCTCTTATACATATTTCCAAGAAAATCCATAAATCCTTCTTTGTCCATGCTCTTTTCTAAGTCCGTATAGAACTGTATCTGATATTGGTTTTCCGTATCCATTGGAAGAATTAGAAAATCCATGCCGGTACGCGTTCCATACATGACACGATGCGCCTGCTGAAAGGAAAATCCATCTGGCAGGGCGTTTTCCACTTGTAAACCCATTGTCCTCTCCTCCGTTTTAATTTTATTTTGCGGTTTTATTATACACCTTTTTTCTAAAAAATCAAATTTTTTTTGCAGTTATTTCCAAAAGGCGCTATGATAGAAACAAAAAAAGTTCAGGAGAAAGTATGATTGAATTAAAAGGAACATACAACGAAGCAAAAATTTTTACGGATATTGTGGACGAAACTTCCATTTCCCAAGCCCTTCTGTTACTGAATCAGGAATTTACGACTGGAAGTAAAATCCGCTTTATGCCGGATATCCACGCAGGAGCCGGCTGCACGATTGGGACAACGATGACGATTGCCGATAAAATTGTCCCGAACCTTGTCGGGGTTGATATTGGCTGCGGCATGGAAACAATACAGTTAAAAGAAACGCATATCGAACCGCAAAAATTAGATAAACTGATTTACGAAAAAATCCCTTCCGGATTTTCAGTAAGGGAAAAAACTCACCGCTATTTTGACAATCTAAACTTAAACGAGCTTTGCTGTTTGAAACATATCCATATGAAGCGGGTTGAAAAAAGCCTTGGCACGCTTGGCGGAGGAAACCATTTTATAGAAGCGAATCAGTCTTTAGACGGAACAATCTATATTGTCGTACACTCCGGCAGCCGCCATCTAGGGCTTGAAGTTGCAGAATATTATCAGGAAGCAGGCTATCAGATTTTAAATAAATCTACAAAACATGACATAGAACTTCTAATTGCGGATTTAAAGCGGCAAGGGCTTAACAAACAAATCCAAAAGAAACTTACGGCCTATAAAAACACGAAACGGACGAATATCCCGAAACAGCTTGCATATGTCACTGGCGATTTATTTGAAGAATATATCCATGATATGAAAATTGTCCAGAAATACGCAGAGTGGAACCGGAAAGCAATGATGGACGAAATCATAAAAGGCATGAAATTCCATGTTACAGACCAGTTTACCACGATTCATAACTATATTGACACCGATGCGATGATTTTAAGAAAAGGCGCCGTTTCCGCAAAACAGGGAGAACGCCTTTTAATTCCGATTAATATGCGAGACGGCTCCCTAATTTGCATCGGAAAAGGAAATGAAGACTGGAACTTTTCCGCCCCACACGGCGCCGGCCGCCTAATGAGCCGCTCTGCGGCAAAACAAACGTTTACCGTATCGGAATTTAAAAAACAAATGAGCGGCATTTACACTACTTCCGTCAATAAAGACACTCTCGATGAATGCCCTATGGCTTATAAGAGATTGGACGATATTGTGAAGCATATTGATGACACGGTTGAAATAGAGCATATCATCAAGCCGATTTATAACTTTAAAGCCAGCGGGGACTAAGCCAAAAATATACTAAGCGTTCCGTCTGCAGAGCATAGTAATAAAAATAAAGAACCGCCGCCAAACAGACTCCTTTTACAGCCCTCTGTTTGACGGCGTGATAATGAAAAAACTCTTATAAACGAAGCGAATTTCTACGAAAAAATAAATTTAAACTGTATGTGGCATGGCTTTGCATATTCATTGAAACATGATCTTTCTGTTTCGCTTTGGGTGATACAGTCAAACTACTCTTTCAAAAATTTTTCACTTTAAACAACGCCATGCTGCATATTCTTAAGACCAGATCTAACTGCTGAACTGTGAATTATACAAATCTGCATAAAAGCCCTGCCGCGCCATTAATTCCCTATGGTTTCCCTGTTCTACAATATCCCCGTCTTTCATCACTAAAATCAAATCGGCGTCCCGAATCGTAGACAGCCTGTGCGCAATAATAAAGCTTGTTCTGCCTCTCATAAGGTTATCCATCGCTTTTTGAATACGGACTTCTGTCCTAGTGTCCACAGATGAAGTCGCTTCATCTAAAATCAAAATACGGTTATCCGCCAGTATCGCCCTTGCAATCGTTAAAAGCTGTTTCTGTCCCTGTGAGACATTGCTTGCATCTTCGTTTAGTTCCATATCATACCCATCTGGAAGCGTCTGGATAAAGTGATGCGCATGGGCGGCTTTTGCCGCCGCAATCACCTCATCGTCCGTCGCATCTAATTTTCCATAACGGATATTTTCCATAACCGTATTGGTAAAAAGATGGGTATCCTGCAGCACGATACCAAGGGAGCGCCGCAAATCCGCCTTTCTGATTTTATTGATATTGATTCCGTCGTACCGGATTTTCCCGTCCTGAATATCATAAAAACGGTTAATCAGGTTGGTGATCGTGGTTTTTCCGGCTCCGGTAGATCCTACAAATGCTATTTTCTGTCCTGCGTTTGCAAACATTTTTACATTGTGAAGCACAATTTTGTCAGGATTATACCCAAAGTCCACATCATCGAACACCACGTCTCCGGTCAGTTCAATATAATCGGTGGTGCCTTCTGCCTGATGGAAATGTTTCCAGGCCCACAGTCCGGTCCGCTGTTCGGATTCTGTCAGAACGCCATTTTCCTTTCTGGCATTGACCAGCGTTACATATCCATTATCTGTTTCCGGTTTTTCATCCAGCAGGGCAAATATACGCTCTGCTCCCGCCAGCGCCATTACCACGCTGTTTAACTGCTGGCTCACCTGGTTGATGGGCATGTTAAAGCTCCGGTTAAAAGTCAGGAAGCTGGCGAGACCTCCCAGGGTAAATCCACCTGTATGGTTCAGGGCCAGAATTCCACCCACTACAGCGCAGACCACATAACTCATATTTCCAAGCTGCAAATTCACCGGGCCCAGCATATTTGCAAATTTGTTTGCGTTATTGGCACTTACAAACAGCTCGTCATTCAGCGCCTGAAAATGCTTTTTGCTCTCCTCCTCGTGGCAGAATACTTTTACCACTTTCTGCCCTTCCATCATTTCCTCAATATACCCGTTGACTTTTCCCAGATCTGTCTGTTGGGCAATAAAATATTTACCGCTCTTTCCGGCAAAGGTTTTGGTAGCAAAAAGCATCACCGCCACCATAAAAAGGGTTACAACGGTCAGAGGCACATTCAGAATCATCATACTGGCCAGAACGCTCACAACCATGATAATACTGGATAAAAGCTGAGGCAGGCTCTGGCTGATCATCTGGCGCAGGGTATCAATGTCATTGGTATAGACTGACATAATATCACCATGGGAATGGGTATCAAAGTATTTCACAGGGAGACTCTCCATATGGGTAAACATCTCATCTCTGAGACTGCGCAGCGTTCCCTGTGTTACTTTCACCATTACCCGGTTATATGCCCAGGTAAAAAGGGCTCCCACCCCATAAATCATGCCTACCTGGCCAATGGCTGCTGCCAGAGGGCCGAAATCCGGATGCTCCGTGCCGATCATGGGCAAAATGTAATCATCTATCAGAGTCTGCATGAACAGGGTGCCCCGTACATTGGCAAACACGCCCACAAGAATGCCCGCCAGCACAAAGATCAGATGAAATCTGTAATTTGCAAAAATATATTTCATCAGTCTGGCAAAGAGTTTTCCGGAATTCTTAATCTTCGGTTTCGGGCCCCGCGGCCCCCTTCTTCCCGGCCCTTTGGGCTGAGGCCCGGAATTCTTCCTGTTTTCCTGGTTTTTAACCATTTCTGTTCCTGCCATTATCTGTCACCTCCCTGCTGATCAAAATCTCCGCCGCCTCCTGTCTGAGACTCATAAACATCCCGGTAGATTTCACTGCTGTTCAGCAATTCTTCATGGGTACCGAAATCGGCCACACTTCCGTTCTCCATCACGATAATCCGGTCTGCATTCTGTACGCTGGAAACACGCTGGGCAATAATCAGTTTCGTGGTATCCGGAATTTCCGTGGCAAATGCCTGCCGGATTTTACTGTCGGTGGCCGTATCCACTGCACTGGTAGAATCATCCAGAATCAGAATTTTCGGCTTTTTCAGCAAAGCCCTTGCAATACAGAGCCGCTGCTTCTGCCCGCCGGATACATTGCTTCCTCCCTGTTCGATATATGTATCATATCCATCAGGAAACTGCTCAATAAATTCATGGGCACAGGCCATTTTGCACACCCGCACACAGTCTTCTTTCGTGGCATTTTTATCACCCCACCGGAGATTTTCCAGTATGGTACCGGAAAACAGCACATTTTTCTGGAGCACCACCGACACCTGATTCCGCAGGGATTCCATATCATACTCTTTTACATTGATCCCTCCCACTGACACAGTTCCGGCAGTTACATCATAAAGACGGCTGATCAGATTCACCAGACTGGATTTGGCGCTGCCGGTGCCTCCGATAATTCCAATGGTCTCTCCCGCACGGATTTCCAGATTTATGTCCTTTAACACCGGCTCCTCACTCTCCGTACTGTAGGCGAAATCCACATGTTCAAAGACAATCCCTCCATCCGCTACTTCTGTAATGGGGTGTTCCGGATTGGTCAGACTGCTGGTTTCGCTGATCACTTCCGCGATACGCTCTGCACTGGCCATGCTCATGGTTACCATAACAAAAATCATGGAAAGCATCATCAGGCTCATAAGGATATTCATACAGTATGTCAGCAGGCTCATAAGCTGTCCGGTAGTCAGCCCGTCGGCAATAATCATTTTCGCTCCCAGCCAGCTTATGGCCAGAATACAGCCATAGACAGCCACCTGCATCATCGGGGCATTCCAGGTCAGGATATTCTCTGCTTTGGTAAACATGTTGTAAATATTGCCGCTGGCTTTGGTAAATTTCTCATTTTCATACTCTTCCCGCACATAGGCTTTCACCACCCGGATAGCCGACACATTTTCCTGCACGCTGGCATTCAGATCATCATACCTGGGAAATATTTCCTTAAAATATCTGACGGCTTTACTCATAATCAGAAACAGGCAGACTCCCAGCAGAATTACGGCAATCAGATAAATACTTGCCAGTTTTGCATTAATCAGAAATGCCATTATCATGGCGGTTATCATGCTGATGGGCGCACGCACGCACAGACGCAGGATCATCTGATAAGCATTCTGTATATTGGTAACATCTGTTGTCAGACGTGTCACAAGACCCGCTGTGGAAAATTTGTCAATATTGGCAAAAGAAAAAGTCTGAATATTGTCAAACATGGCGGTTCTCAGATTTTTTGCCAGGCCTGTGGAGGCACTGGCTCCATATTTTGCTCCCATCATGCCTGCCAGCAGTCCCAGCGCCGCCAGCACCAGCATGACAGCCCCTGTTTTGTAAATATAACTCATATCCCCTTTTTCCACACCGTTGTCAATAATAGCTGCCATTAACAGCGGTATGAGCATTTCCATAATCACTTCCAGAATCATGCAGACAGGCGTTATAAAGGAATCTTTCTTAAACTCCTTTACCTGTCCCAAAATTGTTTTTACCATTCCTGTCCCTCCTTTTTCTGTCATAAAATCATCGTGTCTGTTCCGGTTTTCCGTCAAAATTGCAAAGTCGTGAACAGCTGCGCGCAATATCTTCCTCCAGGTTCCGCTTCAGTTTTTCCGCCACTGCCTGAAATGCTTCCAGTTCTTCCTGAGTGATGTTCCGTTTACACCTTTCTTCCAGTATATCAACGTACCCGATATGCTGCTCATGAATCTTTCTGCCTTTTTCTGTCAGCACAAGTTTCTTTAAACGGGCATCCTGCTCCACGGATTCCCGGCAGATATATCCTTTTTTCTCCATCAGCTTTACAATACTGGTAACGGTGGACCTGGCAATGGAAAATTCTGTTTCAATATCTTTCTGAAAAATTTCCCTTTCGGAATTCTCAAACAGAAATCCCAGAATCCAGCCATGCATAACGGTCACTTCATCCATGCCTCTCTGACTGGCTTCGTATGCAATCATATTCCGGAAAAACAGATTATCCAGAGTTTTTATCTGAAAACCAAGCGTATCCTTTCGGTTCATTTCATAGTGCGCCTCCTTAAAACAAATTTTAATTGTTTTATATGGAACTATTATATGCAGATTAATTATATTGTCAAGAAACAATTTATGAAATTTGCAGCAATTGCTGCCAGATATGATAAAACATGGGTGTTTTGCAAACACAGAAAAATTGCGAAATAAAAAAGAATGCGCTATGCGCATTCTCCGCGCGCGAGCGGATTGCGCAGCAAT
>OFHA01001743.1_pt1 | contig 14028 bp, 19 predicted proteins | sample 1521891 | NCBI WGS metagenome assembly OFHA01 (sample SAMEA3504089, study PRJEB24116) | mouse gut metagenome | biome: mouse gut; feature: mouse-associated habitat; material: faeces | place: Denmark | collected 2011
CGAAGGTCTGTCGCCGTCACTTTTACCAGATACGGCGTAAATGCTGCCGGGGCTGGCGTGGCGGCTCCGGATGTGCTGGAAATCTTTTTCAGGATTGCCAGGATCTTTTCTCCGTACTTTGCGCCCGTCGCCCATCCTTTACCGTTCGGATTTTCTTTTTGTCCCAGCCATTCCACAAATTCAGCCGATTTACGGGAAACATACTTGAATCGCGGATCAATGCAGCTGTTCACAAGCGGATCGGCCGTTGCATAGGCTTTCAAGTGCTGAATCTGCGCACGAATACCAAGCTGCGGCGTTTTGAAAGAATTTCCCTTCATGCCGTTTGCGGTAACTCCCATACCACAAAAATTATTCTGGTCAAGTGTAACCGCTGAACCGCTGAACGTGAAATTTCCGGTTTCAAGACATGATTGCGAAAATGCAATATCGCCGCGGATACCCTCTGCTTTTCCCTCCGAAATGTAAAACGGTATCATATCAATTACAGACTGCGGAACGGAAGGATTCACTGATCGGATGTATGCCCGCATTCGTTCCGCCGTTGCAATGGATTTTCCGGCAATTTTTGTATATCCGGCTGCGGTTCCTGGCGCGGCGGCTCCGGATGATACCCCCAGCCGTTTATTGACTTCTGCGGCGATCTGCCCGTGCAAATTGTAAAGATAATCCCCAGGACACGCTTTGTTCGCAAACCACCGATGAACGGTCATGTTCTGCTTGTCTACCTGGCCGATCAGGGCCTTGTTTGCTTGCCATTTCAGGGATTTAATGCCGTTTCGCTGGCAAATATCCACTAACAGATTGATCAGGGCCTTGTATACCTTATCATTCACGGCATACGGTGAAGTGGTATCGCTGGCACATTCGATCGTGATTGCGCGGTTGTCGTTTGCCCCGCTGGATGTACACCAGGAACGATCTTTTTCTTCAACATACATCCCGATCCGGCCGTCGGCGCCGATCCCATAGTTGGCGCTGCACCCGGCCGACGACGGCGCAAACACATTCCCGATTGTTTCAACGGATAACTGCCCCACGACACAATGAATTGAAATTGTATCTATTGCATGATTGCGGGGGCTGTTTTTGTTCGGTGAAATCCGTGTGTAATTTACTAATGCGCTATTAGACATAAAATCAGATCCTTTCATAGAGAAAAGCGACCGCACATCATCCGCGCGGCCGCCCTCAATTATTTTAATTCAAAAAAATTCTTGTTTTCATTGTTCGCCTTGCAAGCTGCTTCGATTTTGGAAATGATCCACGATTCCGCGCTATTAAATTCTTTTTCCAATAATTCAATCGTGCGATCGTTCATCCTTTCCAGTGCCGCCTTCACCGACATTTCCAGGGCTTTCTTCTGGTTTTCTTTCGTGAAATCGCCGCTTTCCCGCAATTTGTCCGCGAACGTCTGGTTCGTCTGATCAACCGCGTCAAGAACGATCTGCCCCGCCTGTTCAATCCTGGTTCCCTGGATTTTCAGGCGCATATAATCAACGGCCGCTTTGGTAAGCGTGGGAATAACCACGATAACCAGGACATTGATCAGTGTTTGTGTTGTGGCGTTTACATCCATTTTCTTTGTTCCTCCTTAATATTCCGAACGTATTTCTTCTTCAAGTGCTGATTCAAGCTGCCGATCTGCCGGTTCCGGATCAAGCCCAGCCTTTTTGTACGCCGCGCGAAGTTTGATCGCGTTTTCTGATTTTGCCTTATTGTAGTAAAATGCCCGCGCTATTGCATATCCGCCCCAGCTTACCGGGATCACATATGCGAAGAATGATGTATCATAGCCCTTTGCCGTAAAAAGTAGGCCGAAGGCTGTAATGATCCAGCACTCCCATTTTGCGGTTGTCAGAATTTGCTTTGAAAACTCCGGCTTTTTCTTTCTGCTGCGCTTTCGTGTTCTCATAGGCCGATCCCCGCCTGGACTAATGCAAACACAATAGCAACCAAACTTCCGATCACGGCTCCGGCCGTTGTCCGGTGAAGCCATTTGTTAGAATCTTCCAGCTTGATAATGCGATCGCTCTGATTCTTGACTTCATCCTTCAGGCGGATAATGTCGTTTTCGTTGTCATATGTTTTTTTCTTTGCGGCGTCAAAACTATCCAGCTTCGCTTCGATTTTTGTCAGGCGGTCTAACACTTCCCGTTCAAACGATACTTCCGACATAGAAAAGCCCCCTTTCTTTCAGAATTAAACAATTTAAAACCGGGCTTTTACCCGGTTGAATTGTCATGCTTAATAATGCGAAACGAAAATTCATCAATGACTTTCCGCAAAAGGTTTCTGGCCGTAAAGGTTCCAATCAGGCCGAAATAGCTTTGCATGGTATTATTTACTTTTTCAAACGTGATCCGCCCGATTTCAAACAGCCCGCGTATATATTTCATTCTGCGGAACATGCGCTTCCTTGTGCTTTTCCTCATGCGGATCGATTTTGGCGTAATCTGTGCGCCTACGAACGTGACAGGCAGCCAGGCCGGGCGAATACATGTTTTCTTGTTTAATTCTAAATGCAACTTTTCATCCAGGAATCTTTCGATCTCTGCCTGAATTTGGTGTAATTCCTCTTTGTTTGGCCATAGGATGATAATATCATCCATATAGCGGATATAATACCGGATATGTAAATCGTGCTTGCAGAATTGATCCAACTCATTCAGATAGATATTTGCAAACATTTGGCTTGTCAGGTTCCCGATCGGCATACCACGGTTATAAAGCCATTCTTCCCGATCGCATAATTCAGGCTGGACGCCAGCCGGAAGCCCGAAGGCTGTATCCTCGCAATTTATCAGGTTATACAGATCCCGAAGGATCAGCGGATCCCTGATATGCTTAGATAGAATTTTCATCAGGATTTCATGATCGACGCGGTAAAAATACTTTGCAATATCCAGCTTTAGCACATACCACTTTTTAGCGCTCCTGGACGCCATGCGAAGCCAGTATTGCAGCTGCGCCCGCGCTCTTGTGGTTCCCTTGCCTACTCTGCACCCGTAACTATGCTCTATGTACTGTTTATCAAACAACGGATTCAATTTTTGATAATAGGCCCACTGTACAACGCGATCGCGGTATTGCAGCGCCATAATGATCCGTGGTTTCGGCTCATAGATTTTCTTTCGCCGGTATCTTCCGACGTGGTATGCAGATTCCAGCGGATTCCCTGGAATCCCGTCTTTCGGAAAATAGGTCAATTCATTGTGTAGTTTTATAAGTTCATCGCTTTTATGTGCTGAAAATGCAAGGTTTTCATCGCGGTAATGTTTCCCTTGCGAAGCGTTTTTATCCGCTTGTAACAGATTTTCAAAATCTATTATTTCTTCATGTGTTACTTTAAAGGTTTTCAATAGCCTTTCCCTTTCTATAAAGATTCCCCCGCTTTGCTGGCTTGTGCTTTTGCGGGGGCTTGCGCTTATAGCTTTCGGCCATAGGCGCGGCGCTGTTCGTTGCACCCTTCAGGCCCTCCCATGCAGCCCATAAGCCAGCCGCATGATCGGTACTAACTGCATTAACAGCAACGTCAATTTATCCGGCCAGGCGGCCGGAACGGGAATAGATCCCTTTCCTTTTCTTGCACTGTGAAAATGTCCGTAAACATTCCCCTTCTGGCTAAAAAGGTAAGCGGAAAAGAATCCGATGTTCGTGTTCACGTTAGAACGCGGGTTGTTCAAATTCAGCGCCGAAGGCCCGGAATTGGAAGTGTTGTTGTAACTCGCACCCACGATCGGCAAGCGTTTAATGACCTATCCCCACCGGAAATTTATTTCGCGGTTGTTTTGCTGGTTTCTTTCTGCGAATTTATCCAGCCGCCGAGTAGCCTTCCAATTTCGCATAACCTTTCAGAAATCAGCTTGTAACGCTTTTCATCAATAAAACGCATGTCATAGGAAAGCTGATTGAAAAGCCGTAACAATTCCAGCTGCACATCTGCGTCCTGAAGCGTGGTTTTCTTGAAATACTTTTTCTGCGCCGTGATAATGTATATCAGGAATTGAAAAAGACATTGTTTATAGTCCGCCACGAAGCCAGGCTTTTCACTCCGCGGATATTTTACCCATGAAGTATAAAGATACTGCATAAGGTCTTTCGATTTCTGCAATATGATCAATCCGCTTTTCTGCTCTTTTCCTTCGTCTGTTTCCGGATTCCCGCGCGGCTGATTGTCATATCGCCTTTGATAACCGCCCATTTCTTTATTTTCCTTCCATCATGCCAAAACATAGGGGCCGCTATCGCGGCCCCAAACAGATTACAGTTTTCAGATTACAGATTCCAACTCAAGGAAAGCGGAAAAGAAACCGACGTTCGTGCTCACGTGAGAACGCGGGTAGTCCAAAAACAGCGCCGAAGGCCCGGAAAGGGAAGTGTTGAGGCAACCCGCACTCACGATCGGCAAGCGTTCGCCCTCGTTGTTGATCCAGAATCCGCCGCTATGCGTTACGCCGGTTTTCGGCGCAAGGTGCAATTCATAAAGGATTTCAGGGATCGTTACGCCGGTATCTGCTGCCAGGTTGCCGAAGTTCGGCGTGTATGTACTGCCAGCGGCGCCCGTTGCGGTTGCAATCTTGAAATCCTTTGTATATTTCAGCGTTCCGGACGTTCCAGGATTTACCAGGGCGCCGGTAGGAAGGATCGCTTTCCAGTACGTGCTTTCAGGGGCCGCGCTTACCTGTCGCGCTGCCAGGTTGCCGACAAAGATCTGAATTTCTCCGTTGACTACACGCATACCGGAAGCCCATTTCCAGACATTTCCAACCCAATCCGCGATCCCGTTCCTGGTTCCGTCGTGGAACCATGTTGCGGGGCCGGATCCGGCCGCTGTCCTGGTTGTTCTTCTGCCGCCGCTGCCGTCGCTTTCATCCGCGGTCTGTTCTCCGGCTTCGTATGTGTGCGTGTGGCTGTGTCCATACTGTGTATTGCCGCGCGGAACAAAACCGGACTTGTAAATCAAGTGATCAATGACGGCTCTTTCCGGTATGCTCATTAAATGCCAGCCGTTCCCCTTCGCGTTACATGCTGCCATTGAATCATCATAGTTAATAACCGCTTTCGGATCCATCAGCGGCCAGGAATACGCGCGGCCATTGATCACGCAATTCAGGAATTTGCTGATAAAAAAGCGTTTATACTCCACATCATCCACCATAAAGGCGGAATGTGTTTTCTGCGATCCGCCCTCAAAAAGCTGTGCATTTGTCCGCTGATTGATCGCAATCATGAAAGACGGAAGCCCTACATCATCCTGGATCACGGTACACGCGCCGCCAGAAAGCCCTTCCGTTGCAAATTTCAAGCTGTCAAAATCATATGTTTTCATTCTATAACACCCCTTCCTTCAATGCGTAAAGCGTCAATGTTACGTTGTCCATGGAAAACGGAACCGGATCTTTTTTCGTGATTGTCCGGTTTACATGCCCGGCGCCGGGATCTCCCGTTTCTTCATCCTCTGTCAGCTCCACATAATCCGGATTTTCAATTTCCGTTTCCTCATACTGGCGGGCCGGTATGGTAAGCTGTGCCACATAGTAAACGCCTTCCCCGGTCTGCAATCTGCCGAAGGCGTCTGCTGTAATGTCAACGTGTACATCGTGATCCGCTTCCATCTTTTTCAGGTTCAAGCTGATCTGATCATCGAAATTCAGCCAGCTTCCGTTTTCCTCATACTCAACCTTGCGCCCCTCGTTCGCTTCAATAACTTTCATCTGATCCCAACCTCCTTTTTCATTTCATTCACACGCGCATTGATTTCCTCCGCGTATTCTCTGTTTTCCCGGCTTGAATTTTTCAGGGAACCGCCGCCAAACTGCCGCAACATTGCGGCTTCCTGTGCGCGTCGTTCGTCTGATTTGATGATAATATTCGCCATCAGTACAACCCCCCTGTTACATGCAGCTTTACGGTTACATTTTTAGCGCTGCCGGAATAGCAAACTTTAAAGGCGTTCAGGGCCTTTCCGTAAACCTCCACGCGCTCCACTGGCCCGTCAGCTGATACCACTTCCGCGAAAACATCATAATCAACCTTGTTGACTGTCTGCGGAAGCGTGATCGTCTTTTCTGCATTCGTGGCCGGAAATTTTAGCGTGTTTTCAAGGTCTACGCTTATAACCTGGCCGCGCATATCGTCAACGGATTCTTGCGCCAGGCGGATATTGATTGCAGAATAGGCCGACATCAGCGCATTTTCCAATGTTCCGAAATCCATGTTTCCGAAATTGGTTGAACTCTGCTGCGTTCCTCTCTCTAAAATCTCGCCCGGCGCCGGTGTCCATTCAAAAAGCCCGTTTCCCAGGCTTACCGACGAAACGCGGCGCGGAAATTCCACGATCCGATCTTTCCAAAATACCGGAATATACATCCTTTCTCACTCCTTTCTAACTTTTGCCCGACGACTGGACTATTTTCAGCGTGTAGCGGTATAAAATACCCTCTTCAAACTCTACTTTGTTCAGGTTTTCATTTCCGCCAGCCCACAAAAAGCCGTTTTTATGATAAAAACGGATCCCGGTGATTTCATCCGGCGCGTCATGGTCAAAAAGTACAAATATAGCAACGCGCCCATCAACCAGCGTTTCCACCTTGTAAATAGGGATTCTTTCCCACTTATCCCCGGCGCGGTATTCCGCATGTGAAACACAACGCTTGATGTATTCTTTGAGATCATCCAGCGCTTCTTCCGTAAGTGGGATATAGCTTGCTTCTGCCATGTTTTAGGCTCCTTTCTTATTCATCGGCGGCATACTTGCCCGCGTCAGTGTTATAATATAAGTCAACGCCTACGCTATCCGGCGCGGCGGAAACGCCGCTTTCCGCCCCAGCAAACCCAATCGACGGATCCGGAATGGAACCGCTTTCCGTGCTGCCGTCTGCGGGATAAATAACTTCATTCCCCGCGGAATCACTTTCAAGCGTGGCCTGTGCTTCGGTAATCTGTGCGCCGACTGAAATATCCGGCGCCGTGCCGCTTTGGTCATATGCGGCCGTGTGGCTCTCTGTGGCGGCCGTCAGGCCCATTTCTGCGCCGCCGCCCTGGAATCCTGTTGAAATGTCCGGAATCGTGCCGCTTTGGTCATATGTGGCGCTTCCGCTGTCTGCTGCTGCCCCCAGGTCAACTTCTGCCGCGGCTCCCTGGAATCCGGTTGATATATCCGGAATTGTTCCGCTTTCCGCGTCGCTGTCTGTCTGGTACTGGAAAATGTTTTCTCCTGAAGCGCCCTGTGCTTCAATCTGGCCCACGGAAAAGGCAGCACCCACCGAAATATCCGGCGCGGTTCCTGTTTCGTCGTATGACACGCGCCCGCTGTCGGTTCCCGTGTCCACGGTGATCCCGCCTTCGGTTCCCTGGAATCCGGTTGAAATCCCCGGATATGTGCCGCTTTCCGCGCTGGAATCCATAGGATAGACAATATCCGTTTCCCTGGAATCCGGTTCAATTTCAAGCTGCATGTCTGCCGGACGGAATCCGACTGAAATATCCGGTTCCGTTCCTGATTCCCGATCGCTGTCCGCCGAATACTGTAAATGGTTTTCTTCAGAAGCGGCCTGAATATCAACGCGGTTTTCAGTAAGCGCGGCGCCGACTGAAATATCCGGCGCGGTTCCGGCTTCCGTGTATGCGGTATTTCCGGAATCTGCGGCCCCTTCAAGCGTGATTGTAACCTCTGCGGGCTGGAATCCTACTTCCGTATATGGAAATGTGCCGCATATGTGATCGCCGCAAAAGGTATATAAAAAATTCTGGTATTCTGATAACTGATATATGGTCAATGTGATCCCGTTCTGGAATACCATATAATCAAAACGGGATCTTGCGTTTTTCACCTGTTTTAGATAACGCAAAAAATCCTTTATGGAAGTTTGTGTTACCTCCGTTCCTACTGCGATCCGGAAGTGGAACGGCTCCCCGGCGTATGTATACCATTCTTCGACGGATGTATTTTCATTCCCGAAAACGGTATCAATCATTTCTTCCATTGCCTGTCTGGTTCCTAGTTTCATGTACCAGTATATAGAATTTCTGATCAGGCTCCGCTTTACATCAGGCGCCAGGGCCGTATTGTAGAATAAGACGCGGTTTTCTACTGCCAGGAAGTCAAGTTTCCCATCGTCAACCTGATCCAGATCCGCCCATATATAAACCCGCTTCATGCGGTCTATAAATTTCTTTTTCTGTCTGTCATAGGCGTAAGCCAGGGCGATCCGTTCAGGCGTCCGCATTTCTGCCGGAAACGCTTTCCATGTTTGAAAATCAACTAATTTAATCATCCTCTACCCCACCATAGACAAATTTTACACTGTTTTCTATTGCGATCGACGTTTCCGGAATCACGGTAAACACGGGGGATTCTATCACAACACGCTTTCCGCCAGCCGCCCGGACAAATTCCGTCAGCGCGTCCGGATTTATGTCACGCCCGATCTTTGTTTTCTGCCAGCTTAAATATGTATCTTTTGCCGCTTCTATGGACGCCTGGATCGTCGCTATATTGTTTATGTCGCTTCGTGAAATGTAATATGTTGCTTTCAGGTTGTATTCGACCACATCCGGCGCCGATACAATATCATTGTCAGTTAGAGGGATGATCGGATTGTCTTTCAGGTACTGCAGGCAGCCGTCGCAAAATGCTTTACTAGGAAGCCCGCCGCCTAAAAGCAAGATCCGAATGTCAACCACCGCTTCCACCGGCTCATAAATTTTTACATCCTCAATCGCCGCGGAATTATATTGTTTTACCCAATATTCGTATGCGTCAGAAGGCCCGGCCACGGAATAGGTTGACGGCGCAAGGAAAATTCTTTCGCGGAAACTTTCTTCGGATTCCTCGCCGGATCCCCCGTCTGTTTTTGTTATATTTGCGGCGCTTTGGACATATGGAACCGGATCAACGATAATTTCCAGCTGGCCCGGCTCATAATTGTTTCCAATCGTCCCGGCCGTTTCGCATGTGCAATCTATATCAACGTAAGAATTGCCAGCGGGAACTTCCGCGTAATCATCCGTCGCAAAATATACCCCATCACCGGCCGTTATCCGCGTCCCCTCCGGGATATAGACAACTTCTTTTCTGACCTCTGACAGAGTAAAACGGGCCGTACATACGGCCGGGCGCGGCTCCTGAATGAATGTCTTTTTTAACGCTCCAATGTGTTTCAGGAAATCCCCGCTTGAATATTTTAAAAGGTTCATTTTTGCCGCATAGTCCAGTTGATTATACATCTGGAAATATTGTCCGGCGTTAATTCTCAAATGAATATGTTCTTTGTCCCCCGGCCGCAAAACAACCTTCCGGCCGGTTTTTTCCTCATAGTATTTTTCATAGTCCGCGATCATCTGATTCAGGATCCCTTCGTATGTGATCCCCTCTATGAAAGAAATTTCAGGCAAATTATAAAGTTTTTGAATTTCATTCTCCATTATACGTTAGCACCACCTTTGGAATCATATTTCCGGCGCCGCCGGACATTTCAAATAGCACTTCTTCCACAACCGCGCGTGGCTCAAATTCGTCTATCAGTTCCATAGCGCTAATTGTATATTTTTGCTGTGCAATATAAGCCGGTTTTGAAATTATATCCGGATCCAGGCCGATCTCGCGATTCATAGGGATTGTTCCCTTTATCAGTGTTAAAAGAAACATGCACTTGTCAAGAATTTCATTCCGAAGTTCTTTTTCATAAGCACCATTTAGAACTATTTTCACTCCATCAATCACCAGCACGGAAACGCCCCCTTTCAATGGTATTCTGTGGCCGATACGGAAATTTCTACCGAAACAAGTTCGCCCCGGTTCCATACTTCCCGGTAATCTTCGTCTATGCTGTCAATCGTCCATTTTCCGCCGCCTACCTTGTGGCCGCCAATGACAAACGGACAAACTTTCCCCTGTTCGCAATAAAGCGTTATTTCATGAACCATATTCCAGGGCCTTACACCGTGACCGGCGACGAATTTCATTTTGAAAGAAACGCTTTGATTCTTTGGCCCCTCAAATTCCCTTTCTGATTTCTTTTTATAGCGATTATGTTCAGAATAAGAAGCCGAAATTGTCCGTTTCATATTGTTGAATGTGCAAATGCGGCGATCACTTGTTTCAAATATCACGTCGCCAAAATATCCGATCACGTATCACACCGCCTTTCTATCCCGGATAACTCCCGTCAACGGTCAAATCGCCGCCTATATGGACGTTTCCGGTTGTGTTTATCGTCTTTGCCTTTATCCCCCCGTCAACGGTCAAGTCGCCGCCTATTTCAAGCGATTCAACGTGTAGGGAATGTGTAATAACATCCATGTGCTGACTTTCATAGTCATAACGAATATAGGAACCGTCGCCAAAATCTTTCCGCCAGATTCCTTTTTTCCCTTCCACCGGCTTATTATCATCTGTATACGGTGGAACTAATATCATCCCGCGCGTACCGCCGTTCTGAAGATGTACCACGTAAACAAGTGTGTCAATGTCAGGCATGTTATATTCGTTCGACCATACCGGCATATACGGGGAAGTTGAATTGTCCCGATCTTTATAGACGACTTGCGCCGTCCCATCCTGATAATTTACGGCCGATATATAACCGGCCCTTATTACGTCAGACATTCCCTTTCCCCCTTTTTATGGAATATTTAACACGGTTCCCGGATAAATCCAATGTCCGTTGCTTGACGACGATCGGCCGTGCGCTTTTGCTGCTGATTCAATAGTTCCGGAATTTGCATTGTATATTTGCATGTATTTAGATCCGGAACCTAATTCTTTTGTACTGATTTTCCATAATGTGTCACCGGAAACAATAGTGTATTTCTTTTTCGCTGTGGATGAACTTGAAGCCTTTTTTTTGACCGTCTTTCCGGAATTCACTTTTGCAACGGTAACTCCCTTTATAATTACGCATAAGTGCATTTCAAGCGAACAATGATAACCACTTCCCGGATCTTTATCATGTGTGACGGAATCAATATAATATTTCCCGTCCAGCTTTCCGAAGCCTTCCAGATTGCAGCACTTACTTGCGACAAATTTTGTGTCGCCTTTCAGCTTTATTCTTGCCGTTTGGCAAGCTCTGTTATTTTCTAAAAGTTTCGCCTTTGCTTTTATTTCCGCGTCCTGAAGGCTCTCTGCTGATTCATTCAGCTTTAGGATTCGTTTTCCGGCCCCGATCAGGTACTTATATGTCAAGGTTTTATTCTTTTTAGAATCTGTATAGCTGATCTGTACTCCATCATAGGCCCGTGTCATTTTCTTTTTGATATTCCAGTTGTCAACCTGATTCTTCTTGATTGTCAGGCTTGCTTTTTTACTTTCATATTCCGTCTGATCGAATACAACGATTTTTCGGTTATAAAGTTTCATAGCAAGATTGTATGACGAACACAATTCAAACGCGAAGGATTGATTCGTTTTGTCCGATTGTTCCAGTTCGTCAATCGGATAATCCTGACCGGAAAAATACAGATCCACCCCGGCGGCCTTTGCAATCTTTTTCAAGATCCCTTTTACCGTTGTTTTCTTCCATGTTTTGGATTTTTTCGTTACATTAAAATCTTCCTGGATCGGCGTTGCGATTCCGCCGATCGAAGCGACCGACGGCGGGCCGGAAAAATCCAGATCGTCAATCAGGAAAAAACCGCAATTATATTTCCGGTTGTCCCCGTCTGAACTCCAATTTGTAAGCCGGATCGTTGTCTGTACGTTATCGCCCTGGACGGGGATCCAGCTTCCAGACCATTTCCCGCTTCGGTCATTCAGCTTTAGTTTTACTGTATCAGCCTTTCCGGAAGCGTTATCTACATACTGGAAAGATTCTATGTAATCCGTTATTGTCTTTGTAATATCTTTATCGTTATATTTAACTACAACGTATGATTGTCTTGCTTTCATGGCTTATAATCTCCATTCCGGAATATCTTCGTCGTAATCCTCCGGAAGTTCGGGGATATAAACTTTTGTTCCAGCCGAAAATACATGTATATCTAAAAGCGTGGGATTTCCAGAAAACAAAAAACCAATATATTTTACATCACCGTAAAACTGCCAGGCGATATGATCCCACATATCGCCTTGTACAGTTGTATACATCCTGTTTTCGTCCATATGTCAGCCCCCTTTATGCCATAGCCGTGCGGCCGTTCTGCCAGTTGTATTCATCCATCATACGCGCGAAATCGGCCTGTGACATTTGAAGCGCCTGCTGCACGTCCTCTTTGTTTGCGTTCCCCTGGATCGTAATTTGCGGCGAAAACACGATTTTTTGTGAATTATCGGAAGAACTATTGTCGTTCGACCGGTTCACGGTATTATTGTTTGTTATATCGCTGTATATTTCTTTTGCCCTGGAATCCACACCGGAAGCCGCAGACTGTTGTATTCTTTCTAGTCCGGCCGCGTCCTGTGCGGCCCTGTCAAGCTGTCCGGATCCGCTGGCGCTGTGTTGCTGTACCGCCGCAGAAACGGCGCTATCCAGATGATTCCAAAACGGATCCAGCGGGATAATTCCTTCAGGCCCGGCTTCCCCTCCGACCATCCCGAAAAGCGTCGGATCTGTCATGATTCCGCCGTTCGCATAGTAAGAAACGGAAAATTGCGGAACCTTAACTTGTGCGTCGCCGGATCCCTGTGTGCTATATGATACTGATACATGCGGCAAGCGCGGGCGCGGAACCGTGATTGTCATATGCTCAAAAGCCGCTTTTATTTGATGTGCCGTATTCCTTGCCGCGTTTACGGCGTATGCGTGTACGCCGCTCCACGCGCTGGCGAATGATCCGCGGTATGAAGCCCATGTTGCCGTTATCGTAGATTGCGCCGTTCTCCACAAGGCGACAAACTGCGTCGTCGTCGCCGTTGTGCTTGATATAACAACCGCCTGGACGCCTGAAAACGTCGTTTGTGCGTTTGCCCGAAATGCGGACATAGGCGCGGAAACAACCGTAAAAGACGCGGCGAATTTTGCCATTGCCGCCGTTGCCATTGAAGCGGATGTTCCCATTGTTGCGGCTCCGGCGCGAAACGCCGCGATTGCTGACACCGCAAGTAAAAGCGCCGTAGAAGCGCCGATTGCGCCGGTTGTTACCAGAATCAAGCCCGCGCCGGTTGCCATAAGTGCCGCGGATAATGCCGCCCCAGACGCGGCCCCGGCTGCTGCTGCTGGACGAGCCCACCACCGCCCTGGATGTGACCATCCAGGCCCAAGTGCTGGACCTGCTCCAGGAGCTGAAAACCAAGCTGAACACCGCTATCATCCTGGTGACCCACGACCTGGGCGTTATCGCCAACTTTGCCGACCGGGTGCAGGTCATGTACGCCGGGCAGGTGGTGGAGCGGGGCGCCACCAAGGAGATCTTCAACGAGGCGCGGCATCCCTACACCTGGGCGCTGCTCAACTCCGTCCCGGCCCTGGCCACCGAGAGCAAGCAGGAGCTCTACGCACTCAAGGGCACGCCGCCGGATTTGATTCTGCCCCTCAACCATTGCCCCTTCGCGGCGCGGTGCGAGTACTGCATGGGCATTTGCCGGGAGCAGATGCCGGAGGAGACCACCCTCAGCGGCACCCACAAGGTCTCCTGCTGGCTGGAGCACCCCAACGCGCCCAAGGTGGAGTCCTTTTATGACAGGAGGAAGAAGTGATGGGCGAATACTTAGTGGAAGCTAAAAACCTGTGCAAATATTTCCAGGTGGACCGCAAGCGCACCCTCAAGGCCGTGGACCACGTAGACATCGCCATCCGGAGAGGGGAGACCCTGGGCCTGGTGGGGGAGTCCGGCTGCGGCAAGACCACCTGCGGACGCACGCTGCTGCACCTGTACGACGCCACCAGCGGGGAGATCTATTTTGACGGCAAGGAGATCAGCCGCCTCCGGGGCAAGGAACTCCTGGAGTTCAAGCATCAGGCCCAGATTGTGTTTCAGGACCCCTACTCCTCCCTGGACCCCCGCATGACCATCGGTGAGATTATCGCCGAGGGCATGGACGTCCACCTCAAGCTCCCCCCCAAGGAGAAGAGCGACCGGCTTAAT
>OFHA01001749.1_pt1 | contig 13986 bp, 11 predicted proteins | sample 1521891 | NCBI WGS metagenome assembly OFHA01 (sample SAMEA3504089, study PRJEB24116) | mouse gut metagenome | biome: mouse gut; feature: mouse-associated habitat; material: faeces | place: Denmark | collected 2011
CAGCGTTTGTTTTTCAATGTACGGTAATGACTAATCAAATCTCCGAAAAGTTATATTTATAACTTTTCGGAATCTTGAGCCTTGATTTTTCAAGGCTTTTTCCTGCACTCATTTTTAAAATCCCCCCATTCATTTATTCGCTATGGTTATTTTGCACATATTTAGTTTTTTGTTTTTGTCTATTATTCCCTATTGACAAAAACTTGAAAATATGGGCGCTCCGCGCCTTCAGTTAAATAATTTCGGGTTCCGGCGCAGCCAGAGCGTAACTTTACATTTTGGATTGGAGGCGTTTTTTATGTTACCTGTCGTTTCACTGGATTCACACACTGAATTCCATAATTCCTTTATAAAGCTTTTCCTGCAGTATTATCCGGATCCATTCGCACTGTCCAGGCAGACCTGGCGGACCATTGTGCAGTTCTGGAACCTGGATCTTTCCCAGACGGATGCCATCCTTGCGGATACTTATTCGAAATACGGGCCTGAGCCACGCACGCTCTCCTGTATGCTCCGCTCCTACCTCCTTTCCTTAAAGCTTAAGTTCACTTCCATCACTGCATGGGTGTCTGAACTCAAGCCCAACCCGCTTTATGCCATTTTAAGCGGCTTCACTCCCGCAGATGTCCCTGGTGTCGGCACTTTCTGCGACTTCCTGGGGCGTATCTGGAATTCCGGCTCCAATAACCTTTCACCCAAAGAGCGTTATAAGAAAAAGAAAACCCCAAAAGGCAAAAAGCATGGGGATAAAACTCCTAATATTAAAAATACTGCGGCTTTCCGCTTTATTGAATTTTTCAAAAAGCATCCGCTGGCCGGCCCGCAGGGCAGCCCGCTGGAACTGGTCTTCCGCCTGTATAAAGAACAGTTTCTTGGCCGTTCCGTTCAGAAAGGCCTTATAAACCCGGACAGCATTTCCCTTGCCGGAGACGGGACACCCGTCCGCACCCAGGCAAGGCCGCGTTATAAAAAAATCTGCGACTGTGGCACAAAACACTGTAACTGCAAACGCATGTTCTCCCAGCCTGACCGCAATAGGGGATGGGACTCCCACCGGGAATGTTATTTCTTCGGCTACCACCTCTACATGTTCGTGGCCTCCGATTCCTTCAGCGACCTCCCGGTGTTCCCTCTCCTGGAGCGGGCCTCCAGGCATGACATGCTCTCCTTCCTGCATTCATTTTTTACCATGAAAGCCTGGCTGCCGGAATACCGCGCTGCAAAACTCCTGCTGGATGCCGCACACGATGCCGACGCTGTCTATCGTTACTGCCTGTCTGAAAATATCCAGGCTTTTATAGGCCTGAATGAAGGAAATCCTGGTAAATACATATATAAAGATACCTTTTACCTTGACAGGGACGGCACGCCAGTCTGCGTGAAAACCGGCAAAAAATTCCGCCGGGACGGCTATGAGCCGGGCCGCAAACGCTGGAAATGGCGATGTCCGCTGGCCGGCAGAAACGGCTGCCAGTGTGAAACGCCATGCAGCAGCAGCGCTTATGGCAGAACCGTGCATACAAGAGCCTCTGATGATCCAAGGCTGGTCAATCATCCGCCGCGTGGAAGCAGTGAATGGGAAAAGGAATACGCGAAAAGAACTTCCGTGGAGCGGTCCAACAAGCGTGAAAAAGAAGACTATAAATTAGAAGACGGCAGACACCGCTCTACGAAAATGCGGTACTGCCGCCTCTATGGCATCATGATGCTGCAACATCTTGATGCATGGGAAATGCCTTCTACCGAAGCATTTCAGGAATCAATGTTTGGCCACGCTGCCTAACGATCCCTTTGCATAGATAATTTTAAAGCATAGTACCCGCTATGTCTAGCTTTTTGCGCCCTTTTTTATTTTTCGTTATTTTTCCACACCATACAATCCAGACAGCGTTGATTTTTAAAATGCCATAATGACTACTCAAGTCTCCGAAAAGTTATATTTTTTCAGCCAGATACGGAAACATCCATTCGGGATTTGTAAGTAATAATTTTATCCATTTTCTATACTGTTTCATACTTTATTTTCTCCATACTCAGAATTAAAAACATGCTTATATCAACCGATATATCATGTCAGCTGCTTTCAGAAAGCAGACAATTTTTTTCTATATGTCTCACCAATATTCAGCCATTTTCCTATCAGAATAACCAAAACTTTCTGGAATAAATTCCTCATAATCAGACCCGTGATATAATGTCAGCTCGCCAAAATATATTTTGTCCCAAACGCTTTACAAATCTTTAACATGATACCCTTGCTCCGATAAATGTTTACCCTGATATCCCATTCCGCATCCAAATTCCAATACTTCCATTCCCTCTCCTAATGCAGCCTGATATATTTTAGAACCTTATCTCCAGATACATCAGAAAAATATTGACTGTACTGCCCATGACCAGCATGGTCTGCATATACAAAAAGTTCAAATACTGGTATATTCATATCTCCTGTTTCATCTTTACTTCTCTCCTTTGACCTTTTCTTAAATTTTCAGCTTTCTAAAAACACCTGCCACTTCCCTGAAAAGAAAATATAGCTTGCTGCGAAACAAGAATATGTGAATTGTTATTGACAAAATAAAATATACCACCACACATTTTATCCCACATATCGCTAGTCCTCCCCACGAATCAGCCTTCATCCCCAAGTAATTCAAAGCAATGTATGCACCAGCTATAATCAGAAAATCCGCAGCCAGCTGTTTAATAATTGTACTAAAATTCATTTTCAGTATTTTCCTATAAATATACCTAGATAATACAGCTGTTTGTAATATAACTGCTGCACATGTCGCTGCTGCAATACCTGTAAGGTTGTATTTCCTGACAGCAATAACAGACAGCATAACATTAACTGCCATAGGAATAATAAAAAGCATCTGTGTTTCTTTATATTTTCCAGCTGCAAATGTAAGTCCTGTATATGGCAGCCTTAAACAGATTAAAGCTGATGCTGATACTATAAACATGCCAAATACTGGGTGATAGTATGATATATCCCCTGTTTTTTCCGTATACAGCATAACAAATGGCGTAATTAAAACACTGGCACTTCCAAAAATAATGACAACTGCAAAATGTAAAATCCATTCATACTGTTTAAAAACCCTCGCAAGGCCATCCTTGTCATTTCTGGCTAATAGTTCTCCGAACAATGGCTGAAAGCCGCTGAAAAATCCCTCGATAAATGTGCGCAGGCTTCCGGCAACAAAATTATAGACCGTATAAATCGAAACATTTTGCAGTGAGGAAAACATGGTAAGAACAATGACATCTGTTTCATTTAAAATTACCGATGCTATATGATGTACCACGGCATTTTTCTTTTGTTTTACCGGATTATCCGAACAAAGTATATTGCAGTCCAGCCTGTACTTTTTTATTACCGTTTTGCGAATTGCAATGTTAAATATAGAATACATTGTAAAAGGAACTGCTTTTACCGCAATAATAGAAGCTCCGCTTTTTATAAACATAACACTAACAACTGTACTCGCAAAAATTGCTATCATACTAAATGTATTTACGATATAGCCCATTTGGTCGGCAATAAAAACTGATTTATAAGCTGTACCCAAAACCCCCTGGGTTATCACAGTCAGTCCAATTACAATTACTAACGGCCATAACAGCGTTCTTGGATATTTATCTGATATGATTATTCGTGAAAACAGCATCAATATACATACATAAACCACCATCAGTTTTGCTATTAAGTTAAAATATTTTTTCGAAAAAGCCACAACACTGCTTATTTTAGCATAATCTTTATCCACTAATGGTTTATACAAAGCAGTTGCAACAACGCTTGCAATACCAAAATTCAGAATATTTGCAAAACTTAAGAAATGAGTTATCGACTGCGTAAGGCCATTCATATCTGAGCCATATGATTCCAGTATCAGTTTCGCTACTATTAAGCCATTCAAAATTGTAAATAAAGTTGTAATCACAGAAGTTATTGAATTTAGTTTCAGCTGTCTTTTCATTTTTATGATTCAAATCCATAAATATTATAAATTAGTAAAATGATAAATATATTTGATATTATCTTTACAGAATAATTAGTTTTCATATTTCCTCCAATCAGTATTTTATATTTTCCCTGCCATCTTCAGATTTTCTATAAACAATCTCATTGCTCCTAAAAAAATTCTATGTCCATCCATCCTGGCAAAAATAAATCCTTCCCCTGTCCTGCCCAGTTTCTGGAATAAAGCAGCAGCAAAAATAGGCAGTTAAAAATATATATCTGGAATCAAGTATAAAAATCCCTTTTAGAGAAATAATCACAGAAAACAATATCCAAAATATATACATGTTCCGCTTCTTCTTTTCCATTGCATAAACGAACGCCTGTATACAGAAAATACCCAAAAGCATAATTCCCGTCATGCCATACCTAAGAAAAACTTCCCCAAATAAAATATCCACACAGCCTACGGATGTATCATATCCAAATAAAATACTGTCGTTCCTGCATTTTGCCATTTGTGACATAAAATAATGTCCAATAATATATAAATTACCCTTTCCCTCTTTTGCTCCAAAAAAATCTATAAAAAGCCCTTCGACAGAAAATCTGCTTAAAACACTCTCCATCAGACTATCTGAAAACAAAATTCCGCCAAACTTTAAAAATATAAAAAATGCAATGATACCGACCAGCAGATATCTAAAATAAATTCTTATCTGCTTTGCATATATCACAAATCTTCTTTCATCATTTAACGTAAAAACAGACTGAATGCAGATACAGATTACCAAAGCAATCAGCCCTGCCCTCATTCCGCATAAGATAATATTGGCCAGTCCCAATAATTCACTTGCTGCAAATAAAAAGAAATTCGATGCATGCTCCTTTCGAAACATATACCCGGTTATCATGACCAGCGTAGCATATAGCCCAAGATTATTAACATCTTTCCCGTAAATACCGCCAAACCTGGATGAATTTGGAAATGGCGTTACCCCATACAAACCAGTTAAAAACGCATTTATTTGCGGCGAAAGATACATCAGAATATTTACTGCCAAAGGCATGCAAACAATAATAAGTAAAATATTATAACTGTACTTTTTATGCTCGTTTCCAATCTGAAAAAATCCATATGAATAAATTGCTGCCAGCACTATTTTAAAAACAAACCAAAAACTATCTGCATTTGGTATCTCTTTCCAGAATACCGTTTTTATACCAATTACAGCCGCAACCGTGACAACCGGTATCAGAAATATCCATAGCCATTTCTTTTGAATATTTATTTTTCCAGACCGTTTGACCACTTTATAAGCAATATATCCAATCATAAAGATATCCGCAGCATGCACAGGCCCGGCCGCAATATTAAATGCCATTAAAAAGAACAAAATGTACATCTGTTGTTTTTCTCCATATGTATTATTCTCAAACCCTGCCAGCACTCTTGCATTTTATTACTTTGTAATCAGACAAAATCTGCCTGACCCGGTCAGCAGCTTCATTTTTTCCTTCTTTCACTGCTTTATATCCAGCTATGGCAATTTTTTCACGTTCGGCATCGTTTTCCAGATAATACTTGACTTTCTTTACAAAATCATCTTTATCCTTATACAAAACTGCTTCGGTTCCGTCCTGAAACATTGCCGACAAATCCTTGTTATATGGAGCAATCATCAGCGTCTTAACAATGGGTATTTCATAACAGCGCCTTGTATAAGTATCACTATTTATACTTGATAAAAAAACCAGGGCAATCTTGCTTTTATTTAATATCAGATTGTATTTATCCATATCACTTGGCAGTATTGAAATAAAAGGGCTGCTGCTTTCAAAATCTGACCAGTGATTACTCAGCCCAACTTTGATTCCCGCATCCAAAAGTGCGCGAATATACTCATCCCGATTATCATTTTCCCGGTGCCCAATAAAAACCACATCCGGCACATCCATTTGAATCCGGCTGTCTTCTATATAATAATTTCTGGATTCTATATAATAGGGCATCAGAAGCCTTACCTTTTTTGCACCCCAGTGATAATATCTTTTAACATTTACAGGCCGATAGGAATACACAATATCTGCATGCATTACACTGTTTCTGACATTCTTCCAATAGAACTTCCGAAAGCGGTTTGAAAAAGGGTCGTCGTTACAATACACCGCCACATAGCATCCCATCATTTTCATGCGTTTAACTGTTGATTCAAAAATAAGAACTGCGGTATACAGAAAAATCAGGTCCACTTTTTCCTTTTTACATTTTTTTATCAGTTCCCTGTTCACAGCATGCACATCTGGCCCTGTTCGAAAATGAAATTCCGCCTTTCGCAGCAGGTTTCCCTGAACTTCCCTCAAATTCATTTTTCCATAATGATAATATACTGCCTGTACCTGTTCCATTTTGCATGCAGCCTCATAAAATGCCCTGGCATAAATATTATATGTATCATCTCCAACAATTAACAGCTTCACCATTCTTATTTCCCTTCTAAATATAACCGACTGTTTTCCATAATGTGTCTGAATGCCTCTGCAGATGAATACCTTTTTCCTATTATCTGAATGTCTTACCTGCCTTTTGACTTACAACCTGGGCGTATGTCCCAATACTTTTTTCATCAGACGGATTCCTTCCTGGCATCTTTTTGTTCCAAACAACAGCAATGCATAATAATAAATTTTGAAATATAAAGAATCTGCCATTCCCAATTTTTTTATTTCACATGCATACTGTTTAAATACTTTTTTTCCAGCATCCCGAAATTCAAACAGAAAGCCATATGAATATTTCGCATATGATTTTATCACCCTGTCTGTTATAGCAGCCTGATGCGTTCTGTCAAATTCCTGTGTTAAAATCCGAACCTGTCTTAAAAAGTTCACAGCATTGGAACTAGTATTTCTTCCTGACTCATATAAGCCCCTTTCGGCATTGCTGCTGCCAAAAAAAGGAACACCTCCCTCGATTGACTTTGTGATTGGAATATCGCAGTATGCAGACAGATATTTTAAGCATATACAGGACACAATATACAGCTGAAACAGCAACGTTCCATCAAACTTCTCCATATCATATTCCCGAAAGCACTGTTTTTGAAATGTAAACCCGGAAATAAAGACACTTCTTCGAAAAAGCTCCACTACAGCATCCTGTCCTGGTCGGAACATTCTGTTGGCCGGATAATACCTGTGGTCTTCAATTCTACCATCCTTATTTTCAGAATAATATCTTCTTAAAACATATCCTGTTTTAGAATTTCCCTTTAAAAAATCAATATATGAATCCAAGGAATTTCTGACAAATACATCATCATCTCCCATAAACAGAATCCATTTTCCATTTGCACGTTTTGCTGTCTGACGAATATTTTTATCATATCCATAATTTGTTTCATTTTCATAATAGCATACCTTATAATCTGTCTTATTCTGATATGCCTGAACCATCTGTTGAATTTCTTCTCGTCTGGGTGACATATCTTCACTGATTACAATCTCAATTTCATCTGTACAGCTGACATCTATGGAATTCAGCAGTCTTTTTAATTCGTATGGCCTGTTATAAGCTGGAATACAAATGGATAAAAAAATTTCATTTTGATTCCAGCTATTTTTTTGTTTTGGCAATCCTTTTTGTTTCTTCTCAGCCATTTATGTCCCTTTCTGGCATCTTATACCCCCTTGATAGAATGAATGTTTTTCTTCTGTAAAGCTGCAAAATATGAAATCTTTTCTATTACAGATTCCATGCTCTCTTTTCGCTGTCATTTTCAGTCCCAGACATATAAACCGTTATCATTCGTCTTACAAATGCATCCCGGGAAATTTTCTGCCGGATATCGTTCAGGCAGACAGGCATTTCCACACCCTTCCTGACACACCTCTCCAGTTCCTCAAGATTTCCTTTTCTGCAAACGGCACCATACATGCCAGCACTTTCCCCGCTCCCTCCTGCATCATATGTAATGACAGGCGTACCACATGCAATCGCTTCCAGATTGGTTGTCGGATAAGTATCTTCATACACCGGATTGAGAAATACATCCGCCATAGTATAAAACTGTGCCAGTTCTCTGCAGCTGTCAGTTTCTGGTAATGTAATGATACTTTCCGGTAACCGTTTCCTTTGTTTTTTTGATAGTCCAATAAGTATAATCTGGAAGGAACGTTCCAGTTTATAACTAAGCGCAGCAATGTCATCCAGTCCTTTCCGCTTTTCCCACTTGGAAGCCACGCCAAGTATCACCTTTTTCCCCTGTAAATGATACCGCTTGCGTAAATCATTGTCTGCTGGCTGAAATACATCTGTATCGATGCCATTATGGATAACTGTAACCGGATATCTGCCCAGATAAGATTTCTGAACCAATCCTGCCAGCCAGTATGATGGCGTGACAATCCTGACATTGGATATTCCCGTAAACAATTTGCGCTTTGCCTCATAATTTTTTCTGGAAGCATCTGCAAACCAGCTGCCCGGATATTCTGTTTTTACAGGACAGTGATGGCATCCGCCCTGCCACCTGTCACAGCCTGTATAATCAAAATGTACACAATGCCCGGTAAATGCCCAGCAGTCATGCAGAGTCCAAATTATTTTCTTACCGCAGGTTCTCAGATACCGGAACAATACACCCACGTGAATATAATAGCCATGGATATTATGAAGATGAATGACATCTGGATTAAAACACTTTACCCATCGGATAAACTGCTCCGTTGCCTTCCTGCTTCCAAATCCTGCACCGTCATAAAAACGCGCCTGCAAAGCATGCAGCCCAGTATCAAAATTATTTCCTATGCGTACCGCATATTTCTGATATTCCGCTGGTACGTTCCCGCGCCCGTAAGCAATTTTTACTTCATGCCCCTGCTTTTCTAATTCTTCTGCCAAGTCTGTACAAATCCGTCCTGTACTGCGGATTCCGCAGACAACATTAATCATCAATACTTTCATTTTCCTGTTCCAGCACCCGGCTGATTCTCTGTTCCATTTCATCCATAAGAACTGTCCCATCTGTTCGAATCAGCCGCTTTTTTATCCTTCCTAAAAAACCTGCACATTTTATCCATCAGCATTTTTTTATTAAAATACTTCTCAAAATATCTCGCTGCATTTTCTCCCATTCCTTTCAGATTCTCCTTCATTAAATGACAGATTGCTGCAGCACAGGCTCTGCTATTTCCTATTTCCACGCAAATACCGCATCCTGCTTCCTCAATTACCTTCTGCGTTTCACCTTTTGCAGCTGCCAGTACTGGCATGCCGCAAGCCATATAAGACTGCAGTTTTGCAGGAATTGTCAGTTCAAACAGTTTCGTTTCCTTAAATGAGAGAAATGCTACATCACACACTGCTAATATTTCTGGAATTATTTCCGCAGGCTGTTTCGGAATCATAATAAACATATTTTGAATGCCAAGCTTTTCCACTTCATCTTCAAGCTCCTTCTGATAACGCCCTTCCCCGACTATAATAAACCGCACATCCCTGTTTCCAAAATGGCCTGCTGCTTTTGCTCTTTCCAATTTATTTTTCAAAACCCAGGCTGTCTTTGGTAATATATCTAATCCCTGTGCATATCCGATGGCCCCAGTAAAAACAATCTTAAATGAATTATCATCCGGTATTTTATTTACGGGACTGCTGCCATGTTTTTTTGCTATTTCATATACTTTTGCCCTGTCCAACGGCCGGTAAAATTCTTCTGCATATTGTGGCCAGTATAAAATTTTATTCCTTGCAACGGGCACTTTGCGGCCAGCAACCGCTTCTGCAAAACCAGGACTGGTTACAAAAATCTTTTTAGAATTTTTATAAATATAATCTGCCATACGGTTAATTGGCTCAATAACAGCTTTATTATGGATTCCCATGACTGCTTCTATATTTTCCGGCCATAAATCCTGAACATAAAGATAATGAGGTATTCTGTTTTTCTTTGCATACCAGACACCAATCAGTGCCTGTGTCATTGGCGATACTTCAAATGTGAATACATAATCAGCCTTTATGTCATTTTTGATATTCCAGATAAAACCAGCTGCAGCAAAAGAAATATAGTTTGCCGCCAGGCCAGCAGTACTTTTACCACGAGGGATAAGCGGAATACGAATAATTTTTATTCCATTCCAGTATTCTTTTCGCCGGTGTTTATAATCATACCCATCGTAAAATTTTCCTGCCGGATAATTCGGAATCCCTGTAAGGACTGTAATTTTATACCCCCTCTTTACCCATTCTTCTGCCATGTCGTTGATGCGAAACGTTTCTGGATAAAAATATTGGGAAACAATTAAAATGTGCGTTCTGCTTATCTCTTTCATCTGTACTGCACCTCAGCCTTCACTTTTTCTCCAGCAGCTCAATCCCAAGATAAATCACCGTCTTACGGTTCATAAATTCCACCTCAACCTCTGCCACCCTCTTATGCAGATGAATTTTCTTAATCATTCCATCCATATCTTTCAGCGGCCCAGACACAACCCGGACTCCGCTTCCTTCATCCACACGCACCTGCGAAAGAGACACTTCATGTCTTTCCATCTCTGCCTGGCCAGTCCCGCTGACATTTTGCCCCATAAGCCTTTCCAGCCATTCAGCATCCCGGTCTTTCAGCTGCGCAAAATATTCATCTTCTTTTCCAAGCAGCTTTGTAAGCATCGGTACTTTCTGCAGCTCCATATACAATTTTCTGATATCCCCGGTCGTAATAAAGACATATCCCGGAAGCAGTTTTTCATGTATGTCTTTCCAGATTCCATGGAATTTTTTCCGCATATGCCTTGTCGGATGAAAACACTCTCCAAACAATTCTTCCGAAAGAATCTTAGAAATTTGTGTTTCCGTCTTCGTTTCCGTTCCCGGCGCTACCTGTAATACATAGTACATATCATCTCTCCTGTCAGTAAACGGCGCATAAAAGAGGACTGTTAGAAGTATTTAAAAGCAAAATAATACACACCCCTCTGAAAAGTTATCAGGGTGTGTACCAGAGCGTATTTGAAAAATGCTTTTCGCGCGATGTACTCCACAAAGCAGCAAGTGCAGATTGCGGAAATGATTTTTCAAATACGCGTAAATATCACGAGTGCCCCATCCAGATTCAGGCATGCTTCGCCACCCACGCCTGGCGGCACGGTTCCTTTCATGCTGTGTCATGCCCGAAAAGCCCAGGTGCCCATGCTGCAAGGACTTTTTTAAGCAGTCTTGTCCGTTTTCTGATTGCTGTTTTCATTCCATTCATTCTGATTCAGGAACTGCACTTATTTCCTTACCTGGCATCGAAAAGCACAGCCCCCATAACATCAATATCATTCTCGCAGTAAAATTCCATGGCGTGATTTACCATCGGATAAGTCGTTTCTCCAATACTGCATACCAGAAGCACAGTTCCGGCTTCTTCCAGCATATTCCACTGAGAAATATCACTGTCAGGTTCTTTTCCTATTACAGCATGAATGCCCCAGTCCTGAAACTGCTGTAATATATGTTCCAAAACGGCCTGTTCTTTTGTTCCGGCTGAAAACTCGGCAGCCAGGCAGAGCTTTTCAATGCCCTGTTTTTTACAGGCAAGCCTGATACGCCCCAGCGTCTGTTCCAGGCGGTTCCCGGCTTTATCCTGTCCTGTTTTCCCTGCTGTCTTTCTGGCAGACACACTTCCATAAAGCGGAACATTATAATATGACTGGAATTCACTTTCACTTCTTACCGTATTACGCATCAGGTACAGGCATACAAATATACAGCCGTATGCAAAAATACCTGAACACAATCCAAGGACAATGTATTTTAAAACAGATGATGTATCAGAGCCTGCTATCATCTCTGCTTTTTCTTCTGTTTCTATGCCGCAATCTTTTGCATAAGCCATTTTCTGCATTTCACTCATGGCATCTGTCATTGCCTTCAAATTGTCTCTGCCTGCTTTCAGAAGGCTTCTCTTTTCACGCTGCTGTGCCAAAAGGGTAGTATCAGCCCTTGTTCTGTTTATCTCATTCAATAATATCAGTTCGTGGCTGCCGCAATTCTTTTTCACGAAAGAAGCATATTTCTCCATTTCCTTTTGCACCGCATCCGCGAGCTGCTGTGTCATTTCTTTATCTTTCCCTGACACTTCCACATACAAAATCTTCTCTGTTTTCCAGTCCTGCAAACTGTCCGTGATAATCTCATTCTGTCTGTCCGCTGCCTGCCAGGCCGTAATCAGCTCTGCCAGATAAACTGCCTGTGTTTTTCGAAACGGCTCATTTGATTTTTGTACAGCCTCTGCCGCCTGGCCATATAGTAAAAAAGCAGTATAGCTTTCCACGGCCTTTGGCAGTGTATGAATGTCTGCTTCCTGAATGCAATACTGTAAAAGCACACTTTCCCTGTGATATGCGTCTGTCTGCATTAGAACAGAGTTTTCCACATATTCCTCAATGGCATCGTTTTCTTTCTTTAACTGCACTGCCTCTGCCACGTTCCAGCTTTCTTCTTCGGTCAGCTCTGCTTCTTCGGTCACTGTTTCTTCCGGCATATCAGCATTTCGATTTTTCAGATACCCGAAGCTGCCCAGAAGAATCATCCCCGCCAGTGCACATACTGCAATCTGCTTCCATTTCAAGAAAAAACTTGTCAGCAGGCCGGCCAGGTCTATTTCTAATTCTCCCGTCTTTCTGTAATTATCTGTTCTGTCCATTCTAAATAATCTCCTGTATTTTTTATAAAAAACATGCTCACATCACTGCCGGAAATTTCCGTATAAGCAGTCATAACAGTACTCATAAATTTCATTGTATTTGAAAATTTTCCTGCTTATCAATACCAGCACTTTGAATCAGGCTTTTCCCATAATTTCTGCTACCGATTTCATAATGCTGATATACACGTCATAGCTTTCTTTTTTCTCAGCAGTATTGTTCCACACTGTTTCTAATGTATGAGACGGGCTTGGAATTCCCATCAGCAGTTCTCCCGCATCTGCTTCCAGGATTATGCATATATTCGCAAATGTCTCCAGGCTCATGCGGCGTGTGCCCCGTTCAATATGGCCCATAAACGAAATACAGATACCGCACTCCTTTGCAAGCTCGTCCTGTGACATGCCTTTTTCTTTTCTTGCTTTCCGAATCCTCACCCCGATACTGGCATAGTCTAATTCCCGCATATGTTCCTCCGATTTTCCTGGATGTAAAAGAGAGTGTATGTACCTGATTTTTATTTCCAGATTCTGTGTTGCTGCTGTCAGGTAACATTCTCTAATAAATTGTTATGTCAAATATCAAGCTGAAAATCTTCGTAAACCCTTTATTTAAGCGGGCTGAGAGGAAATTCAGTGTAAATGCAAAAATGCCTGTTTTGTTACAATTATTATTCTCAATCAAGTTCTTATAAACTATATCTGAAAATTATTTCACTCTAAAAATTGTACAAAATAAACAAAAAATCCCAATAAAATGTTGAAAAATAAACACTGAATATAGAAAAACTGCCAAATTTATCTTAAGAGTTGTAAAATAAACAGAATTGATATAGAATACTATCAGATAACAATTTATTAGAAATTGTTATGTATCAGCATTTGATTATCTTATTTTTGAATCAGGAATCCTTCTATCCTCGTCTGATAAAAGGATTTTGTAAGTTTCTTTTCTATCCATAAGATGAACCCCTTTTTGCAGCACGCATCCTTATACGATGTCATAAGTCTTTGTTTTATGCCCACCTTACCCATGGATTCCTGCATGACTGCCTGATTTGTATGAGCAAGGGGGGGGGAGAACTGCGTAGAACTGCTGAAATAACCGGGAGTGCTGCAACATAAGGGTAAAAATGCACGGTTAAGTCTTCCGATAATAGTAAAATTGAAATACGGGAAATGACTTTTCTGGTGTTTCATGATAAAATGAAGTAAAAGACAGGGTTTTCAAAAAAATCCGCTAATTCGCTTTGTTTGGCTTCTACTATATAGTAAATTAAGTTGTGAACAGTTAAGAAATATGGTATAATTAGGGAAGAA